>JFJP01020532.1_pt1 | contig 12565 bp, 10 predicted proteins | sample 431651 | NCBI WGS metagenome assembly JFJP01 (sample SAMN02602958, study PRJNA72255) | Microbial mat metagenome, whole genome shotgun sequencing project. | biome: fresh water; feature: sink hole; material: water; isolation source: purple microbial (photo- and chemosynthetic) mats found in... | reverse complement strand
TGATGGTGCTGATGCTCGGCGACTGGCTGGCGCGTCATCCCCTGCGCCGCTTCTGCCATGGTCCGGTCGCCCGCCGCATCTGCACCATCGCTGTCCTCATCCTGCTCGGCCTGGTGCCCGCCTTGTGCGCCCTGTTCGTTGAAGGCTCCGCCCAGCGCGTCCTGATCGCCATCTCGCCCTTTGCCGGCCCCGCTGAACTCGTCGGCCGCTCGCACTCCCCGACCGATGATCTCGGTGGCTGGATCGTGCTGTTTGCTGGCGCCCTCAGTCTGCTGCTGCTGCTCGCCCGCGCCCGCACGGTCGGCCAGGGCCACGCCCGGGTGCTGGCCACCGCCGAGGACGGCAACCCGCGTTCGTAGCTGGGGACTGCTCGTTTCTGATCAGCCGTCTCGATGCTGCCGGGTGGCGCTTGCGAAGGCACTGGGTGTCTGTCCGCGCAGGCGGGCGAACAGTCGCGAGGCATGGTTGGGATCGCCGAGTCCGCTCTGGCGGGCGGCTGCTCCTACCGGCTGGCCGGCGACGAGCAGGGAAGCCATACGATCAATGCGTCGTGCCAGCAGCCAGCGTTGGGGAGGAGCACCGAGGCGGCGGCGGAACTCCTGACGTAGATGGTGGTAGCGCATGCCCAGGGCGAACGCCTCGCGCTGCATGTCCCAGTCGCGTTCCGGTTCACGCCGCATGCGCTCGGCGAGGAGTGCCAGCGGATGTGTGATGTCGCTGGCCTGCGGGCGGCAGCACAGGCTGATCAAAGCGTAGGTCCAATGCACAGCCTCAAGCGGACGCTCGCGTGCCGCGATGATGGCGTCCAGGCAGGTGGTCGCGGCTGCCGGATCGGATGGTGTCGCCAGGGGTCGCTGTGGGCTGATCGTCCCCTCATCGAGCAGCCGGCGCGGTAGCCAGCCATCGAAGGCGACGATCCGCTCGTCCCACCAATCTCCGGATGGCGGTCCGTAGCTCTGGCCGAGCCCGGGTACCAGCGTCCAGACATCGCCGGGACGCAGCCGCAGCCGGACACCGGCATCGTTGAGGAAGTCGCCGCCTGTGCCAGTGCACTGCAGGATGGCGAACCAGGGCGCCGTCCAGTGCGGATGTTTGCCCCTGGGGGGAGGGCGGGTGCGCAGCCTGCCGACATAATGCAGGCGCAGTCCGGGTCCTTCGGCGGCGGCTGGCATCGCCGCCTTCAGGTGAAGTTCCTTGGTCATTTAGTGCATGCCTATCGTCAAAACCTCATATTGAAAAGGATTATTGATAGTCATATGGTGGTCATTTATGCAGAACAGAGATCTCATCCGCATCGGCAACGTGCATTCGGACCTGGCGTTCCTGAATACCGGGCAGCCGTTCATCCCCTGCTATCTGGCCAACGGCTGGATCGGCGGCTGCTGCGACGAGTTCGGCTTCCATAGCCGGCCGCAGTACGACATGGATCACGGCCGGACCGGCTTCGGCCATCAGATGCACTATGTGCGCCGGCCCTGGGGCGGTCACGACCTGGTCCAACTGCTCCACCTGAAGGCCGCGCATGCCGATGGGCGAATGCTCGGCCTGGCCGGGCTTGGCGCCTACGACCAGGAGCTGGACCTCGCCACCGCGTCACTGCGCACGGCCTGGGCGATCAGAGGTACCCGTCACGAGGTCCGCGCCTTCGCCTCGTGGGCGGTACCTCAGCTGCATGAATGGCGACTGGACCAGCAGGTGGAGGCAGCCGGTGATCTGCTCGCGCTGGAACTCGTGCTCGACACCTCGCCGGCGGAGAACAACGCCAGGCGCAAGGCCGAGCTGCTGCCGCCGCCGCACATCTCCATCGATGTCCTGGCCGGGGATCTCCTGCGCGTCACCACTTCGACCGGCTGCCGCACAACCCAGTTCCTGCTGCACGGTGACGGGCTTCGCTTCGCGCCTGACAGCGATCGCATACGCATCATCACCCGCTCGGGCGTCTCGCGGCTGCGGCTGCTCATGATCGAACCGCAACTGGCGCGGGAGATCGCTGCCGATCCGGCCGGATGGCTGGCCTCGGTTGATGCCTGGACCGAGCACGTCGCCGCGGTCGAGCGGCGCTGGTCGTCCGGTCTCGTGCTGCTGCCCGATGGCCCGCCGGCGCAGGTCTGGCTGCGCAGCCGCTATTATGCCATCGCCTCGCTGCCCCCCTATCCCTGCCACATCCAGGATCCCACCGGACTGTGCGCCAACATCTGGGGGCATGGCTTCGCCCAGGACCAGTACTATGTCGTCGAGGCGTTGCCGCGGCTCGGCCTCGCCGATCTGGCCCGCACGCAGATGCCGGTCTGGCGCGACCATCTGGCGCAGGTGCTGCGTTACACGCGGCGTCTGGCCGATGTCGATGGCGCTTTCTACCCGTGGATCCCGCCGTTCGAGGAGTGGGACGGGTTCGAAGTGGATGGGCCGCGCAATGCTGACAGCTTCGAATTCCACAACAGCGTTTATGTCGCGGCGATGGCCATCGGCTTGCATCGTTACGGTGGCGAGGCGGCGGAGCTGGCCGGACACCTGCCGATGCTGCGTGAGATCGCTCGCTTCTATGCCGCGATCACCGTGCTGCCGACCACGGGGCGTGCACGCATCGCGCATCCGCGCATCCGCAGCCAGGACGAGGCCATGCCAGCCGGACATAGCACCGAGCATCCGTTGTGCTGCGTGTGGTCTGCACTGTATGCCATGCGCGCCTGGCTGACGGCGCGCGAGAATCTCGCCGTGGACGACGATCCGGAACTGGCCGCCACGGTCGGCGCCATCCTCGCCCGTGGCTATGACCTCGACGCCCTGCGTCGGCCGGCGGGTGGACTGACAACCTGCGCCAATGACCCGCGTCCACCCGGCCAGCAGAAGCACCCGGTTCAGCTCAATGCGATCGCTCTGCTGCCGATGGCCGACCTGATGGACGATCCGGACGTGCAGCACGCCTGGCGGCATCGCCTCGACCTCTGCCGGTCGGCCCGTGAGCCGCGCTCCTACGGCTGGACCTTTGCCCTCTTCGCCCTGGCCAGTGCGCGCATGCGATCTGGCGAGGCGTTGGCCGCCGACCTCGCCCTGGTGCAACCGGCGCGCTACGCCGATGGGCGCTGGATCCAGTTCTACGAAAGCTCCTGCCGACACGGCTGGCAGCACAAGAAGCCCTACTACTTCACCACCAGCGGACTGTATCTGCAGGCCCTCACTGATGCGGTGGTGCAGGACTGCCGCGGCATCATCGACCTATGCGCCGCCCTGCTGCCGGAGTGGCGCGGGCGGCGGATCGAGGTTCACGGCGTGACCAGTCTCGCTGGGGCGCGTGTCGATGGCTGGTACGAAGCAGGAGCCTGCCATTTCACCATCACTCCGCAGTGCGATGGTCCTTTGCGCCTGCGCCTGGGACTGTCCGGGCCCTGCCTCATAGCCGGCGAAGTGGCGATGGGCGGCGAGATGCGGTTGGTTGAAGGCCGGGCAGGAATGGCGGTCGTGGTGCAGTGTTGATATCTGACGGCCCAGCACCTGCCCGCCCCTGGGTGCGGCTGAACAGCTCGACTCCCTCCCCCTCCGTGTGACACAGTTATGTAATCGATAACGTTAACCAAGCAGGTTGTTGTCAGGCGAACCAAACCCTGGCACACTTCTAGGTGAGAGAACTCCGTGCAACGCGATGAACTGCTCCATCTGCTGCTCGACAGGCGTGCCATCCTGTTGGGCTACATCGCTACGATCCTGCCGGACCGGTCGGCAGGTGAGGATGTCTTTCAGGACACCCTGATCCGCGCCAGCGAGGATGCCGAGATGTTCGACCATCCTGGCCACGCGATGGCCTGGGTACGCACGACGGCCCGCAATCTGGCCCTCAACGAGGCGCGCAAGGCGCATCGCCGTTCCGTGTGCCTGGACGACAAGGTACTCGACCTGCTCGACGCCGAATGGGCGCAACAGGACACGCGCACCGACCGCGAAGAGCTCGAACGCCTGGAACGCTGCCTCGACCGCCTCGCCCCCTTCGCCCGCACGCTGGTGCGCTTGCGTTTTGCTGAAAATCTTAGCGGCGAGGTGATCGCCAACCGGGTTGGCAAGACGCTGGCCGCGGTCCAGACTGCACTCAGTCGCACCTATAGGTCCTTGGGCACCTGCATGCAGGATCTGGGGAGGACCGCATGAGCCAGGACCCGTATCATGACGCCGCGCTCTATCTTGCCGGTGAGGCGGACCAGGCCACGGCCGACCGGTTGAACCAGGCGTTGCAGGACGATGCCGGCTTCCGTACCGCCTTCATCTCCCTGGCGCGCATGCACGGCCATCTCGGTGAAATCGGCCAGCGTGCGGCCAAGGGCGTGGTGGACAGCGCCCGCATGCTGGCGGTATTCGAACCGGGTGTCCTGGCCCCCACCACCCGCCGGATCCGTCGCCAGCCTGTACGGTCCTGGGGCGGTTGGCTGGCGGCGGCAGCAGCCCTGCTCGCCATCGGACTCGGCATCCTCACGCTGAGCGCCATCAGTCTGCGCACCCGCCCGATGGTCCCGACCATCATCGACGACCAGGGATACAGCGTCCTTGGCGCCGATGGCCATGAGCGTCCGGCCTCCGCGGGCCTGCGCTTGCGGGTCGGTGACCAGGTGCAGACCAGTGCGATGCACGACCCGGTGCGCGTGCAGTTGCACGGTGGCCGCTTCACCCTGACCCCAGGCAGCCTGGTGGAGATCGGTGCCAGCGAACCGCTGAAGCGCAACATCAGACTGCTGTCGGGCTCGGTGGAGGCAGATCTGACCGCGTCTGAGACGCCGTTGTACATCATCGCCGGCGACGCGGCGGTGCGGGTCTGGGATGCGGCGACCACCGTCCGTCTGGAACCGGGCGTCGCGCGCATCGTGGTGACGCGCGGGGCGGTGGCGGTATCTCAACCTGGCACACCCGAGCGCCTGATCTCGGACGGAATTATCCTTGATGCCCCGATGGGCAGCAGCCAGAAAGGTGAGTCATTGTGAGCAGAAAGGGATTCACGCTGATCGAGTTGTTGGTGGTTGTCGGGATCATCGCCGTACTGGCGGCCATGCTGATGCCAGCGGTCGGTCTGGTCCGCGAAAGCTCGCGGCGCACGGAAGCCTCGTTCCTGATCCGCCAGACGCTCAGCGGGCTTGAAACCTACATGAACGAAGATCGTCGGCACCGCTATCCCCTGCAGGAACAGCTCTATCCGACGCCAAGCCTGACCATGCCGCATGCCCTGTCGCTTCGGCCGGTGGATGGTGCCGCCGCAGGGGTTGGCTACCTGCTGGTCGACAAGAATGTCGCCGTGCTCGGCAGTTCGCAGACCGACGGGGAGGGGCGCATCATTGATCCTTGGGGGCAGCCCTACCGCTATCAACTGACGAGGCCATCACCCAGTGGTTCAGCCGATCTCCTAGTGACCTGGAACTGGGATGCCACCAACAGCCGGCCCAAGAAATGGTCCAGCACGGCGGGCAGTGCTTCGGCCTATCCCTATCTGTGGTCAACCGGCAGGAATATCTCACTTGACGACGCCAAGACCTGGATCTTCGAGGCTGACACGCCATGACCAGGGTCGAACCGGGCTTTACGCTTATCGAACTACTGGTGGTCGTCAGTATCATCGGCGTGCTAATGGGCTTGCTGTTTCCGGTCATGGGAGTCGCCAAGCGCTCGGCCGATCGGGCAAACAGCATGAGCTTGATGCGCAAGGTGGATTCCGCCCTGCTCGCATTCCGCCAGGATGCTGGGGCCTTCCCATATGCCAAACCACCTGTCGATGCCGAAGGTCCGTGGGTCAACGATCTCGGTTATCGTCTGAATCACGAATTATCGAGCGCGGGGCATGATAATCTCAGTGGGGCCTCGGGTGATTTATCGGCCATACGCACCGCCTACAGGTCAGGCGCGGCTGCTGTCACGGGGGCGATGATCGATCAACCCTTGAACGCGGTTTCGATCTCCGGCGCCACCTGGACGGATGCGGGCGACAAGGATAAGGTAGCGATCTGTGTGAACCGGCTGGGCACGGAACGGGCGTGTGTCGCTCTGCTGGCAGGACATACGCAAATTGCATATACGACTGCCAGCGGAAGCGGCCCTTGGGTCGATGGTGGTGTGATCCTTTCCTCCCCTGCGTCCCGCGGCTGGGCGAGCGATTACCTTGGGGGCAACCTGACCCCAAGAGAGCGGTCGCTGGATGCAAATGGTATTCCTGCCTCGATCATTGATCGCTGGAATAATCCACTTGTCTACATCAACCCCGTCATTCCCGGCGTAAACGGGTTTGTTTTTCAGGGCGTCTCGGGAACCGTCTCGGCCGAGTGGTTCGGACTCGCGCCACGACCGCGAAGCAGCACCACCGCCCTCGCCTCCGATGCGCGGACGACCGCCGCGCGTGAAAATGTCAATGGTTACGAACTATGGTCGGCTGGCCCCGATCGCGGGTTCGACGCCCTGCGTGACCAACCCGCGAATCGTGACAATCTTGGCCTCCAAGCCTATACTAAGGCCCTCAAATGAAGCGAACGCACGCTTTCACGCTCATCGAACTGCTGGTAGTGATCTCGATTATGATACTAGCGATGAGTTTCCTTGGGGTCAGTATGACCCGGGTGGACAAGGACGCCGCCGTCAAGGCGGCAGCGGATGGTTTGGCAGGTCTCATGGTGCAGACGCGCAATGCCGCGATGGCCAGCCAGAACCCTTACGCCATTGCTTTCAACATCCAGAATCATCCGGACAGTAACGGCCGGGTGCTGAATAATCGCAGTGGTGGGCATTGGTATCGCGTTCTGGGTCCGACCCGACGAGATCGGACGCAAAAGCAATCAGGTGTCGGACGGCAGTTGCCATTGCCGATCCCGTGCAACCAACTGTTCAGCGTAGCCAATCCCCCGATCAATCCAACCTTCCCCCATTTTTTGGAACTGGTCAAGGATAGCTGGGTGAGCGAGCCCTATCATTTGCCGGCCGGCAAGGTCCGCTTCCTTGCCCTCAGTGAAACGGACGAGGGTGCCCGTATCAATTCGCGAGCTCAGGATGGTGGCTATTGGACCGATCGCGCCTATGCCTATCCCTCGACATATCCCCGGCCCTATTTTGGCTATTTCAATGCGGCAGAGGGACGCCTGTATCCGTGGGGTGGATTCGATGCTGCCTTGTCCGCCGCCGATCCATGGACCCGCATCACCTCGACGGGTGACCAACCGCGTACGAACTACACCGGATTCTTCTATCAGGGCAGCGCCGCAGCCTTCGCCAACTGCCGCAACCCCGACGATCGGATCTATCAGGTTGATTGGAACCAGGACAAGGATTTCGGCGATAACCATCCGGTCTTTGGCACTGAAGCCAGCTATGCCATCTGGCGTAAGGACGAGCCTCGTCCACTGATCAACGCAGATTGGCTGGATTTCTGCCTAGTGTTCCTACCAACTGGTGAGGTGGCTGGGACGCCCTTCGGAATGGGTCGTAAGCGGTTCAACAATGTTCAGGCAGCGGCGGACTATGTCTCTGCAACAAACATTGCCGATGTCGTCATGGCGAATGGCGTCTTCGACATGACTCGCGCCTGGGTAGGTGCTGACGGTTTCGATCCAGGCAAGTGGTCGAAAGCATCTCCCTCATACTTCGAAAGACCTGACAATGATGGCAAATTTATGGACGGGAGCGAATTCGGCTTCTTCGATCGCCATCTCGGTGGTTGGCACATCACCCTGGCCCCAGATGCGCTTGATGACACGGACACCTATGACTCAGCTACCGCAGCCATGCGCAGTCTCAATCCGATCTACCGGATATTCATCAGTCGGGGCGGCGAGGTCGAGGTGTTCAAGGTGGCCATGCGCGATGATGGCCACCTGTCGCAGGGGACCGTGTTCCCCACCTCTCCTGGTTACTTCCTGGCAAAAACCAGCGGTGGGGCCTATGGCAATGATGCGAAACATATGGGAAATAACTTCAAACATGGGTATTTGCATTTCAACCGGCCGGCCACCGGTTCTGTGGACTGGGATACAGGTTCCGACAATAAATCATGCTTTCTGGCCCCCCGGGGCCGACCTATCAGCCGGGTGCTCAGCCCGCGTATGCTGACTGACAAGATCTGGTGGTTCGAATGAACCGCTCGGCCTTCACCTTCATCGAAGTCATGGCCATCCTCATGGTGCTGGTGGTCGGGATGTTCGGCGCCCTGGCCCTGATCCGCTATGGCGTGTCCATGGCACGCGAGGCCCAGGCCAAATCCTTGGCCTTGCCCACCGCCCAGACCCTGCTGTATGATCCTCAACCCCTCGGTGCCACTGCCGCGGATTGGACAAAAAGCGGTTCCACCTGGAAGGGATATATTAACGGCCTGTGGGCCGAACGCAGCGTCTCCGCTGCCAGCTCGACGGGAAATGGTCTCAGCTTCGCCACCGTGACCGTGGCCGTTTCCTGGGGAAGCGACCAAGATGCCATGTTCACCTTGCGCGAGCGGATCTGCTTCCATGGCAACTAGCCCATCCATTCCCCCTCCTGGGAGCGCAGGCTTCAGCCTGCCGGCGCAATGCGTCTGCGCCCCAAGGCCCGGCCTCCCTCGCCACGCCTTCACTTTGATCGAACTCCTGGTCTCCATCACCATCGCCGTATCGCTCAGCGGTGTCGCCTTCATCGCCTTTCAACAATCCCGTCAAGTCGCCAAGCGCAACCAGGCTTTGACCGCGATGGCCGTCGAATCAGGCAATCTGTATCGCCGATTATACGAGGACATAGCTTCGACTCTGCCTGGTTCCAGCGTCCAGATCGATCGAAGGGTGCTTTCCAGCACCGTATTCGCTTCGCCTGATTATCCGGCCAATGCAATACGACTGATCACCCAGATCGAACTCCCGATCAACGCCATTGGCAACGGCGCCTCCGACCCACTGGGTTGGGGTGTCGCGCTGTATCCACAGACGCTTGTCTATGTGTGTTGGGAATGGCGCCCACCCAATACCCGCGCTGGCGAGACGACAGGCAGTCTGTGGACGGGCAGATCCTCAGCCTCGAATCAGAAGATTATCGCTACCCTGCCCGATACACGGAAATATGAAATCATTTCGGGGGTTGCTGCTAGGCGTTCGCGCGAGCGTACCTTCAATGATAATAACCTGGGTCTGCTCAATAATGCCAGTGCCATCCCACTAGTGCGCACGCTCGGCGATCTAGGCGATATATGTGGCGAGGATCTTGACCTAGATGGGGCGCTGGGCGCGTCAGAGGATTCTGATTCTGACACCGTCCTCGATCCGGGCCAACTCAGCAAGGTCTCGGCCCAGGTCAAATCGATGACCTTGGCCCTTGTCTCGATGGATGGCAGCATCACCACCCTCACGCCTGCATCAGGCATAACCCCTGCAGGCAGCACGGCCTGGTGGAGTGGTGAAGTTCGCCGTTTTGATGGCCTGTGGCGCGATGGCCGGACCACCACCGCCGATGGCACACAGACGACCCTGGCTGCCCGGCCTGCCGTATTGAGGGTGCAGTGGACCCTATTGGATCCAGGCACCGGCATCGAGGCAGCCTACGGTTTCTCTATTCCCCTTGGACGCGAGGTGCCTTATGCTGTCTGCTACTGACCATCAACGGCGGTTGCCAGCGACCTGCGCACGGACGCGGAAGGCCTCCGTTCTCTTGCTAGCCATGGTGCTGGCCGGGGTGGCCAGCATGGTCGCCTACGGCTTCGCTCTCGCCATGCGGCGCGCCAACGCCAGTGCCGCCCTGACCACTACGCAAGCTCTGGCCAAATCTGCCGCGCTTTCTGGATTGCGGCACGCCATGGATGTCGTCACCGCTGACTATATTGCCGCACCGACCGGCATCACCAGCCAGGTCGGCCCCCACTTCTCGCACTTCTGCCCGACTTATCAGTGGGATGCGACCCGCAAGGCGAATGGGGATTTAGGAGATGAATTGGCCTCCGTGACCGATGCGGATAACCTTTCCACCGAGGCGAACCTGACCTACATGCATGGTTCCTGGTACGGTGATCAAAAGGATGGCGAAGCCTATGCACCAGAAGGAGATAATAGGGCTTGGCCTGCTACCACGCGCAAAAGCAGCATCTGCAATACCGGCCTTGGTCGATACATTGAACCCGGCTGGTACAACAGCAATGGTTCGGTGATCCGTTTCAGCGATGCCACCACGACACCATCGGTCGCCACGGCCAACTATTACGATGCTGCATTCAAACCGGTTGCAGCGCGCAGCCAGGCACGATACCGCCTGCGCTACGCCCTGAACTGCCTCGACCTGGGTGGACATCTGGTGTGGGGTCGCCAAACCGGTTTTAGCGCGTCCACCCCGTTAGAGACCGCTGACATCAATGCGGCAAATGCTGCGGAGTGGGATGGCGGCACGGCCCGGGAGTGGGTGCGATCCATGTTCAACATGGTGAGTTCACAGGGGGTCTCCCAAAGCGATGGCAGGGGGGAATATTATAAACCACCTATTCAGTCGCTATTCCTGGGTTATGGCGCGGGACTCAAAACGGACTCGCCTGGTGAAATGATCAGTGGTTTTGACGCTTCCGGGTATCCAATTCAGTTCAACAACACGCCTGGGGTTGTCGTACTCGACACTTTTGCCCAGGGTTCCAAACTTGATCTCTCTGCCCGCGGTGGCCCGGTCTCGTGGAAATCAACCCGCGAACACCTCAACGATGTGGGGACGGGCGGCCAATGGTTGTCCAACTGGATCATGACCCCTTTCGGACGGGCGGGGTCCTATGCTGCAACGCCGTCATCCTATTGGGAGGGGCCAACCAGTTGTCCGTGGCGCGTCAATGCGTTGACGGCACCTGCCCAGGTGATCCGGTATATGGTGTGGGGTTATCAACATCCTGTGGAACTGAAGCCCACGGCAACCAAGGAAAGTCGCTGGGATTGGCTTGGCTACGAGGCAAAACCCTGGCCAGACCAGCCCGTACCAAAATGGAATGCCACTCAGGTTGCAGGATTTACCAAGATTTACAATCCACCTGTGGCAGGTGCGGCCCGCGGCCCAGGCTTTGAGTTGCAGGTGGATTCATTCTCACCAAGTCATCTGGGTGGATTCAGACCTTTCGCTGGTTTCACCAGCGCAGACTATAGACAAGCGACCACAGCCACTTCATTTGACCTGTCCTATCCCGGACCGCCTGCCGATTGGGAGGACTATGCGCCCTGGGAATTGTCCACTTCAACGGCCGTTTTCAACCGGGCAACTCCCAGCGTCATAGAACTCGACACCACCTTGCTTGGCTCGCGAATTGATGTGTACGACACCCGGAATTCCCCGAAAGGTGCGCTCAGTTCAGAATCAAGAAAGTTCCCAGAACCGGATGGGCACACAATTTCCCCCCGACCCTTCGAGACATTGCGTGGCACGGGCGGCCCGATGTATTTCTCGTGGGATTACGACTCCAATTCGGCGATCGAAGGGGGCTTGAAGCGTGACATCACGCTCGACCAGGGTCAAGGGTACTTCCACCGTGATTCGTACCTGCAAGATGTTGCTTCGGCTTTGTGCGGTGCGTTAGCCATGGGCAAATCCCTGTATCAGGATGATGCTGCCCTGGGCAGCTTTGCGACGATTAATTCGTCGGGTCTGGCCCTTACGAAGCCGACACATGTCCGCGACCTGGATCGTTTCATGCTGGCGACACTCGGCGAATACTTTGGTTGTGGCAACGCGACCTACAATGACGCCACGGCCCCTGGTTCGACCCTGACTTCAAAGCCTCATGCCATTGCTGGCCGCGACGGTGGTTGGAATGAAACCTCGAATCCAAACAAGGTTATGCGAATTGTCCCGTATACTTGTTCGGCGAATATCAAGAATGTCGGCAGTCTGATTGCGGCAAATGTCGCTGATGCGAATAAGTTGAAACGCAAACTCATCAACATGGAACGCGTTCTCAACGACTGGCGCATGAGTTTCTTCGGTGCCAATCCGACCTACGGCGACTTCCGACCGCTTGATTTCGATGGCGACGGCTGGGCCGTGGCCTCGTGCTACACCATTAACATCCCATACCACCCCATCAAGCCATCGGCGGGGAACCCTAATTACCCCGCTAAGCAGGCAACTGACGGCATAGGTCCTGCACCCGATCATCGATTTTCCCTCACTGGGTACTTCACCCTAGAGAAGGCACGCTACTATCGCGTCCTGGTGCGCGGCGAGCTTTTCGACGAGTTGACGCAGAAGGCGGTGGCCGAGGCCAATATGGATGCCGCGTTTTGCGTCGACCCAGACGGTAACTTCACCGGGTCCGCTGGCAGCCTTAACGACAGCTGTACCCTGTATTCCCGTTGGATGACAAACAGCTACCGGGGTCTTTCGCCGATGATCCAGTGAGCCGCGATCGGCAATCTGGGGCGCATCGGATGAAGGAGGCGTTGGCGGAAGAAATTATAGGACACCCATAAACATTGACACATAACCACCTTCCGCTATTATGCCGTCCATGACGATGGCCCGCGAAGACCAGTACGATCCTTTAGCGCCACCGTGGATCCACGCGGTCTCGCGATGCGTGCGGCGAGCATACCTGGCGGGGGGCAAGTACGAACACCGCAAAGACTGGTTGGAA
>JFJP01039816.1_pt1 | contig 12566 bp, 15 predicted proteins | sample 431651 | NCBI WGS metagenome assembly JFJP01 (sample SAMN02602958, study PRJNA72255) | Microbial mat metagenome, whole genome shotgun sequencing project. | biome: fresh water; feature: sink hole; material: water; isolation source: purple microbial (photo- and chemosynthetic) mats found in... | reverse complement strand
TCACTTCCCTTGAACTTTGATATACTTGAACCAGTGTGGGTCTTCCATGTTCACCTAAGACTAGGAGAGATAACACTTAAAATGCTGAGTTTAAAAAACACAAATGAGACCATCAGTCAAAACACAACTTGGCAGGATGCCAATGGACAGGAAACCACACACACTGCAAACCAAACCCTGGGCAACAACACCCACACACAAAATGAAAACCAGAACTACATAACCCCGAGATATTCCCAAAACATAAACAGCTACCTGGGACCAAACAATCCCAACCAAAATCAAAACTTACATAACTGCCAAAACACCCAACAAAATCAAAACCATCAAAACCATGCAATGCACACCACAAATGTACAACAGACAAATAGCTACCTGCCCAACAACAGCTTACTCTGGATGCAAGCCAACAACAACAGCAAAAATAGCTCCCCCCAGTTCCCAAATTTTGGCCTACCCCATGACCAACAGGGCCCAAATGATCAAAACCAAAAGACAAACCAATCACACCCCAACATAAACATGCTACAAAACAATGACACTGGAAGCATCACCAGACTCCTACCAATCATACAAGGTGGCAGACAAATCCCAAACCCAGGCCAAAACCAAAATCAGTTGTTTGTCCAATTCCTCCCAAGCAACAACATAAACCAGCAAAACTAGCAAACACAATGGTCCAGCCAGCCACTGTACTATGGCCAACAACCATATATTGACTCCAACTTGGCTAGCATCATCTCCAGGGCCTTCCAAGCTGCCATGGTATCAATGCAACAACAACAGGGCATAGGCAGCACAAATGGTCAGCTCCAAACAACTGGGAAGAGTGCAAATTTTTTAATGGCACAAACCATTTCAGCTTATTCAGTTTCTGTGGATTGACAATTCACAACAATGTGCCAGATATTTTCAAGATCCTGGATAGCAATGACAACCCAACAGCAAAATTCCAGGCACTCAAAGATCTCCTGATCATGGCACAACAGGGCAGTGCATTGGTAAACTTCACCTTGTGCAAAGAAATGTTCAAAGATATCAAACAACACTTGTTCCAGTTTGACCCAGACAAAAAACAATGACCAGGGGCTTCACTCCATTTTGCTTCCAGAAAATGGACAAGGGCAGTGAAATTGCACTACACCAACTAGAAGAATGCATGGAATGCACCACCTACACATTGGTGATGGACCTAACAAAATGCAACCAGTCCCTCAAGTTCTCTCCAATAATGGAACCACTGGCCTTCCTTACTACTGCCATTGCCAACACTCATGCACTGGCATGGGCACTCCTCTTCACAAACACATCCCCGCTCACACAAGGTCTGCAAGACTTGCAACTCCTCATGCTGCAACATCTGCACAAAGTCAAACTCACCTATGCTGCAATGTAAAAACTACAATGACACAAGCAACAAACACTGTCCACACCAAAATGACACAACCAACACCAAAACCCCCAGACCTGAACCCAATACAAAGTAAGTACCCTTCCATCCCCAGTGTCCATATGTTACCAGACCCATCCATTCAGCACCATCCCACCTTTGAAACCCTCATGAGCTGGACTGTGGGCCAGCATGGTCCCAAGAACACATTGAAGCTGCCATTCAATGTGGCCCCCATGCATCAGCAAACAACTCAGAGGCAGCAGCAAGCATCCAAGTGGAAGCCCACAAAAAGGTTGCCTGAGGCTATGTAACAATCATCAAGTGGGATGATATCAAAGATAACTCACCATGCAACCTAAAAATATCACCCATTGCTGCAGTGCTGCACAAAAGCTGCCTCTTCCACACCATTCTCAACCTCTCCTTCTGGTTATGACTGCAAGGATTGCACATGGCTAGCATCAACAAAACCACAACCACAAAATCAAACCATAAAGCCATGGAGCAATGGAACAAGTACTATGGCAAATCATCACAATGATTGCCAAAGCTAATCCCAACATTGGCCCAATTGTCATGGCCAAGTGGGACATAAAAGACAGATTCTGGAGATTAACTGTATCTACTGAGGATATGTGGCACTTCTGCTATGTCCTCCCACACATACATGAATCCAACCCCATCAACTTGGCTGTCTCCACCTGCCTTCAAATGGGATGGACTGAATCACCACTTATTTTTTGCACCACCTCCAAGATGACCCACAACATTGGCCAAGAGAACCTCAACAGCAAACACACCTTGCCACCCCACAGGCTCAAACACATGTACATCCCAGAACATATCACATTGACAACCACCAACAAAGTGACTCTCAAACAACTCACCAAACTGCTGGAAGTTTATGTCAACAACTTCATGGGCTTTATGCAAGCCCCAATGGAAGCACAGCTAATTCACTTTACCCATGCCATCCTTCATGGCATCCACTCAGTGTTCCCACCCCTGGGCCCCAATGACAACCCCACGGACAAACCCATCTCACTGAAGAAACTCCAACAGGGCAATGACATATGGGAAACACACAAAGAGATCCTCAGATGGCTCTTTGATGGAGTTACATGCTGCATGCAGCTACTGCCTGAAAAACCCACCAAAATTACAAACCAACTCAAACAAATTTTGTGCAAAACTCACATGTGGTTTGGCAATTTGGAAAAAATAGTGGCAAACTCATGCACACATCCATTGGCATTCCAAATGACAGAGAACTACTCTTGCCAATCATAGCAACTCTTGCCACAAAACCCAGCACCAAACAACATGCCTCAACATGGCCACATGCCAGGCCATTACTGACTGGGTGACACTCCTGCCTATGGCAACCAAGACACCAACTCCATGCTGCAATCTTGTACCAGCCCCAGCCAATTTTGGTGGCTACTGCAATGCTTCAAAGCACGGCACATGAGGAGTCTGGTTTGGCATACATAAAAAACTCCTGCCCATTGTGTGGCAAGTGGAGTTCCCCATGGAGATACAACAACAAGTCATCTCCCAAAACAACCTTCATGGATGGATCACAAATTCAGGTCTTGAAATGACAGGGCTACTCCTCCAGTAGATTGTACTTGAACAGTTTGCAGATCTGGCACACACCCACATTGCATGCTGGTGTGACAACACTGTAAGAGTGGCATGGGCAACAAAACTATTGGTGGCCAAAGCCGCAAATGCAGCACACCTCCTCCAAATCCATGCCTTGCACATGACAGCCTGCCAGGCATCTCCACTAGCCACTCTACACATTCCCAGAGTCTCCAGTACCATGGCTGACTTTGTGTCACAATCATTTGATGCTTTCCCTAACACACAACCTTTTCTCACTGAATTCTACCACCATTTTCCTCTCCCTCAGCAAGCATCATGGATCTTCTGCTGCCTGCCAAACAAGACAGTTGGGCACATACTCTCCATGATGTCAATGCCAACATCTGGGCTGGCATTGTGGTGGTGACTCAAGCAACATGTGACCATTACTGGTGGCACTGGACCCAGTTCCTTCCAAGAAATTTCAACCTGTACCTTCAAAATCTGGAGGAGTCACAATGACTTGTGGTCCTTCAAATTTTTGCTCAAAGGGTGCGGGAAGGAAAGTTTGGCCAAGGAAACCAAGTGCAAACTGGCAGCATCCAGACAGCACTGGGTGCCATCAGAAAGACCATCAAATTGGCTGGGTTCCCAAACCCACTCTACCAACCAGGCACCACAAACTATCACACATCCATTGCATTCCAAATGGAAACATACAAACAAAGCAACCCAGCCACAAAACAGCAAGTGGCCATCCCTGTTGCAATTCCCAACTACATCTACCAAAACACACAAGTGACAAGCAACTGCAGACTCCCTGCCACAGGCAAACTCACTCTCATTGCATTCTACTTCTTCTTGAGAGTCAGCAAGTACACACACCATGGAAGCAGCCAATGCAGAACACAACAATTTTGCCCATGCAACCTAAATTTTTTTGCAAACAGTCAAGAAATCAAGCCAAACCAGCTGTTGGCCCACAGCAACCACATCAACTTAGTATCCCTCACCATTGAGAACCAAAATAATGGGAAATGAGGTGAAATGCTGTCCCATCATGCCCTAGCCAATATCAAATGCTGCCCAGTCCACACAGTCATTGCAAGAGCATGCAAAATGATCTACAATGATGCATTGGTGGACACACTCACCTGCATGTTCCAAGAAACCACAACCTCACCATGGCAGCAGGAGGAGCCATGGCAATGTTCCTCAGCAAATGCAACACCATCACCATCCAAAAAGCTGGCCAATGGACCAGCTCAACTTTCCTGGATTATATCCACAATCAAATCAACATTGTCACATGCAGCCTCTCCCAATCAATGTCAGCTGCAATACTGTTCATCAACATGATCTGCTAACTCCCCACCATGAACAAAGGTTGATTGTAATGACAACAAAAACACAAACACCAGCAACACCCAACCCAACCAGCAACACATTCTTCACACCTGACTGCCACCAACTAGTCCACTGGCAGACACAAGCCATTGGCCAAGTTGGAATCCATCATGGTCACCACCAAGCCACATTACCACAAGAACATCCCACTGTTTTGCTTGGGCAATGCCAACACAAATGGACCTGCCCCGTACACTCTGTGCACAGCATGGAGGAAGAGCACTCAGTCAGGACAAGGGAGAGTACTGGGCTGGGGCCATAGCAAATAAACTACTTAGCCCCTCTGTCACACCCGGCACAATGTCATCTCCCACATAAAAGCCTAAGTACAGTTGTGTTGCTTTGTCACTATGGGCTGAACCTGAGTAGTCAAGCCATGCAAGGAATGACACATTGTGAACCCTGCCTTTTGTGCATGGTCTCTCTATCATTTGGAGTTCTGAGTGATAGTAGTCCTTTCTAAGGTTCTAGGTATACATCCAAGGAACAGATGGCAAGGAAAGTGATAAAAAAGAATGGTAACAAACAATAAATAATTTATAATACTCATTTGCTTTTGTAACAGACTGACATACATCATCATTGCACACATCAATCAATCACTTCTTGTTGCTTCATACTTTTAGGACCTAGCAACCTACCTAGGGACCTAAGAGCTGTAGGGAGTAGCAGATGCGCACATTGAATTATCTACTCAAAATGTCACACAGAATTAATACACTTCCATAACAGAAAACTATCATTACACAATGCTTGTCTTGTTGGCATTCCAAAAATAATATTGGAAAAAATCCACTATGCAAATCAAGATGCAATCAAATGTTTCACTACCAATACAAATGATACTGCTTTGCATTGCTATACATTATCAATAAAAACAATACAAGAAATCAATCACGACAAACTGCAGGAAGCAATCAACTTTTTGACTGAGAAACATGATGATGAACTTATTACAAAAAATACAAATGGATTCTACCCAATTCATCTTGCAGCAAAACAAAATCTATCAATAAATATACTGTTCAAATTAGCAGTTCAGCAACCCATGAGCATCATTCCAAACAACAACATTTGATTACATTTTTGTAAAAAACAAAAATAATATGTATTTAGTAATGCACATAGTTATCTTTACAAAACCCTAATACTATCAAATAAAACAGAATAGAAGAAGTCAAAATATCACAAGTTACACACACTCGTCAGATGATCACTAATCAAATCCTGTATGCAAATGGATACATTCCTTTCCATCAATAACACACACAACAATCAAATAACATACATATTTATACAAATAATCATACCAAATACAGTACACTTCATATGAACAAAAGAACCTTTGTAGGAAATGATGTACATGAAGTACTTCAATTTTTTGTCAAAGATAAGTCCTCCAATTATGGCGCACAACATTACAATACTTGGCACAATGTGATGAAAACATTCATTGCACTAAAAAAATCATTTTTCATTGTCATCACAAACAAAAAAACATGGTAATGGTACGTATTGTCAAAGCAACATAACAGCATCAATGGACATTTCTAACACACTACATTGGTATTTTACACAACAGAATCAAAAATATGAAAACTGAATAATCGTCAAATACAAAAATGGTAAGTGAAGTTGTAATAAAGTTTGCAAAATGAATTATCAAACCATTGCTGTTCTCAATAAATTGCTATTGAATCTTCATGATTACAACAGTTGAAATTTTGAATAATAACATTAACACAAAGGTAAATAACAAAACAATTGTCAAATATCAGTACATCATGATACGATAATACTAACAACATTTTCCAATCATCCGATTTATCATTGAAACAGGAAACATTGCTTGAAACAAAAAACCTATGCTTTCACAACTTTCTCCACTACAAACATCACTACAAGTTGCACAAAATTATTGTAACTACTGCTGCAACACAGAACAAAACAGTGTAGTGTTTTTCATTCATGACGAGCAAACACAAATACAATGAAAAATACCTTGGAACAAAACAATTCAACAAACAGTCATAAAGTAAATGAACAGAGAAAGCCATGTGATCAACAATGAAATAACAAAAGAATAGCAGCAAAAGAGAAAACAATGGATAAATGACGACAAACAAATGAAGCAGCAACCATGAGGAAGAGATGTAGTACGGTTAAAATAGTGTTGATAGAACGATAAAATAGTGTTGATAGAACGATAAAATAGTGTTGATAGAACGATAAAATAGTGTCAATAGAATGATAAAATAGTGTTGATAGAACAATAAAATAGTGTTGAGACAACATTAAAATAGTGTCGAGACAACGTTAAAATAGTGTCTCGACAACATTAAAATAGTGTCTTGACAACGTTAAAATAGTGTCTTGACAACGTTAAAATAGTGTCTCAACAACGTTAAAATAGTGTCGAGACAACAATAAAATAGTGTCAAGACAACATTAAAATAGTGTCATGACAATGTTAAAATAGTGTCAAGACAATGTTAAAATAGTGTCAAGACAGCATTAAAATAGTGTACATGGACACTAAAATAGCAATATGAGATTCACTATTATAGTGTTGTTGGTATACTAACATAAGAGTTTTATTGGCTTCAGATGATGGCCTCCCAGAAGGCATATTCATCTATCTTAAGATGATGGTCCTTCACCATGGACCCTTGGCCCGCATAAAGGTGAAGTGGTGTTTGCAAGCATCCACTAGGAAATAGGACTTGACCTACGCTTGCAGACACTTGCAAAAATAGCCTAATGTGGGCTGAAAGGTCCTCACATCAATGAGATGGTAGACTACAGAGTCCCAGCACAAAGCAGCCATACCCAGAAGCAAGTTAGCAAAGAGCTTGCATTGTTTCTTTGCATCGTGGAACTCAATACCCTTCACATGTTGATAAAAATTGAATGCATGCTTGAGGGCAAAGAATGGCATATGTAATGCCATGTCACTAGATCCAAAATAGGGAATCTGAACAACTTGCTTGATCTCCTTCGAGTTGTCATCCCGCTTGTCGACTTGAATCTTGGCATTGGTCATGGCCAGTTGTCGATAGACAAAAGGAATAGCTGGATCTCCAGCCTCACCGAGCGGGTTGTTGATGACCGCCATCACAGCATCAGTGATGCCATGGTCAGGAGGAAGGTTCATAGTGAGACAAGCTTTGTTTATAAAGCATTTGAATTCAAAGTGCAGAGCTTTGTCTAATGTGTTTTTAAAACCAAAATTATGAGCTTTAACAACTACTAGTATGTGTTTTTAGATAATGCTCATCCGGGTGACCAGATGGCATGTCCGGGTGACATCAACTCCAAAACCAGCTAGGGTCCAGATACGTAGGCAAACCCTTATGTATGACAAAAATGAAAACAAAAAAGAGAATGACTCATTTGACCAGCACACGAGACTTGAGGGACTGAATTTTCTGTTCTGTTGGAACCCTCGGCCAACAAAACAGCACCCCCTGTTTTGTCTGGAGAAATACATTTTTACAGAAATGAAACAGCACACAACTGGAGAAAAAATCAATCCCATTGGAGAAACTTAGTATGCCAGGGATTCAGATTGTATGAAAAACATCCTACATCACTACGTCATCATAGAACTGTCATAAAGGGTCATAAGACAGTGATTTTAGAGTCTTCATCATACCTACGGAGTGATTTGATTGGATGAATTCAATCTTCTACACAATGGTTTTGTTTCTGTATTTGTTTTACTGCAAGGGCAATTTCGTCCCCTTCAACAAAAACAGAACAGTACCAAGTACGTCTCTTTTTTGTTTTCATTTTTGTTTTACGTAAGGGTTTGCCATATAGCATTTTCACAAAATGTATGATGCTGTTCTTTGATCGAGCCAAGTCAAGCCTTGACTTGATTGATGGACTATTTGGCTGCAATATAGTACATCTTGTGGTCCCTAGTGATGCAATTAACACTCTTTTATCAGTAATATCATCTACTGGAGGGTGCAGGAATTGTACTGCATTCCTTGAAATTTCTAATGTATCAGTCAGGTATATTGATGAGAATAGAATGAACATTTTTCAATGTAATAGTACTTTCATAGCAAAAAAACATTTTCATCAAACTATGCTGAACATTCACTTGGTTGTTTATCTGAAATATTCAGGACAAATTAAAATACTGCCACAAATCAATATGATAAAGTTGGTGATAGGACTCACATGTCATTATAGTTGCTGTAGATGCAAAAGCACTAACCATTTTTTCTGTGCAGGAGCACATAAGTGCTAATTGTACAATGCTGTCATTTTTGTATGAAGATGAGCTCCTAAAGTTGAATATTACATGTTGCTATAAGAATCTAGATCAAATCATACATCATTTCAACTTTAGGGATAACTCCTTCATAATAGGTTCAGTGTTAATAGTTGTACATCAAGTATGTCTCTTCATGCAACATTAAACAATGTTGGAACTTGAACACATGGATATTATTGAATCATCCCATTCAAAGCTTGCATCTGAAGTAGCTTTCATCATGCAATATCTCTGTCTTCAAATAGTTAGATGACTGGAGCTGTAAGCTGAGGTATGACAGTAAGTCTGCACTTCTCTGGTCATACTGTCTTGACTAAGCTATGCAAAATCAAGACAAGAAAACAACATTGCTTATTGACAGGATAATTTAGAATTTACTTAGAGTAGGATGCATACTCATATGGAGTTGACAAGAAAGCTTCAATACAAGGAAGGAGTGCACAGAAACAACACTGCATTTATTGAGACACATCACACAGACTTCATTAAGGAATGAGGGAAATTCAAGAATTACTTTATTTCTCCATTGCTAGTTCATATTTTAAATGATGACATCAGCATAAAAACTAAAAATATCAGTGGCAACTTGTAAGTAACAGAATTGTTTTTTAAAATTGGTATAGCAATATTACTGAACATTTGATCAATTTTCCATATCATAAATAATTCCCTAAACATAAATATCCTTTTTACATATCAAGCTAAAGCTAGTGCAATCATGCTTCAGCTACAATCCATATGCTGAATTTTTAGATGGCAACACCAGGGTGAATGTGCAACAACACAGTTCTTAAGATTTACAATGGATGGACTAAGGACTAGAATCAATGTCAATAGGCAGATGCTGGACCTTTTTAAAGCACAGCTTAATGTGTACAAATAAAAGCACAACTTAATGGTACAAATCATAGGCAAGCTAATTCAAATTGATAATTATTTCAAGAATGACATTACCTTAGTGCCTACAGGCAGGTGGTACCATTGGTACCATGGTACCATGCTAGGGCCCTACGTAGGTAGACCTACATACTATGGAAGTGGATACGGGCATCGAATGGCGAGGCTGGGCAGCTGGGCTGCCTATCATACAGTAGGGTCCTACACCAGGTAAAGAAAGCCATGTATACAACTACTGGTATTTTACCAGGTCACCAGGTCCTAGCTAAAGGTCCTACTGGTACTCGGTACCTGGTCCAGGTACCTGGTACAGCAGGCCCTACCAGGTAAATGTGCAGTGTGGTAGCCAGGTATCATGGTAGTTCCTATGGTATGGTAAGGTCTGTCCAAGGACCCAGGTGGCCCGAGGTCTTTGGCCTGCATGTAAGTGATGTAGAGTCTATGTATCCTTGTCCACCACCCATGTGAGAAAACATAGGGCCTACTGGTACCTGGTATCACACCAAGAGTAGGGCATAATACCTGGTAGTATCTATTATCTATGCGGAGTTGAACAAAGAATGACAGAGTATCGCCAAATCCAAAGCAAACAAATGATGCTTGAGACAGGCACAGACAGGTCAAGGAAATGAGGGAATTTCTTTTTAAAATGATATACTGCACAATTTCAGGTGGAACATGTCACAACAACCAACCCAGAATGAATGGATGGGTGGCAGACAAGCCAATAACCAACACATACATGTAATACTTGCTGCCAGGGTCTATGCAAAGTCAGTACCTGGTACCTGGTGGACCTATTACTTTGCATCAAAAAATGTGCAAAGATTTCAGTTATGTCCTACAGTGCATATGTACGGACTACCTGGTACCGACATACTTGTACTAGTAGAGCCCTTCTTTAACCATTGACAATTCTTCGACACAAATTACCAGGTACAGTACTGAGTACTGTATACTGCTACATATACTATCAACCTATGGTATACTTAAATACAACACAAACTACTCCATATAATTTACAATATAAATGCTGTCATGAGGCAATTCTATTTTAAAACTGCAGAGTGTACTGCCTGTGTATGGCAGAACATTATTGTGTAAGAGGCATATGGTTATACGACATTGACCATATTGCCAGAATATGTACTGACAATATTCATGAATTAATAATATTAATGAATTTTGATTAATTAATTAATTAATTAATTAATTAATTGTTTCAGATGTAAATTAATGGATTGATTAATTAATTAATTTGCATATGGATAAAACCACTACTCATGCTATGACAGCACTGATTAATTAATTAATTGATTAATGGAATCAAATTTAATCTGATTAATTAATTAATTGACGAATTAATTTCATTCATCACATACATACAAGTTATATACATTAACTAAGATTCCTATATAGATATTCAGCAATCACTACTTGATTTTCTTTCGCATCAATAAAATTATAAGCCCTAGTAGGCCCTACAAGTGTAGGGCAGCATGACAAGTGTACTGGTACCAGGGTAGGTCCCTACATACACCTTGGTACCAGGTACTACCAGATAGATAAAGGTCTATTATACGTCTCAGACAGACCTGTTTTGTGTAGGTCCTCTAGCCTATCATGTAGGTCCCATATGTGTGTGTATGGCCCTACATATGGCCCTATGCCCCACGGCTACCATAAGATTCCCGGTACCTGGTACCAGGTATGATACGTATGGCCCCACATAGGTCTTTCATTCAGTGCTCAGTTACTACCGGTAGAGTAGGGCCCTAATATGGAGTAGGTCCTAGGTCTATGTAGTCACAGTTACTTGGTATGAGTACAAAAGTACCAGTACCAAAACATTAGGTCCTAGGCTAGAAGCGCTAGGGGACCTGGATACCTATTTAGATTGTTGGGGAACATTTTTCAAAGCATCATGATATTGTTACCCCAAAATTTCAGCATTTAGATATGAACTAGTACCTAAAGCCTTGCATCTCTTGGTATCCTGACTTTGACATGCTCTGCTTGAGCATGATGCTAGCAATGAATTCTATTATACAATAGCAAAAAGAATTGTGATGGAGATTCCAGCATGATGTGGGGCTGATGCAAGGTACTGTTCCTTACTCTAGCAGCTTTTCTGCATGAAACTCCATCAAATGAGCTTCCCAACAATGCTGACTCTAGTCATCTGTTGTGGTCCCCTTTTGACACAGTATTCAACAAAGCAAGCCCATGCAGTACAAGTTGTTTAGTTTCATTATCTGTATTATACTGGAGCAATTTATACCACTAAGCAATCTGTTCTGTTACTCTTAATTATCTCATAACTTATTCAGAGTGTTATCACCAGACATAAAAATAGCCCCTGTACTACAGCTTATGTTGACAATGAAAGCTGCTACCTCAATTTAGAACTACAAAATGAAAACTTTGCAATTCAATACTAGTCAAGGTTCATTTCTACTAACACTTTGTATACAAGCATGATGAATGCCATTTTTGATGCACAACTATTATATACTAAGACAAATATGAGGGTTTTCATCTTTTAAATGAATGATGTATGATCTAATTGTTTATAGTAGTGATGGCTATGATACATGTAGAATTTCTGCAGGAATCTTGGTAACAAGGCATTGTTCTTCTTTGGCACAGTCAATCACTAATGTATTTTTGTTCCCTCTCATTTAAGGTCTAACCTCAAAATACCAGGCATTAGACTTAATCCTGTTCATATCTAAAACACTTAATCACATGGAAAGCAAGTCACGATGACTTTATTGCACTTTTATCATATTGATTCTGGCAAGTTGTAACTAGAACTTCATTCTAAAAATGTATGTTTAGCATAGTTGACAAACTGACTATTTCTTTTTTATTTCATTTCTTTTCATTTATATTAGCACAGGATAAATAGACCTATGCCAGGCTGGCACCAGCTATTTATGGTGCTACAGCTGGTGGGACTGATGGCCTACTTAGCCATGGGAACTATGT
>JFJP01043742.1_pt1 | contig 12568 bp, 16 predicted proteins | sample 431651 | NCBI WGS metagenome assembly JFJP01 (sample SAMN02602958, study PRJNA72255) | Microbial mat metagenome, whole genome shotgun sequencing project. | biome: fresh water; feature: sink hole; material: water; isolation source: purple microbial (photo- and chemosynthetic) mats found in... | reverse complement strand
CCTGGCGGGTAAGCTGGGCAAGTTCTTTGGTGTCAGCCCGGCTTTGTTTATCCCGATTTAGCGGGATGATCATGGCACCCAGTTTGGTTCCATCGGTACAACTGGCGTCCAGCCGAAATTCGCGTTGGACAATCTGAACGACCGTTCTCGACTTCTCGTTGCGTGTGATGAAAATCCGGTTGCGGCTTTCGCCAATGACCGCAACGGGTCGGAACCCGCTATAGCCTGAAGTGACAAGCGGTCACTCAGCCAGAATTTCAGGTCTATGACCGTTAACCGACTGTTTGCGGCCGTTGGCGGAGACACACCCCAATGTCGGCAGTGGCCGAGCTTGAGGCAGTCAAGATGGCTTGATGAGTGTCTCGTGTAGGCTCATTACCTGTCGTTGAAGGCATAGAGCCGGCGAATACTTGTGATCAGTAGCTACCGGCTGGCAGCTTCTGGAGGCACCCAGGCCAACTCCAAGCGACTTTTTCGGCAGGCAACCCGAACTACCACATCAAATCATCCGGAATCTGGAAGGCGGCATAAGCATCGTCTGCATCGGTCTCGTCGCTGGACTTGTTCACCTGTCGAACAAGTTATTCGAGAAATAATCGACAGACAGTGGAATGATCTCCGAGATTGACCATCGTCATTATTTCGATTTCGCCGGGCCAAATTAATCCAGCTCGATGGCAATTTCCCTTGGCCCTGTAAAGCAGCGACAAGTTAGATAAAACGCTCAGCATCTCGCATGGAACTAAATAAGCGAAGTAAGAGATATTCCTAAGGTAGGGCATACAGCCAGGCCCAGACCGGGGGTACAAGGAGGTAACTGATGCAGCAGAACAGGTCCGAAAGGTAGAAGACACACCTCTACAGACTTAAACTCAACCGGCAGCTATGGCCGCTCCAGCGGATCCAGCGGCGTACCGGCAAGACGCGTGGCAAAGCCGCTGTCATCAACCAGGCAGATTGCGGCGCTATCGTCATACCGTACCACATAGCTTCCTGGTTCAAGTCGTTGGTTGAGTACCGCAGAACCTTCGCACCAGGTCTGATCAGTACAACTCCGTTTTGCCAGCATTCCTGACTGCAACACCTGCTTGGTTTCAGCTTGCATGATTCGGAAATCGATGCTGCCGGATGTCGGCCAGGCAAGCAGTGTGGTGATCCGATCCAGTTGGTAGGGGCGCTGCAGGGTAAATTGCAAATCTGGGTTGCCATAGATGCGGATACTGCGAACATCACTTGGGCTGCCCTGGCAGCCCTGCTTTTTCGGCCAGATATCACTGATCAACAGAGGATCTCCGGCTAGCATGATCTCTCGGAGCCCTGGAATTCCTGCTGCACGGCCATCTTTATCCAGCTTTACCAGCCAGGCCAGGATGTTTTTACCCTGTTGCCGCGCGCCCGTCACTGCAATGCCGCCATCACTTGCCTGTACGGCGGCATTTCCTTTCTGGAATCCTTTACCTCCACCCAACGTCTTGGCCCAGCGGGGCGTCCCTCGTGCATCAGTCTTCAGCAACAACAGATCATTGCCGGCTCTGCCCGAGACGATCAGGCCGTTGTCAGCCGTCTGTCTGACAGAGCTAAAGCCGGTCTCCTGATCAGCCGGGTACTCTCGATCCCACAGCCATCGGCCTTCTTTGTCAAAGGCAACCAGAAAACCGGCAAACGTTGCGTTGGAGTTATTCAGAAACGGCCTGGTCATGCCTGCCACCACAAAGCCGCCATCCAGGGTGGCAAGCAGATCAAAGGCCTGGGTTTCGCGACCGCCAAACTGCATGGTGCGGATGACTGTACCGTCACTGCGCAACATGGTGATGCGGGTGATGGTGCTGGTTTTCCATACCGGATGGGTCACAACAATGGTTCCATCGGCCAACTGAATCAGCGGCACCATCCGCTGGTATTCTTCAGTGCTGTGATAGCCGGGCAGGGTCCGCTCCCAGAGCTTGTTGCCGGCCGGGTCCAGCTTGAAGAGCCACGCATCCCCGTTGTCCGGGTGACCGGTACCCCCGACCAGATAACCGCCACCAATAGCTTCGCTGACCCCGTAGCCGTGACCATTCATGGCGCTTGAGGCCCACTGTTGGCCGAACCGCTTGTCCCACTGCAACTGGCCGCTTCCGGAAAGCTTGAGTACCCAGAGCTCCTCCCAGGTATGACGCTTGGCAGCCAGATCACTGGAGTTGCGTGTGCCTGCGATGATGAATCCGCCATCTGATGTGTGTGCAACCGCATGGCCACTGCTTCCTGCCATGGCGTTCTGGCACTCACCGGCAAAGGTTTTATCCCAGACAAGCTTGCCCTGGGCATCAATCCTTCGTGCAGACAACTTCCAGCAACCGGAAGCAGCAGATTCAGCAAGATAACCTACGGTCACGAAACCACCATCTGGCAAGGCCTTCAGGTCATAGTTCCAACTGTAGGCTGATGGTTTGTCATACTGCCTGCTCCAGCCGCCTCCGGATGGCATTGTTTCCTTTTTAGGGGCTGCATCTACAAAGGTGCATACAAGCATAGCGCCCAAAACAGCAAGTTTCAGAACCGTTGCTTTCATGGTTGTCCTTTTCATTTGTTGGTAGATACGTCAGCAACTCAGGGAGCAGTGATCTGCCTCAAGATTCATCTGGGTATGAATTTGTCATGCTCTTTTGTCTCCCATGTAATTGCCTGGCTCTACCCGGCCCGAACCAGGTACGCCCCTCTACCACATCAAATCGTCCGCTGGTCCAGGCAGAGGCAGACGGAGAGGAGAGCATAGCAAATAGTCGATTCCTCAGACCCGCGACAGACTTGCTGGCCGCTCCTGGCACATGCAGACATGGCTTTTTCCCATCTTCCGGACGCCATCAATCCTGTTTTTCTTTCTCAACATCCTTTTTGCCACCCAATATCGAAAACAAATTTGATTAAATATTGAGCATGTTAAGTGTTTGAATATAAAGGAATGTGCCTTCCGGACTTCGTGACTTGATCGTCCGGAAGAAAGAGAGAAGAGAGCGAGAAAACCCCGAAAAAGGGGGCATAACAGGGTGTTGGCGGGGTGCTGAAGTCCGGAAGCCATAAGCGAAAAACCCCGCCAACACTGGCGTGTGGCGGGGTCGGTCGTTTCTGCATGATACTGTTTTTACTACGATTTCTGGTGGAGGGCTAGAGAATCGAACCATCGTCCGAAAACACTGCAACATCATGTAAACAAGAACTAATCATAGGCCTCATTGGTAGATCGGTCATCCGTTCACGATGGGGGCTAAGCCGCAAGGCCAGCTTACCTCTGATAGGTAGTCAGCTTTCCTGGCCGCCAGAACTCATTGCCGACGCTCTTCAATCTGCCAATCATGAGGCCGAATGCCAGCTTCTTACTTTTCATTCTTCCAGCGCTCGAACCATTCGGTCAGTGCCAGCGTTTCTCCCAACTTGCCAAGCTGGCGATCAATGGCATCGTGGTTGCCCCATACCACGTCGGCCATGGCACCCTCGGCTACGAGGGATTCGATGCTTTGGCAATATAGTCCCAGTTCTCGCTGTACATAGAAGCCATAGGTACGACAGGCCACTGGGCGGTGGGCATAAACCGTGCATGCACTGCTAAGCTGGTCCAACAGGGGACAAACGATGGGAGCACGCAACTGCTGGCCGGCTAGGACGGCCATATCCAAGCTTACTGCTTGAAGGCGCTCTCGGGGCAGCGCGGCAAGTCCCTCCTGCAGCAAGCCCCATTCGGGTTCACTCAGTTGAGGAATTTCGGCGAGTCGTCGACAACAACTGTCGCAGCCCTTCCCGCACAACCAGTCGGGATGACTTCCCCGGATGGTCTGTACGCGCGCGTTAATATCGGCATGGAGTTGGGATAGCGCGGTCATGTTGCGTAAATTGTACCTTCTCAGATTGGTCTGAACTTGGTTTAGCGGCTGCAGCCAACGGGAGGGTTCAGCAAACCACGAATTCAGCGGATGCTAATAAGAAACCCCCGGCATCAGAGATGCGCAGGGGTAGGGGAGTTACAACGGATTCGTTACAACGAATAGCCTGCTGGCCATCCGATTGATGCGCTGCTCAAACCAAAGGATCTGGCTGAGTTTCGCAATGCCTGTCATGGCGTGAGAGACAGCCGAAGCGACAGGTCTGCAAGATGCCTCGGCCTGAGCCGCCAACTCATCTCGTATTCGGCATCGCCACAGGGTGTCCAGTTGATGATGGCCATCTGTGGTTTACCTCTTCATGCCAGCGTCCAGGTGCCCGAGAAAAGCGCATCACTGGCATCCTCAAAGCGCCGGTAGTCCTCTTTCGACAGACGAACAAAGCCACCGATGGATTCATCGAAAGCTGCGATGCAGAAGCCATTGCCGGCTTCGATGACTTGGTACTGAAGAACTTCCATGATGCTTCTCCTTGAAAAATGCGTCCCCACGGGCGCGGTTAAGTTCATGCGGAGTAGCGAGAGCATTGGTCGATAAAAAACCCCGCCGGTCAGAGACCAGGCGGGGTGGGGGTACAACATCACAGTGTTGCGAAAGAACCTTTGCCGTGCTGAACCCGAGCCTGGATCCAGTTCGCGAGTTCGACATGGTCTGCAAATCTGACCACCGACTTGGCGCCATCGGGAAACTGTGCGTTGAGCAGGGAGCCCTGCTGGGTCAGCGTGGTCGGCCCGAGGGAGGCAAGACCCCTTGCGTGATCGAGGATCACCCGCAGATTCTTGCCTTCCCTGACGGTAATGCCGCGCAGGGTGATGCGGACGCGGTGACCTGTCGGCATCACGCAGCCTGCCGTTGCTTGAGTACGCTGATGGCGCGCTCGTACTCGGGTAGGGACATCTCCTCGACCGTCCTGGCTTTGGATTTGAGCCAGCCCAACAGACTTTCTGGCGTGCGCTTGGCTGCCTTGAGCAAATCGCTCAACTCCTTTGCCTGGCTGGACGTAATGGTGTTGCCACCTGTCTTCCCGGTCCCCTCGCGCTTCCCCTCAGGTTTTACGTTCTTTCGGCGCTGAAACCGATGAGCGACAGGCACTTGCTCATGGCATCCGTCATCGACTTCTTCGGTGCTTCTTCGTCGGTAAAAAAGCCGTTCTTGTTGCGTCCGACGAATGGAGTCTGGCCGAAGTGGATCACTTCGCCGCGCTTGCCCTGGTAGAGATACCAGAGCTTGGCGCGCAGGACATGAATCACTTCATGGCCGACCACCGTGCCATCCAGGGTCAAGGGCGCGCCATTCTGATAACGCTCTTCCAGGATGTCGATGCCCCAACCGATGCCGCAAGGTCCGAAAGTTTCGGTGGCCTTTTGCGCCTGGTAGGTGGCGTTGATGGCGGTGCCGGAGAACCCTCCGCCACGGGTAAAGCTCTTGACGAAGTTGGGGTTGGTTACAGCGACGGCATTCCACAGTTCTTTGTTCATGGTCGTTCTCCTTGAAGTGCGCCCCACGGCGCGTTGATGAAGGCCCGACGGATGTCGAGCGCAGGCTTCAAGAAGAAGTAGCGGATACGTGCGCCAATAAAAAACAATAGACGTGCAACGGTATATATATTAACTTTGTATTCTGAAAGTTAAATATTGAACATTGGAGGCGTTACATGGCTTCGTTCCATCAGATCACGGTCATCGGCTATGCCGGTGGAGACGTGGATTTACGTCACACCGGTGAAGGCGACCCGGTAGCGGGTTTCTCTCTCGGCGTGACCGACAAGAGCAAGTCCGGCGACGAGCACACCGAGTGGTATCGCTGTTCTGTCTGGGGCAAGTCCGCTGATGTGGCGAACGAGTACATCCGCAAAGGCGGGCAAGTCATGGTGATAGGCCGCCCGCGCGTGGAGACATTCAAGCGCCGTGATATGACGATAGGCGCGATGTGCCACATCACGGTGGATCGCTTTGTGCTGCTGGGCAACGCGACTGGGGAAGGCAAGCCGGACGTCGCTTTCACGCCGACGTCTTCTTCGACCGCCGATGCGCCGGCGACTGCCCAGTTCTCTGATGACGAGATACCGCTGTGAGGATTGCCATGCGCGGACTGTCTTTACTTCTGGCTGCCCCGCTGGCGGCTTCCTCTTATGCCGGCGATGCGCCGACCGATGTTGCCAACGGCATCGTTGGCAAAGCCTTTGTAGAAAACCTCAAGCAGCGTTTTCCTGCCACGCACATCGACCAGGTGCTGCCATCGCCGCTGCCTGGCATTTACGAGGTGGTGATGGGGCGCAATGTGGCGTTCAGTGATGCCGAGGGACGTTATTTCATCTTCGGCCACCTCTACGACATGCAAAACCAGCATGACCTCACCGCCGAGCGGAAAGCGTCGCTGGCCAAGGTCGATTGGTCGGTCTTGCCTCTGGAAAACAGCATCCAGTTCATCAGTGGCAAAGGCGAGCGTGTTCTGGCGGTGTTCTCCGATCCGGACTGCCCTTATTGCAAGCAGGTCGAAGCAGAACTGGCCAAGCTGGAGAACACCACCATTTACCTTTTTCCGTTCCCGATCCAGTCGTTGCATCCGAATGCGGTAGCCAAGTCCGCCGCGATCTGGTGTGCAAAGGACCGTGCGCAGGCCTGGCGTGATGCTATGGCTGGCGTGCGGGTGGTTGGGCGTGTGGCCAAGCAAAGGGATTGCGCCAACCCCATCGCCGCCAATGTAGCGCTGGCAGAACGACTGGGGATCAACGGCACGCCGACCTTGATTGCCCGGGATGGCCGCTTGCTGCCTGGCGCTGCGTCTGTTGACAGGATTTCCGCATGGCTCGACGCTGGGCGCTGATCCTGGTCCTCGGCTGCCTTGCCTTGCCGGCGGGGGCCGGACATCTGGGCGTGTATGGCAATACCTGGGAGATCGCCGAACCTGACATGCTCGATGCGTTGATGGCCAAGCTCAAGGCGATGCAGAAGTCCGGCAAGCTGAAGCAGTTTGAAGAAATGGCCAAGCGCCAGGCGCTGGCCACCATCGAGAATCCGCCGCCTGTTCCAGGCATCGCCACGGCAAGAAAGTCGCGGAAATGGACATTCGATCCGTCGATCCGGATTCAGGAGACCGCCAAGGATCACCTTGGCAACGTCATTGCGCCGGCCGGGATGGTCGTCAATCCGCTGAAGTTCACCTCACTGACCAAACCACTGTTGTTCATCGACGCGCGCGACAAGCGCCAGGTGCGCTATGCCCGTGGGTTCGTCGACCGGGAACCGAAGGCGAAGGTCATTCTGGTCGCTGGCAGTTGGCTGGATCTGACGCGTACATGGAAGCGGCAGGTGTTCTACGACCAGGCGGGATTCATCACCGGCCGGTTCGGCATTCGGCAGGTGCCTGCTGTGGTACGACAACATGGGAAGGTGTTGGAAATTGAAGAACGGGCACTCTAAACGCGCCGGGCGGTTGGCATCCGGCTTGGCCTGGTGGGTCGGGTTGGTGGCGGTCTGGATGGGGACGGCTTTGAATGCGCATGCCGATCCGACTTGCTACGGCAGGTTTCCGAACTACGTGACCGATGTGTGTTGGTCGTGCGCATTTCCAATCAAGGTTTTCGGCAACGTGGCGCTGATCTCGCAAAGCCAGGAAGACACCGCCAATCCGAACACAAAGATTTGCGTCTGCGGCAATCCCCCTACCATCGGCACGTCGATTTCGTTCTGGGAAGCGGCGCGCATGGCGGATGTGACCAAGACGCCTTACTGCTTTGTCGGACTCGGCGGCGTCAAGATCGACGTCGGGGTGAACGCCATGCAATTCGGCCAGATCGACAATCACAGTTCCGGCATCCGCACGACCCGGGGTGCGTTCCGGCATGTGCATTGGTACGTGAATCCGCTGATGACGCTGCTGGGCGTGCTGGTGGACTCGCGTTGCACCGAGCGCCAGGGCTTCGATATCGCCTACATGTCGGAGATTGATCCGTCCTACGGCGACGATGAGTTGGAAGGCATCCTGAATCCGGATGCCTTCATCTTCGGCGGGGTGGTGGCGCAGGGAGCGTGTTCTGCAGATTGCGTTTCCTCGACCGCCGGGTTTGGCCGTTCGGAGATGTTCTGGTGCGCGGGTTGCAACGGCTCGCTTTACCCATTGGGCGGAAGTATCCAGACCTGGATCGGCGGCGTGCAGGCTTCGTCGCTGATGGTGCAGCGGGTATCCGCGCGGCTGCACCGGATGCTCGCCAATTGGTCGGCTTATGGCAGCGAGGGCCTGTGTGGTTACTACCCGCAAATCGTGATGGACAAGACGCAATACAAGTATTCGATGCTGTACCCGGTTCCGCAGACCCGGAAGATTGCTGGGCGTTGCTGCCAGCCCTTCGGGCGCTCGACCCTCCTGTGGGGGGCGGGGAGGGAGATTCCGCAGATCGGTGAGGACTTCAGCTATCTCATCTTCCGCAAGCGGAATTGCTGCGAGGGGGCGAGCCTGTGACGTGCCTATCGAATGCGGGATTGTTTCGCTGTTCGGCCACGGCCTTGGGATGCCTGATTGTCAGCCTGGTCGCATCCCATGCTGGCGCTGCCCCGTCGTTGCCGTCTGACGATCAGATCAAGGCACGCATGCAAGCGCTCTCCAGTGGAGTAGCGGAAGCGCTGGACAGGGCAGGGCGGGAGGTTTCGAAACCGGGTGAGATACACATCGATGTGCCATCGGCCCTGTCGGCCAATCGAACGGTCGATCTGGAGGCTCTGGCCAGGCAGTTCAACGGCGGCCGGCCGGCTCTCCAGAAAACCGGTTCCGACTTGATGGTGTTCGTCTCGCTCGCCATGCCGGAGCATGTCATCAAGACGTTGGCCAGGCAGGCGAAGGCGGCGGGTGCCGTGATGGTGTTGCGAGGGTTGAAAGGAGGTTCCTGGCCAGAGACCTGGACGGCGCTGGCCGCACTCAACCAAGGCATCGGGGCGGAATGGATCATTCATCCCGAGGGCTTCAAGCAGTTCAGCGTCGTCAAGGTGCCCAGCATCGTGTTGGCGGATGGAAAAACGGCCTCGGTGATGGAAGATGGATGTGCCAAGGCCGGTTCCTATGCGGCGCTGGCCGGCGATGTTTCGATCGAGCAGGCGCTGAGCATCATGAAGCTGCGCGGCGAGCCCGTAATCAGCCAGTTGGCGGTGGACCGCCTGGGCCGACTCAGGCGGGCGCCATGAGATCGGTTGGCCGTACCCGAATGACGGTGATCCCGATGTCGTCGCTCTTGTTGTGCCTGTCGTTGCAGGTAAACGCCGACGATCCAAGTGTTGTGTTCAACGATGCGAAGACGTATGCCCAAGGCACGCTCGGTGGCGTCAGTGGCATCGTTGGCGCCGAGATGGCAGCGACCTTGCCGTACTACAGCACCAGTTCGCCGGAGCCTTCATTGGCGCCTGGAAACGTTGGTCTGGGGAGTGCTGGAATCGGAAAGATCAGTGGATGCGTAGGGCAGAACGACACCGAATGCGCGGCGGTGAATTTCCTGGCGAGGAATCCGGCTACCCGTCTGCGCGTCACTCTTGATCCGGCGACTGATCCGACGCTGCAAACCGGGAAGCAGGTCCTGGCGAATCCGAATGCGGTGGTTGGCGCTGTGCAGGGCGGGACGGAAACCGTCTGCTCGAACACAACCGTGACGGACCCGGCGACCATCACCACCGAAGTGTGCAATGTCTACAAGACCGTGAGCGAAGTGGTCTGCCAGAAGGCCCGGGTGGTTGGGGTTACCGAATCCACCAGTTGTGTCACAGGTAGCGACCTGGCGACTTTTATGCCAGGGATCGGATCTTGCTCAAAAGCAAGCGGTCGGGATTGGTGGAGCGGCCCTGGGGTATTGAAAGTCAGGTGTGACGCCTTTGACCAATCCAAGCTGTACGTTGCGGCAGAGACATTGGTCAGAGAGGGCTCTTACGGAGCTTCAGGTTGTGGCGCCGGGATCCAGCCCAACCTGAATGCACTGCCATACAAAGCGATCAGCGCCTATAGCCCGGACTGGTCTGAAATCTATGGTGATTACGGCACTGGATCAAGCCGTCATCTCTATGTCAGAGGCGGCTGCAGCCCCGGTCAAATCAACTGCGCACTGGACGTTGTGGCCTCGGCCAAGCAGTTAGCCAGCGTTGCCTCCTGTCCATCCGGCCAGATCACACGCCAGGTAGCCGAGACCTATGCGTGTGGCGCTGTTAATCAAGATGGCTGCTACACGGTGGCTGGTTTGTTTTCTTGTCCAACTTACGTTGGGCCTGCTTCAAATGTCACGATGCTTTGTGACAACGGGGGATGGTCTGACAACGGCCCACTGGGTTGGCTGAATTGTGAATCTATCGCCACCAGCGTCACCCTGAATTTCCAGCGCCAGCACATCACCCATGTTGTAACCGACGCCTGGACTGATGGTTGTGTCGCGCTTGAAGCGAGAGCGCAATGAGTCGGCCCGGTCTTGTTCTGACATCTTTGCTGCTGCTGAGTCTGCCGGCAACAACGCATGCCGAAGACTGTATGCAAATCGCTTCCTTGTGTTTGGAGGGACCGCAAACCCGCACTATCTCAGGGCTCAGCGTGACTCGGGATTGTTGGCGTTACCAGGATACCTATCTGTGCGTAGACCCCGATTTGTCGAACGATTGCCAGGAATTGCGCGACCGGGGGTGCGGGCAGATCGGGACCCAGTGCCTTGAGGCCGCTGCCGACGGCGTCTGTGTGCTCACAGAAAACACCTATCAGTGTCAGATATCGCCCGCCACGAGCAGGCAGGTCGCGCACTGCTCACCCCAGTCGTTTTGCGCCGACGGCAAATGCTTCGACATGGGCTTCGAACCTGATACCGATTTTGGCAAGGCGGTGGCGGCGATGGAATCGGCGAGAGAGGCGGGAACCTACATCGACCCGGATACGCTCCGCCTGTTTACCGGGGCCGGGTCGAAATGCACGAAAAAGCTGGGTGGCCTGGTGAACTGCTGCAAGGGCGGCAGCGGGGGAGGGGGCGGGATGAGCAACCAGGCGCTGGCTGGCCAGATGCTGAGCAATGCGGGTAGTTACGTGTCGAGCGTCGGTAGCCCGTACATGTACGACGTCATGTTCAGCAGCGACCTGCCCTGGCTGATGGACAAAGCCATCGATGCCTGGTCGACGAATGCCTGGTCACCTTCGTTCAATCCCAGCTTGAGCTTTTACGGGGTGACTGCCCAGCTTGGCGGGGCGGTTCCGACGGGTGCGACGGCGCTGGGATCAGTCGGCAACGTGCAGCTTTACTTTAACCCGACGACGTTCTACCTCGCTATCGCGGTGATGGTGATCCAGGAATTGATCAGCTGCGAACCGGCGGATCAACTCACCGCGATCAAGAAAAGCGAGAACCTTTGTGTCGCGCTCGGCAGTTACTGCTCAAAGAAGGTCTTGAAAATTTGTGTGGAGAAGAAAGAGGGCTATTGCTGCTTCAATTCCCGTCTGGCCCGGATCATCCAGCAGCAAGGGCGCGCACAACTGGGCAAGAGCTGGGGGAGCGCGAAATCGCCGGAGTGTTCCGGGTTCACCGCAGTGGAGTTCGAGAACCTGGACTTCAGCCGAATCGACATGACCGAGTTCATCCGCGAAGTGCAGCCCAGGGCAATCGACGTGCAGTCGCTGACGGAGCGAATGAATTCACGCGTACAGACCATGGCAAATCAATAAGCGAGAAGGGGAATCTGCATGAAGACGGTTGGATTTGCATGGGCTTTTGTCAGCCTGACCCTGGCTGGGACCGCCAGCGCGGCAGAAGCGCTTGCGCCTGCACGCATCAAAACAAGTACCGTGGGCAATGTGGGCACGCCCTCGACCTTCTTCTCCTCACTGTTTGGCAGCAGGTATGGCGTGGTGTCGCCCGATGCGCCTGAGTTGGCGACCAGGTTTGAGGTCAGGCTGGCCAAACGCGGGTATAGGCTTTATGCGCAATCAGATCCGAACAGGGACTCCGAGTACGTGATCATTCGGGACTATCGCGGCAAGGCTGCCGATTATGTGCCTCAGACATCCGATACCAACACCGGCGGCGGGTGGGGGCGTGCGCTAGCCAACCTCGGAGTGGGTGTCCTGATCGGGAAGAACCTGGGACTGATCAACCCCCACAACCTGCTGATGAGCGATGCGAATACCGTGGCAAATCTGGTGCAGCGAACTGGCGAGGCATATGGCAATCCTGGGCAGAATGAAGATCGAGCGATCGCCGCAGAGGGCGTCAAAGGCGAACGCAATCTGGTGGCATTTCGGCTGTGCTTTCGCGGGCAATGCGCCCATGCGTTGAGTGCGGGTGAAGCCAGCCTGGAGGATCTGGAAGAAGCTTGTTTCAGCGACGGCATCCTGAAGCTGGCGAAATTGGAAACGGAGCACGAATGAACTTGATCTTGCGCGGCACTCTGGCCGCATCGTTGATGCTTGGTCTGGTTTCGACTGCACCCGCCGCTACTTTGGGCGCGTTGATGAAGTCGGCCATCAACGCATCAGACGGACGCGCCACGGGCGTGTTGGATGATCCCGTGGCGAGCTTTATTACGAAAACCACCGGCAGCGCTGAGCAGGTGACAGCGCGAATTGAGACTGTTCGGGTGTTTCGCCAGGCGGGTTGCCGTCGTTTCAAAACCACATTGAGTCAGCCTGTTCCGGGACGGCCGGACGCG
>JFJP01005835.1_pt2 | contig 12569 bp, 8 predicted proteins | sample 431651 | NCBI WGS metagenome assembly JFJP01 (sample SAMN02602958, study PRJNA72255) | Microbial mat metagenome, whole genome shotgun sequencing project. | biome: fresh water; feature: sink hole; material: water; isolation source: purple microbial (photo- and chemosynthetic) mats found in... | reverse complement strand
GACAAAACCGCCTTCGTGTCCGAGCAGCTGGTCGAATGCAGCGTCGAAGTTCATGGCCGCTCCCGCTGGCTCTGCAGCCGCACCAGCGCGGTCTTGATGTCGTTGAGCGATTCGCGGATGGCCGCCAGGTTGGTCGCCGTGATTTCGTCCTGCCTGCGGTCAATCTCGGCTTGGCTGAAACGCCGTTCCAGACCCGCCACGCGCCGGTGACCGATGCAGCAGAAAAGCTGCGAACGATCCAAGCGCCTGCCCGCGTGGTCGGGGCCACCATGACCCGTACGCTCCAGGCGCCGGGTGTGGCGGTCTGCAGCCGGTTGCGCACGGTCCATGAACGCTGCGTCCATGTCGCACTTGCCGGTGTGCTTGCAGCGAAATTCAGCCTCGGTGAAGTTGGGAAGTCGTGACCAGTCAAGCATTGGGGCGCCTTTCAGTTGTGCCTCGATTTTTTGACTGGCGCGCCCTGCTGGTGAATCTTTGTCAATCCTCTTTGTCCCTGATGCGCTCGATCTTCTCCTTGGCCTTCTCAACCTCGCGCCCCATCATGTCGTCGCTGATGGCGCCGCGGCGCTGCAGGCGCGCCAAGCTGCGCACCTCGGCTGCGATGGAATTGATGAACGCCGATTCTTGCGACTTGCGGCGGCTCGCCTCCAGCTCCAGGTCAACCGGCCGCGCCTTGATGCCAATGGTTTGCATGGCAGCAAACTTAGGCTGCACAGGCATGCCCGATCGGTCCACTCCCGTGAACTCGCCCAGCGGCGTCTTGATCGTGATATCCATGGCGTTGGCGGTCGCGTCCAGAATGCGCTGGGAGTGGTAGCCACCCGGGGCCACGGCGGGCAACAGAAAGCCGGCCATCCACTTGACCCGCTTCTCGGCCGCCTCCGCCGTGGTGTCGTTCTTGTCCACCACCTCGCGGCCCATGAACATCTCTTTGTTGGCGATCATGGCGGCAAACACCGACAGCACCGGGTGGTTTGGCATGAGTGGCGCTGGAATGTCGATGCCGCCAGCCTGGTTCTCCATGTCGAACATGTCACCGCCAGGCACCACCCGGCTTGCATCCAAGAAAATCGGGTTTCCCGTCACCTTGTCCGTACCCAAGCGGATGCTCTTGGGGTTGTAGAGCATGCCCTTTCCCTGCATGCGGTCTGGCAGAACTTCGCGTTCTTCCTTCTCCATCTCCTGGCCCTTGGCGATCTTCTCCATCCAGTCGTCGTCCTCGTCACCGGCGGCCAAGGCGTAGGCAATCAGGTTGATGCCGTTGAGCATGGCGGCCGGTGCCGCGAACCGCCACGGGTACACCATGGCCGTGTGCAGCAAGGCGGGGATGGCTTTGTACGTCCATGAAAAGAACGGAATGGCAAAGTCGCGCACCTTGCGGGCACCGCTGGGCAGGTCGTCGTAGGTGAAGATGTAGCGTAGCGCGTAATCCGTTGCGTCCTCTGGGCTCATGCCCTGCTGGCGCGCGTCGCGGTAGATCAGGTATTTGAAGTACGTGTCCTCAAACTCGTAGGCATTGCGCAAGGGTGTGCGCATCCAGAACGTCATCGCGTTCATCACTTGGCGGCCAGACTTGCGCAGCTTGCCTTCATCCATCTGCATCATCTTTTGCAGCTCGGGCGGCATGCTGTTGACAAGCTCCTCCTGGGTGTAGCTGCCGGTGAACAGGCCGGCGTTGCGGGCCTCGTCCACCATGGGCGCTTTGTTCACCAGGTCGCGCACCGCGTTGATGTATTTGTGGCCGTCCCAGTACGAAACACCAGCGAAGTGGGCCATGCTGGTGTTGCTGGCGATGTTGTTGAAGTGGGCCACCGGGTTCAATGCGGTCTTGCCCTCTTTCCAAATGCCCAGCGCCTCGCGCCAGATTTGCAGCGCTTCATTGGCCGATTCTTCAAACCGTGTCAGGTGGCTCATCACGTCCTTGCGCACCCACAGACCAGCCAGGTTGCCGTAACGCTTCACGCCACCCGTGTCGGGAATTTCGGTGTCGGGAACCTGCACCCAGCCGTCTGCACCGCCGCGGCGCACCCAATCGGGGTTGTTGGCGATGTTGTTGAACAGACGGCCAATGGCAATGTCGCGCTGCATGCTGGTGTATCCCTGCACGTAGCGGAACAGCGCATCCCGGTTCTCGCCCATCTGGGCGCGTTCGCTCGGGGTCCAGTCGCGCCACACCGTCACCTTTTCTTGGGCAACCTTGGGCGCGTTTTTGTCCACCAGCTCCAGCTTGCCCTGGCTCAGTCTCCAATGCGGGTCGCGCACCTCGTAGCCCATGGCAACCCACTGGTCCACGCTGTCCACGCTCACGTCCTCAAACAAGCCGCGACCCTTGAGCGAGCCGCCGCCAATGCCTTGCCCGGTCGGGCGGCCGGTTTTGAACATGTTTTTCACCGAGTCCGTGGCGGAGTCGATGTCCAGCTCGGTCTTGCGGTTGTAGATGCGCGGCAGGTAGCGACCACGCCAGCGCTCGGCGCTATCCTGGCTCAGCATGCCCAGCTCCACCAGCTCGTCGGTCTGGCGGTCCATGGTCTTGGTGATGGCGTCTGCCACGCGCACCGCGTGCTCTGGCGGAACCACGCCAGGCGCGATCATCTTCTCAACAATGTCCGACACCATGGCGCGGTCGGCCTCGCTCATGTCCTTCATATGCCGGGCGACATTGGTGGCACTTTGGTTGGCCTGGTCGATGGTGGCCTTCATCTTGCGCAGCTGCTTGCGCAGCTCGGGAGACGCCATACGCATGCCAAAGGCTTCTTGCAGCGGGCGGGTCGCCGCGTCCAGCTTGCCCAGTGCCACTTCACCCCGGCGGAACTTCACTCGTCCCAACGCATCGCGGTTGGGGCTCTGCGTTGCCGTGGACTGGTATTCGGCGCCGTCCTCGCGCACGCGTCCGTCGGCTCGCTGGGCCTTTTCCTTGGCGGGCATGGTGCGCTCGCGCAAATAAGCAAACTCGGGGCTGGTGTCGGGGCTTACGCGGGTGCGGCGGTCTTCCGGAAGCAGCCGACCGTTGGCTAGGACGCCGCTCTCGGCTACGCTGGATTTCGATCCATCGGGGTGAATCAGAATGGCGTCGAGCACCAGGCCATTTAACTTGCTCACCATGCCAGGGCTGCGGGTCACCGCCAACAGGCGCGAGCCACGCGCTGCGAGCAGATGGCGCGCCAGCATCAGGCGGTCTTTGCCATAGTTGCCAGTGATGGCGCTGCTGGGCATTGTCACCACGCGCCGGGTCACATTCTGGGAGTCGACCGCGATGAAGGTCACCGCGTCCTGGTCCACATCGAGGCGCTTGGCCATCGCCATCACATCGGCCGGCCCGGTGAGCATGGTGCCGGTGTATTCGCCAGGCTCGAACGGAGCCGACTGGCCAAAATCCTTCTTGAACTTCTCTGGTTTGCCGTGCCGGTCGATGACGGTGTATTCGTTGGTGTCGATGACCACATGGCCGCGCAGCTTCATTCCGCCCTCGTTGGCCATTGCGCCGCCCAGGCGTACCGTCAGTTTGATGTCGTTCGTGCTGGCCGTGGCGTTGCCGCTGGGGTGGTTGTGCAGCATGAAGTAGCTGGTGGCGCCGCGCTGCCTGGCGGCCTCGGCCACTTCGCGAGCGTAAGAGAACAAGTCGTTGCCCACGATGGTAGCCGTCATTGCGGGCATTCGTGAGGTCAGGCCAACCTGGGACACGATGGCGCCGGCGTCGTTGGTGAACACCAGCCGGAATGTCTCGAACCGCGGATCGCGGTACAGCTGGGCCAGGGTGGCCAACTCCTCGGGTGTGGCCGCTACTTGTCCGACGAGGTTGGTTCGCTGGCGTGCAGCGAAATCACCTGACAGGGCTTGAGCAAGTACGGTGCCGGTGGCGTGCAGGTCCCTAACCAATCCGGTGGCAACCCGGCGCGCTTCAGCTCCCTCTGGCCCCGCTTGTGAAGGGTCAAGTCGTGCAGATTCAAGACGTTCGAGGTCAAGCTCGAGCTGGCTGTCGTCTCGATACCGTCGCCGGCCGGCTTCGACACTTAGGCCGCCTTGCTGGCCATCTTGGCCTTCTGCTCCGCGATATGGGCTAGCATCTTGGCCTGCTTCGCTGCGACCACTTCCGGCTCGCGCTGGCGGTAGGCTTCCCGCACCCTGGCTGGGTCGGTTATTTTGGTCAGTGTCCAGCGGTAGGTCAATGGTTCCGTCATAAGCTGCGCCCTCCTCGAGGTTCTGTCTGGGGATGCCCAGGCGCTCCCAGAAACCCTGGGCGGCCGGCACGATGTTGGAAATGGCCAGACTACCACCGGGCGCGGCACGGCGCAAGGCCTCGACCACGGCGCGGCCGGTGCCGGCGCGGCGTGTGTCACGGTTGACCTCGATGTCATACAGGGCGGTCGGCTTGCCGTCGATGAACAGGGCTTCGACCGTGCCCAGGTAGTCGTCCTGGGGCGAGAAGATGGCCAGCTGGAACATCTGCTGGTTGTCGGCCGTTGGGATGAACTCCAATCGCTCGGTTCTCAGGGCGAATTTCAGGGTGACCTTGGAGGTCTTGATGGTGGGCTGGCCGTTTTCGTCGGTGCCGACCTCTACGTCCTGCCGGCCACCGTACTCGGCGCCAGGCTCGTTCACCCCAAAAATGCCGCCCTGGCCGCTCAGGTTGTCGCTGGCGTTCTGGCCCAGCTCGAAGCTGTCGGCTGCGGCCTCGCTGCGCTGGGCGATGTCGCGGCGCTCGCGGGCCTTGGCGTCATCGCGCTCGGCCTTGGTGTCGGCGGCCTTGCGCTCTGCCTCGGCCTGCTCCAGTCGCTCGATGCGCTGGTTGACTTCCTCGGGGGTGTAGCTGGTCAGCCCTTCGGTTTCGGCGGGTCGGCCTGTTTTAACTTCTGCAGGTGCTCCTGGTCCTGCGGGCTCAGGGGCTTGCCGTCCAGCATCTTGCCCAACAGGCTGGCGCCCTGCTGGGTTTTCCAAAGTTTCTTGGCTTGCTCGTTCATTCTCTGGTCTCAGTTGGTTGATGACATCGGCGCGGCTGGCGCGCGGCACAGCGCCGAACATGTCTTCGGCTGGCTTGGTGCCCTCAGTATAGGCAAAGTCAGCCGCGCGGCTCAGGGCGTCCACCACCGGCTTGATGCTGCGGGCGTTGCGGGCGAACAGGTCCAGCACCCTGCTCACATCCGGGTCGGCAGCCATGTCCATCTGCTGCGCCGCGCTGGCCAGCGGCCGCCCCTCCCTGCGCGCGTTCACCGCAATCTCGGCGGCTTGCGTCACCAAGCCTCGAATGTCCAGCGCGCCCAGTCCTTCCAGCCGGGCCATTTTGGGCGCTGCCTGAGCGAGTGCCGACAGGATCAGTCTGGCTTCGGGGTCTTGGGCCTGGGCGAACAGGCGCACCAGCCCATCGTTGCCGTAGGCCTTGGCGAACACGGCCGCATTGAGGCGGTCCACCGCCTGCTTGGTCGGCTGGCCGTTGGTGTCAACCAGTCCGCCCTGCTCGGCTTGTGGCATGGCACGCACGAACTGGCGCACCGCCTCGGGCGTGATGCTGCCGTCTTGCGCGAATTGCAGGCTATCCAGATCCACGCGCTGGGCATCGTTGTTGGCCTGCTCCACCGCCGACAGGCTCAGGCTTCCCGTGGTGTTGGAAACGTCCCCGATGTCGGCGGTCACCTGGTCGGATGGCATCACGCGCACCAGCACCGGGGCGCGCATTCTCCGAATCACCTCGGGGCTCACGCCATGCATGGTGTCACTGACCAGCTCGCTCATGTAGCCTGGCGTGACTCCATTGCGATGGGCCAGCTGCAGGCCGGCAATGCGGCCATTGCCTGCGATTGCTCGAATGCGCTGCACCGACTGATTTCCATAGTCCGCGTTCGGCGTGCCGTCAGCCTGGTTTGATGGCAGCACCTCGGACGCTTCCACCACGGCGTACTGCACTGGTATGCGCCGGCCATCGCTGGCCGCTGCAAAATCCTGCCGGCCCAGTTGCTCGGGCGCTATCTGGCCGCCTGCCACCACAGGAGAACCGTTGGCAAAATCTCGCGAGAAACCGAGTCGGCCGTAGTCGGGTTTGGCTGCGATGCTTTGCATTTGCGCGATGCTTGACGGCGTGGCGCGGTTGCGGTTTTGCAGGATGGGGGCTACCCCATGGGCTTGAACACCACCAGCTCCAGGCGCTGCGGGAACTCCACCAGCGGCGGTGTCATCGCCTCCCGCTGCCGCTGGCGCTTCACTTGCCGGGGCTTGGGCTTGGGTTGCGGCGGTTGGTGGCGTTGCGTTTTGCTCATTTGGAGCCTCGGTCAGTGCGCCCGGCTGCTCGGGCTGCGACTGTCCAGCAGGCGCATCAGGCTGGCCCACTCCATCGGCTTTGGCTTGAATGGCAGGCTGGCCTGCTGGCGGCGCTGCTGGCGCGTCAGCCTGTGCGATAGGCGCTGGCTCAGTGATTGCTGGTGCATTGAGTTGCGCCTTGGCGCCCTGGGTTTCTGGCAGATCGGAAAACAGGTTGTCGGGCTCGGCCCGGTTTGGCCGCGCCGCCAGGGCCGCCTGCTCGATGGCCGCCACGATGCTGTCCACATTTGGCGGGGCAGATGGGGCAGTTGGGGCAGCTGGGGCTTGCCCTGGTGGCTGGGTCTGCCCATTGCCGAACAAGCGCTCCATCATGGCCTGGTGGTCGGCTGCGCTTGGAATAGGCGGCTCAGGCTGTCGGACGCCGGCAAGCTGGCTGGCCTTGGCGATGCCTGCACCGCCGCCGGTCATCATGCCGCCTTGCAAAACCGTCTGCAGCACTGTGTCCTTGAGCTGCGCTCCCAGCTCGTCCAGGCTCGCATTCTTGTTGGTTCCGATCACGCCCAGCGCGTCGGTGGCGTACTGGCCAGTGGTGGTCAGCATTTCGCCGGGCACATCGCGCGCACCAGCTCGAAGCATTTCGATGGCCACCTTGGCGGGCGCATTGCCGGCGATGGCGCCCTTGAGCGCGTTGATGGTGCCAGGCAGGCCGCCGACCTTCTCGCCGACAACCTCAAAGCCGGCGGTCAGACCGGCGTTTGCCATGCCCGGAAGGATGTCTAGACCCTTGTCGCGAACCTGGCTGTATTGGTCGCCGTAAGACTGGCCGAACAGCAGCGCGAGCGCCGTACCCAGGTTGCCGGTCGCGATGGCTGGCAGCTGCGTGCCGATGGACACCGCGGCGCCCTCGGCTGCGCCTGGCAGGTCTTGCACGATGGAGCTGGGCGTGAAGCCGCCGACCTGGATGTCGGGCGCCACGGTCTTGCCGGCGTAGGCGCGCGATGCGTCGGCCGAACCCTTGGCGAAGCGCGAAACCGAATCGAGCCCGGTGATGTCGCCCACGTTGCGCACGATGCCGGCCGTGCCCTGGTTGGTCGCGTTGAGCACCTTGCGCCCGATGCGGGCCAGCGCATCGAGTGCGCCATCGTCCACTGGCGGGGCTTCGTCCAGGTACTGAGGGCCGCGGGCCTGCGGGCCTGCTGGCGCCTCGAGCGCGCGGCGCACGGCGCTGGCCTGCTTGAAGTTGAACGGGCCGGTGGTGCCCTCGAGCGCGCTCGTTGGAGCGGCTTCTGGCAGGGCCGTGTCGGCCATCAGCTGATCTGCTGCGTCCATCCAGCGAGGGCGCGAGCCTTTCGCTGGTGGCGCTTCGGGGATGTCGTCAAACAGGCCTCTGCTGGCCTCTGGCAAGTCGTCAAACAGTCCCGACATCACAGTCCTTTGGTGTCAACCCCCATATCCTGCAGGCGCTTGATAACCGCGTCCCGGTCCTTGCCTGCGGCGATGGCCTGCTTGGCCTGGGCAATGGCCTCACTCGAGGTCACGCCTGGGGGTAGCGTAATTCTTCCGCCGGCTGGCGGCGCTGGCGGATTTTTGTTCGCTGGTGTTTCGCCGAAACCGGCGGGGCGGCCCTGAGCCTCCCATTCAGCGAACGCGGTGGCGGTTGGCTGGCGCTTGTTGGCGCTGGTCCACTTGTAGAAGCTGGTGAGCTGCTGCGGGTCGGTGGCGGTCATTACCTGGCCGGTCATCGGGTTGGAGACCGGCCGGCCCTTCGCATCGAGCAGCGGCTTATCCAGTGTGCGCAGGATGGTCGAGGAAAGCGCGCCCTCTGAGCCGCTTGCGCCATTGCCGGGCAGGCTGCCGTTCTTGTTGAAGTAGTCGGTTTTTTGCTTGGTCAGGGCCGCGCTGGCGCTGCTGTTGCCTGCGCTGGCGTTGGCGCTGTTGGCCTGGGCCAGGTTCTCGGCGGTCTTGCTGCCGCTCTCGGCGCCGAACAGCTTGGCCAGCACCGCGTTGGCCGCGCCGGCCTGGCCGGTGAAGCGGTCCAGGGTCTGCCCGGTGGTGCCCACCGCGTCGAATATGGGCTTGCCATCGGTGGCAGCGTAGGCGCGGCCCACTGCGCCGGCCTGGCTGGGGTCTGCTGCCACGCGGTCGATGTAGCTGCCCTGCTGCTGCTTGAGCTGCGCACTGGCGGCCTGGTCCACGTTGCTGCCGGTGCCGTACATCTGCTGGGCCAGGGCCAGGTACTCGCCCAGCTTGGCCATCTTGTCGTTGTCCACCGGGGCTGGCATGGCTGGGCCGGCCATACCCTCGGGCAGCGCATCGTACTGGGCGCCGAAGCTGCCGGTGTCGAGCTTTTGCTGCACCGCGCCGCGCTGGTTGAGCGGCACGCCCAGGCGGTTCATCACCTGGCCAAGTGCGTCACTCTGCAGCGCCAGCTTGTGCTGGTCGAGCTGCGCCTCTGAACCGTACTTATTGCCCTGCATGTTGGCGGCATAGGTCTTGGCCGACTCCTGTTCGGCTGCCGCCCTGGCCTGCTCGCGCGCCTGCGGCCCCAGCACGAACGCCTTGAACAGGTTGCCAAGTCCAGTCCCAGCGGCCTGGCCGCCATCGAGGGTGAAGCTGCTCATTGGAATCCTCGCATAAAGCTGTTGACGCCATTTTTGAATGCCCCCGCGCTGTTCCACAGGCTGCCCGTGCCCATACCTGCCTCTGAGGCGGCCAGCATGGCGGTCTGCTGGGAGCCGGCGGTGGTGCCGTACTTCGCAGCGGCGCCGCTGTTGCTCAAGCTGCTGCCACCAGCGGCCAAGCCGGCGGTGCCTGCGGTCTGCAGCAGCGAGCCAATGAACATCTTGGCGGGGTCCACCTGGCCGGCCTGGTTGATGGCGATGTTGTCGGCGCCTGCTTGGCCGCGCGAGAAACCGGCGAGCTGGTCGATGCCCTGGGCGGTGTTTGCCACCCGCAAGCCCTCGTTCATGCGCAGGCGCCCGGCGCTGCTGGTCTTGCCCAGCAGCCTGGCCAAGGCCTCCATGCCCTTCATCGACTCCACATCACTGCGCGCCTTGGCCGTGGTGTAGTCGGCCGACACGTTGCCTTGCGTTTCCTGCTGCTGCGAGCGGATGGCCTGGCTCTCGCTGACTGGCGCGGCCAGCTCCTGCGTGAGTTGGTCGGCCAGCTGATCCTGCTCGGACTGGCGCTTGGGCGCCTCGAACTCGGCAGCCTGGCCCAGGGCCTTCCTCTCGGCCTGCTCCTGCAGCAGGCGCTGGTTCTCCAGGCTGCGTGTGGTTTCCTCGCGCATGCGCTTCTGCGCATCGCTGCTGGCCTTGTATTGGATGGCTGCGCCGCCCACCGCCGAAATCAAGGCCGCTATGGTGATTGGGTCCATGCCGTGCTCCTTACTTGGTACTGCCGCCGTAGGTCTGCGTGGGGGAGCTAACGCCATACCACTGCTGGCCAGGCGCCTGGGCGCCTTGCGCGCGGCCCATGCCGCCCTGCTGCGCCAGGTAGGCGCCGCCCAGGTCGTTGAACAGGCTGCCAATCATGGCGCCCGAACGCTGGCTGGCCACCTGTTCGGCGTTGGCCTTCAAGCCCTGCAGCGCCTGGGTGGCGGCGCTGCCGGTGTCGATGCCCGACTGCGCCATGCTCAACAGGCTGCTGCGGGTGCGCTCGTCGGCCAGCCTCAGGTCGGCCGCGCTCTGGTCGGCAATGCCACCAGCTCGCAACAGGCCCTCGTTGGTGCGCCGGTTCAACTCCTGGCCGGCGTCCACATCGACCGACCCGCCCAGCAGGCCGCTGCGGGCAAGGCCGAACTTATTGGCGCGCTGGGCCTCTGTCGCCTGGCGCTCGACTTCCATGCTGTTCAGCTCGCGCACGGTCTTGCGCTGGTCCTCGTAGAGGGTATCGCGCCCTGCGCCACCAAAGATGCCGTTTATGGTTTCGGTGGCCGCGCTGATGCGAGCCTGGCGGTCGGCCTCTTGCTGGCGAGCCTCCGCGCCTGGGTCGCCGCCGCCCTTGAAATAGATGCGGATGCCTGCTGGGCTGTAGCCATCGTGCTTGGTGGTGATTTTCATGGGGATCTCCGTTACAGACTGGCTCGCACCACCTGGTAGGTGGTCGTGAATCCTTGTGCGCGCAGCAGCCTGGCCATTGGCGCGCTGCAGCTCGCTTCGATGAAGGTGGCGCCGGCTGTCACGCACCAGGCGCGAAAGTCGGACCAGAACAGCTCGGCGATGCGCTCGAGCTGGTGGCCACCCAGGGCGATGATGTTCACCCCCAGGGCGCGCGGGTAGAACAGGAACTCGAAGGACATCGCCATCACAGGAACGCCATCCTGGGTGGCCACCGCGGTGATGGCTCGGCCCTTCTCGGTCATGGTCTTGATGTCGTCCACCGTGAACTCTCCTCTGGCGGCCTGATCCACCACCGGCTGCAGCAATGGCGCTGCCAGGTGGAAGTTTGCAGCCGCCAGCTCGGGTGTCGTCATAAATGTCACCAGCATCAGATAGGCCCCAGGTCGTTGTAGTAGACGGTGACCGAATCCAGTCTGAATGGCTTGTCGTCGTAGTTGCGAAAACGCAGCGACAGCTCGGTGCCGGCGCAGTCCAGCGGAATCATCCCGCCTGGTCGGGTGTTGCCCTTGACGCGCACCGGGGCGGTGAAGGCATCGGGGTCGCGTACATCGAAGCCCATCGACACCTGGCAGCGGCCCTCGACCACCACATCCAGGCCATAGACCTGCTTGAGGTTGCCCGGCAGCTTGAAGTCCATGTAAGGCAGGTCCAGCAGCACCTCGAACTGGGTGCCGTCATCGGTGGCCGCATCGGGGTCGATCTTGTAGACCGAATCGCCAGAACGGATGTAGAGCACGCGACCCAGCTCGGCGAAAGCATCCACCGGCTGCGCCAGGAAATACTCGGACCAGGCTGCAATTTTGGCGGTGCGGCTGATGGTGTAGACGAACAGGCGGTTTCCAATCGCGCTGATGTATTGTCCGGTGCCGTAGAAGTAGAACGAGCGCGGCACGGCGGGCGCGGCCTCCAGCTGGGCGGTCACCAGGCTGTCAATGGGCGAGCCAACATCGACATCGGCCAGGTTGTTGGTCAGCTGCAGCGTGGTGATGCTGCGAAACCCGTAGTCGCTCAGAAAGTAAAGGTCGCCGGCCACGTTGGCCACCGAACGCGGGTAAGAGGTGCCCACGTTGTCCACGATGGTGTCCAGGCGCATGACGGTCGGGTCGGGGTCCACCACCCACACCTGGGCGCCATCTCGGCTCAGGGCCACCAGCTTGCCCTGGTACTGGCCCAGCGCGTTGGTGGCGCGGTCGCCTCGGCTGTTCAACCCGGTGGGCAGAAACCCGGCATCGGTGGCTGTAGTCCAGTCGCGTGGGGCGCCAGTGGCGCAGTAGCGCACCGTGTCGCCGGCGCCGGCGCCAGCTGCGAATATCTTGCTGGCCGCCTTGATGCACGCGCGGGTGTCGGGGCAGTTGGCATCGGCCACATGCGTGGGGCTGGCGCCATCGAGGTAGTGGTGCTCGACCAGGCCGCCGGTGTATTCCACCGCGGCATAGATGAAGCCGTTGAACACATCGGCGAATGGCACATCTATCACCGCCTCGGCGCCGCCGCTGCGGGTCACCTTATTGGCCTGGAACAGGGGGTTGGCGTGGGTCAACATGCCCTGGCTGTAGAAGGTGTGCAGCTTGCCGAACGCGGCGAACAGGCCCGCCGTGCCGGGCTCGAGCGTGGCCACCAGGCTCAGGCCTGGGCGCTTCTGCGTGGCCAGGCCGGTGGTCACATAGGCATTTTTCATCTGGCGCAGGCGGTTTGCGTCTGACACGCTGGCGCCCTTGCGAAGGTCAATACCCAGGTCGAAGCGGTCAAAAGTGATTTTGGACATTGCCGTATCCGGGTGGGGGTCAGTTGATGAGCAGCACGCGGCGGCGCGCGGCGGGCGGGAGCGCTGGCGGGTCGCTGGCGCCAAAAAACTCGGCGAGCAGCAGCGGACCCACGACGGGGTGGAGCCACAGGGGCGAGCCGCCCCGGGGAAAGCGAATGGCCAGGCTCATGGCGGCTTACAGGTGGATGATCTTGCCGGCGCCGCGCAGCGTGCCGCTGTTCGAGGTGCTGGGCAGAACCATGGCAAACAGGCATGCGCCGTTGGGCACTTCGCTCATTCCCAGCTGAGCCCAGTCTTTTTCGACCGCCAGGTTGGCCAGCGGCATGCTCACCGTGGTGCGCGTGCGCGTGAAGGTAAAGCCGAAGTTGCCCGCCGTGCCAGTGCTGGCTGAAAGCTGCACCGAGTTGATCCGCTTGATGTTGAGCCCCTGCTGT
>JFJP01011095.1_pt2 | contig 12570 bp, 14 predicted proteins | sample 431651 | NCBI WGS metagenome assembly JFJP01 (sample SAMN02602958, study PRJNA72255) | Microbial mat metagenome, whole genome shotgun sequencing project. | biome: fresh water; feature: sink hole; material: water; isolation source: purple microbial (photo- and chemosynthetic) mats found in... | reverse complement strand
TCAGCGAAAACCTGAAGTCGGACATCCGGGCCCTGAACCAGGCCGCCCGTAACGCCGCCGACGGCATCTCGCTGATCCAGACCGCGGAAGGTTCGATGGACGAGGTGTCGAACATCCTGCTGCGCATGAAGGAACTGGCCGAGCAGTCGCTGAACGGTACGCTGTCGGACACCGACCGCGGCTACCTGAACGCGGAGTATAGCGCGCTGACGTCGGAAATCGGTCGCATCAGCGACGGCGTCGACTTCAACAGCGTCAAGCTGCTGGACGGCACCGGCGGCTCCGTGGCGATCCAGGTGGGCATCGGCACGAGCACCAGTGACAGCGTGGCCGTTGACCTGAGCGCCGACCTTGACGCTTCGGGTCTCGGCATCTCGGCCACGATCGCCAGCGCCTCCGGCGCCAAGACGGCGATGGACGAGATCGACGATGCGATCAGGACCGTGGTCAGCGCCCGTGGCGACTTCGGCGCCGTCCAGAACCGTCTGGAAAGTTCGATCAGGAACATCAACATGATGTCGGAGAATCTCTCGGCCGCCAACAGCCGCATCCGCGACGTTGACGTGGCCAGCGAGACCTCGTCCCTGACTTCGTACCAGATCCTGCAGCAGGCGGGCGTGGCGATGCTGGCGCAGGCCAACATGACCACCGGTCTGGCGATGAACCTGCTCGGCTAACCGGTCTTTCGCTGATCGGACTTCGAGGTCCGGCACACGGGCGGGGCGCCTTCGGGCGCTCCGCCCTTTCTGTAGCCCGCATCAGAGCACAATTAATCTTTGCAATCATAAATAATATCCTAAAGTCAAAAGCGGAGCATACCGATAATTGTCTCACCGGACGACAACAAGTGGGCGTCCGGAGGGAAAGGGGCCACTCAGACCACAACCAGTGATCCCGGGCCGCGCGCCCGGCTGAGGGCAAGGAAGTCCCGCACGCATTTCAAGGAGGAATGTCATGGGAATCCGGATCAACACCAACGTCAGCTCCCTGAACACCCAGCGTCACCTGGCCAAGAGCTCCACCGAGTTCCAGAAGTCCATGGAGAAGCTCAGCTCCGGTCTGCGGATCAACCGCGCCGGTGATGACGCCGCCGGCCTGGCCATCAGCGAAAACCTGAAGTCGGACATCCGGGCGCTGGATCAGGCCTCCCGGAACGCCGCCGACGGCATCTCCCTGATCCAGACCGCGGAAGGTTCGCTGGACGAAGTGTCCAACATCCTGCTGCGCATGAAGGAACTGGCCGAGCAGTCGCTGAACGGCACCCTCTCCGATACCGACCGCGGCTATCTGAACGCCGAATACAGCGCTTTGACCTCGGAAATCGGCCGCATCAGCGACGGCGTCGACTTCAACGGCGTCAAGCTGCTGGACGGCACCGGCGGCTCGGTGGCCATCCAGGTCGGCATCGGCACGGCCGCCAGCGACAGCGTGGCCGTGGATCTGAGCACGGACCTCGACGCTTCGGGTCTGGGCCTTTCGGCCACGATCGACTCCTCGTCCGGCGCGACCAACGCGATGGGCGAGATCGACTCCGCGATCGCGACCATCACCAGCGCCCGTTCGGACTTCGGCGCTGTCCAGAACCGTCTGGAGAGCTCGATCCGCAACATCAACATGACGTCGGAGAACCTGGCCGCCGCCAACAGCCGTATCCGGGACGTGGACATCGCGAGCGAGACCTCGCGCATGACCAGTTACCAGATCCTGCAGCAGGCGGGCGTCTCGATGCTGGCTCAGGCCAACATGAGCAGCGGCCTGGCGATGTCTCTGCTCGGCTAGTCGGGAATGGGGCCCCGCTCCGGCGGGGCCCCTCCCCCATTTCGGGTGGGGGCCGCCAAGGGAGTATGGCCATGAGTACCATCCAGATCATCCAGGAGGGGGTCGACCCCCGGGCGGGCGTCAGGGCGACGAGCCCCGGCCACGAGAACCATACCGCAACCCGTGTTCCGGTCGTCGAGGCCGGACCGGCGCCGGCTTCGCTTCCCGTGGCCCCGGCCCTGGATCCCCGGACGGCGCAGCAATACGTCGAACACGTCCAGGAGGCCCTGGATCGTGTCGCGCCCGAACCCCACAAGATCACTTTCCGCCGTGACGAGACCACCAACGGCTTCGTCATCGAGGTGCGCAATCCGGACGGTTCGATGGTCCGTCAGTATCCCCCGGAAAAACTGCTAAACCTGCGCCGCAAACTGGACGAAATGTCCGGCATGGTCATTGACGAAATGACCTGACGGAGCGCAGGCGGGTCGACGGATCGACAAGCTGTCTGAAACCGGGGAGCCGATCATGTCGACAGTCTCGTTTTCCGGCCTGGCCACCGGGCTGGACACCAATTCCATCATCTCGCAGCTGGTGGAACTCAAACGAGCGCCCGTCTACCGCCTTCAGAAGGACAAAAAGAGCTACCAGGACCAGATCAGCGGCCTGGCCACGCTCAAGACCAAGCTCCTCGCCTTCCAGACGGCTGCCCGCAAGATGGACACCGCCTCGGAGTTCTCCTCGGCCAAGGCCAGCACCAACGTCAAAGAGTCCCTGACCGCCACCGCCAGCGGCAGCGCCTCGCCGGGCCAGTACGAGATCTTCGTCAAGACGCTGGCCACCGCCCAGAAGGTCCAGTCGCAGGGCTACGACAGCAAACTCGACAGTGTCGGTTCCGGCAACGTGTCGCTGACCGTCGACGGCGAGGCCCACACCCTGAGCCTGGTCGGGGTGACCACGCTCGAGGGTCTTGCCTCGCTGATCAACGACAACGTCGAAGGCGTGTCGGCCTCCATCGTGAACACGGGCGCGACCACCGGCGGCTACCGCCTGGTCGTCAACGGCACCGAGGCCGGCACCGCCAACGCCTTCACGCTCGACCTCAGCGGCCTGTCCGGCGGCGTGTCGCCGGTCATGACGACCTACACCGCGGCGGCCGACGCCACGCTGGTGGTTGACGGCATCCAAGTCACCGCCGACAGCAACAACCCCACCGACATCATCAGCGGCGTGACGCTGAACCTGTTGAAGGCCGACCCCACCGCGACCGAGAAGATCACCGTGACCGTCAGCCGCGACACGGACAGCATTTCCGGCAACCTGAAGGGTATGGTCGACGCCTACAACGACCTCTTCGACTACATCCAGAAACAGTCGGTCGTCGGCGGCGCCATGCGCGACAATCCGGCCCTGCGCGCCGTCGCCAGCCGGGTCGAGAGCATGTTCTCGGGCGCTCTCGAAGGCGGGCTGGGCGACATCACCCTCATCGCGCAGATGGGCGTCACCCGGGGCGAAGGCCGCCTGGTCAAGTTCGACGAGGCGAAATTCAAGGACGTCCTGTCCGCGCAGTTCGGCAGTGTGCGCGACTTCTTCATCAAGCGCGACGGGAACACCGGCAAGGCCTACGAGATCGACCAGGCAATCACGCTGATGACCAAGAGCACCAATGGCCTGTTCAAGATCTCGACCGACGCGCTGAACAAACGCATCGAGTACACCGACGGCAGCATCGAGCGCTACGAGCGCAGCATCGAATCGTACCAGCTGACCATGCAGCGGCGCTTCACCGCGATGGAACAGATGGTCTCCCAGCTCCAGTCCCAGGGAAACTACCTGAGCGGCATCGTCACCAGCAACAACTCGTAGTCAGCAGAAAAGGCGGACCTCATGTACGGCAATCAGGGTGTGCGACGGTACCGGGAGACCGACCTGGGAACGATGACCCGGGAACGGATGGTCGTCCTGCTCTACGAGAAGATGATCAGCGACCTGGAAGAGGCGAACCGGGCCCTGGAGACGAACGACCGCCCGGGATTCACGAAGAAAGTCAACCATTCGCAGCGGATCGTGGCTGAGCTCCGCGGGGCCCTGGACCACAGCGTCGGCGGCGACATCTCCCGCAACCTCGAGGCGATTTACGACTACCTGTTCCGGGAGCACCTGGGTCTGCTGCTGGACCGCGACCCGCGTCGCGTGACCATCTGCATCCAGGTCCTGCGCCCGCTGCTGGAGGCCTGGCGGCAGGTGCCCAACGGCACGGCCGAGTCGGCGGCCCGGGAACGGAGCCGCGTCGGCGGAACTGGCGCGGATCCTGCTGCCCCACTCCCGGGTGGCGACGGCGTTCCTGCCGCTCCGCCCCGGGCATCCGCGCCGGAAGCAACCGGCGGCCGCCCGAGTCTCATCTCCGTATCGGCGTGACATGACCCTGGAAGAGTTGATCGGCGAAACCGAGGAACTGACCGAATCGCTGCGAGCGGCCGTGGCGGCGGGCGACGAACCCGCCTGCGGGCCGCTGCTGCAGCGCCGGCAGCAGGTCCTGGCGGGGCTCGAGAAGGCGCTGGGCGACGCGGACCAGGCTGAACGGACCGCTCTGGCGCAACGCCTGGGGCGGCTCACGGAAGCCGACCGGGCCCTTCGGACCGCTGCCGAAACGGCGTTGGCCCAGGTCGGTGACGCGGTCCGCCTCGGGTTCGGCCTGCACGGGCGGTCGGTCGGGAACCAGGACCGCGCACCGCACTCGATCTCCCTCGACCGCCGGGCCTGAAATTCGCGTGCGGAATCCGCGACCCTCACCTGCTGACACCCCCGGAAACAACGAAACTCCCCGAGTGGGGAGTTTCCCTTCGACACGTCCCGAAGCCCTCGTTCAGCGGTCCTTGTCCCCGTCCGCTTTCTGCGCTTTGCGCCGGATGGCCGCCAAATCGACCTTTTCCGAGGCCGCGGCGCCGAGGGTCGTGCTCTTGATTTCCTCGTAGATCTCGTACCGATGCACCGGAATGCTCCGCGGGGCGTCGATCCCGATCTGGACCTGATCGCCGCGGATATCGACAATCATGATCGCGATGTCGTCGCCGATCATGATCTTCTCATTGCGCTTGCGACTGAGAATGAGCACGGGACCTCCCTGTCCTGTTTCAAGCCGGCATTGCTCGCAACACTGCCGGGTCAGACTCCGACGGTTTCGCTCGCCCCGGCGGTCATCCGCAGGGCGCCCGAAGAGGTCGGCACCGTCTGGCCGGCATTCTCCGGGGTCTGTCCGGTTACGGCAAGCTCAAATTTGCAGTAGTCGATCTCCTGGCGCAGGCTCCAGCGGGCGTCGTCCAGGGTCAATTGCAGGCCCTGCCGCGTCTCCGTGTCGATCACCAACGGCGCCATGAGGTTACCCGTGACCAGGACCCCGCCCGGGTGGATCGTGGTGATCACCATGACCGTCAGGTTCCCGGGTTCCCGGTTCTGGAGGCGACGGCAGGCCGAGGCCGGAACGTCGAACTCGTAGTTGTCGTGGAAGAGCCAGGCGTGGCTGACCGGGACGCCGAAATCGGCACGGTCCAGGGACTGGAACCATTTCATGGGGATATCGTCGCCCATTTCCAGCAGGAGCCAGTTGCGCAGCTGCGGCATGCCGACCAGTCCGTCGGGCAGGTGGATCACGTCACGCTGCTGGTAGTCCAGCTCACCGAACCGCACCGTCGAGAACTTCGGCATCAGAGGCTCCTTGTATCGCGGCGCCGCGCGCCATGGTCGTCTAACGCAGGTACTGCATCAGGTTTGTCTGGTAGAGCTTGCTGGCCACCAGCAGGCTCGCCTGGTACGTCGTCTCGGCGCGGCTCAGGTCAGCCGCCACTTTCGCCACATCCACGTCGATCTCCAGCGACAGGTTCGAACGCAGCCGCTCGTCACGCTGCCGCAGGATCCCGTCGGCCCAGTCCAGGTCGTTCTGGCGGCCACCGTTCTTCATCATCAGCTGGTAGACCATATCCTCGATCGATGTCAGTTCATTGACCGCGCTGCGGATCGCGTCCGCGTCTCCGGCGGCCAGGGAGGCGCGAAGATCCTCCAGCATGCCGAACAGGCGCACCGGACTGCCTTCGCCCGCGAGCCCCAGTGCGCTCGCGGTGTTGGTCCCGTCGCCGTTGACGACCTGGAACGTCTCCGGGCTGCCGCCGACCAGTTTCAGCGAGGAATCCTGGATCACGAGTTCCATGCCGGGCACGGTCGCGTTGAACGTGGTCGCCAGGTCGTCCAGCGTGACAGCCGCGCTCAGATCGACGGCATAGGTCGTGCCCTGCCAGGTGACGTTCATGGTGCCGAGCGGCAGCTTGCCGGACAGCGACTCGATGTCGCCCAGGAGCGTGGCGCCGTCGGCGCCGGGCCGCACGTCGCGGCCGGTCAGCAGGCTTCCGTCCGAGTTCGCGTTGATCCCGAGCGAAGCGGCCGTCCCGCCCCCTCCGGATTCGCCGATGTACAGGGGCCCGGAACCGGCAAACGTCAACGACGCACCGTCTCCGCTGATCTGCGCCGTGACCGCTCCGCCGGTGCCCGCGGTGACGGCGGCGACCACATCGCCGACCGTCGCCGAGGCGCTCAGGTCGATCTGCCACATGTTGCCGTCGCCGTCGCTGACCGAAATGCTCCCCCGCTCCCAGCCGGCTCCCAGATTCAGGTCCGTAAGCAGGGTGCCGGCCTGGAGGCGCGGCGCCATGTCGGTGCGGCCGCCGAGCGACGCGCTCTGGCTGCCCAGGAAGGAGTTGCCGGGAATGTTGACCGTCATGGTCGAATCGGGTCCGGTTCGCGAGCGGATCTCGCCGGTGTCGCCCTGGTACAGCACCGTCGACCCGGACTTGACGAACGGGGGCGTCGACGTCTGCCGTCCCGAGAAGATGTAGTTGCCCTCGACGGTCGTGTTCAGCACGTCCATCAGGCGGTTGACCAGATTGTCCACCTCGACCATGGACGTGCCGCGGCTCGTCTGCGTGGCCAGCGCCGAGGATTCGCGCAGGGCGATGACGCGGGCTTCGGAGAGCACCTGGCTGATGCTCTGCAGCGCCACATCGGTGCTGTCGACGATGATGCGGCTCCGGGACACGTTCGACAGGTATTCCTCGTTGTTCGCGAGCAGGGCCTTGTAGCGCTGGACGGTGCCCACGGCCCGGGGATCGTCGGCGAACGAGTTCAACCGCTTCATGGAGCCGGCCATCCGCTGCTGCTCCAGCATGTTGCCGAGGCTGCGGTTCAGGTCGCCCAGCAGGAGCGACGCCATGTAACTGTCGGTGATGCGCATGCTCATCGCGTCGACCTCCCTACACCATGTTCAAGAGCGTGTCGTACAGTTCCTGCACCGTCGAAATGACTTTCGCGGCGGCGTTGTAGCTGTTCTGGTACCGGACCATGGAGGCGCCCTCTTCATCGAGACTGACGCCCGCAACGCTGGCCAGTTTGGACTCCAGCGAAGCCACCACGTTCTGCTGGTTGTTGACCATGAACTCGAAGGTGCTGCGGTTGCTGGCCAGGTCGGTCAGCAGGTCGCGATAGACGTCGTTGACGGTCAGAGCGCCGGACGTGCCGCTGCTCACGTTGCCCAGGTTGGCGATCGCCAGCGCGATGTCGTTGTCGCCGGGAGCCGTGGTGCGCCCGGTCGCGACCAGCTGCGGGTTGTTGAAGATGGCTTCGTTCAATCCGATCGTGTGCATGTTGTCGCCGGTGAAGAACTCCAGGCCGCTGCTGGTCGCGGTGCGGCCCTGGGAGTGCAGGGAGTTCACCTCGTCGATCAGTTTCTTCGCCACGCCGTCCAGCTTCGCGCGTACGTCGCGGATGTGCACGTCCCGGCTGGTCAACAGGCCCTCCAGCTTCCCGGTGGACAGCCGAACTTCGTTCCTGGTCCCGCCCGTGACGATGGTCATGCGGTAGCCGTCGGAGGACTTCTCGTAGGTGCTTTCGAACAGCGTGACGCTGTCGCGGGCGACCATGGTCCGTCCCGCCAGGATGATGTCCTTCGTCCCGTCCTCGCGTTCGTGGACCGAGACTTCGGCGATGGCCGACACCTGCGTGATGAGCAGGTCGCGCTGGTCGCGAAGGTCGTTCGCCGGCTCACCGCCGCTTTCGGCGCCCATGATCTGCCGGTTCATGTCCGCGATCTGGGTCAGCAGCCGGTTCAGGTTGCCGATCTCGAGGTTGATGCTGCTCTCGATGTTGGCCTCGAGCGCCGCCAGACTCTCGTCGATCGCATGGAAATCCGTCACGAGACTCACCGTCCGCGTGACGACATTGGTCTTCATGCTCGGCGAAATCGGCGGCTGCGCGAGGGCGTTCCAGGCCCCGAAGAAGTCCGACAGGGCATCGCCGAGATGATCGTTGTCGATCGAACCGAGGATGGATTCCACTTCACTGAGCGCCGAATCGATCGAGCCGAAGGATTCGCCCCGCGCGGTCTGCGAGCGCAGGTTGTTCAACAGGAACTCGTCCTGGATGCGCCGGATGCCCTGCACATCGACGCCGCGCCCGATGGCCCCGTAGGCCGTCATGTCGGGCTTCCGCGCGGCGAAGAGCACTTCCTGCCGGCTGTACCCGGGCGTGTTCGCATTGGCGATGTTGTGGCCGGTCGTGGCCAGACCGGCCTGCGCGGCGAAGAGCGCCGAGAGGCTGGTGTCCATGATCGAGTTCAAACCGGGCATGCGCGGTTCCTCTCAGGCCTGCCGGACGATGACGCCGCCCGGGCCACGATCGTTCTGCCGTGCATCGCCGCGGTAGCAGCCCGAGGGGTCCTGCAGCACACAGCGCTTGAAAATCTCCGCTTCCTCGTGCGCCAGTTCGACACAGAACTCCGCGAGTTGGCGGTTCAGGGCGTTCTGGCGGGCCAGCGTGCCGGCCGTCGTGCGGATCTCGTGCAACAGGCCGGCCACGACCGCGCGCTGGTCGGCGCCGGCGTAGTCCAAAAGGTCGCCCACGCGTCCCGGAGGAATCGCCACGCCCAACCGGCTGCTCAGGGCCGCCACCAGCCGTTCGCGCGCCAGGCGTGCCTGGTCCGCGGCCGGGATACAGCGGCCCCAGTCACGGGCGTTGGCGGCCAACCGGTCGACATCTTGCCGCTTCATGTAGGAATTCTGCCGCCACGCCAGCCGCAGCAAACGGCGGTAGTGCGTCAGTTCCTCGCCCAGGAGGCCCGCCAATTGGCGACCTTCGTCCGGCTGCAGCAGATTCGGCTCGTTGTGCATCGTCCAGCGACCTCAGGGAATGGGGTTCGGCGATCCGGGTCACCTCTGCCCTGTATCCAGTTCCGTGCCACTGCGCAGTCGCGCGTATCGTCCCATGACGCGATTCACGTAGTTGCGGGTCTCGGTAAAGTCCGGAACCCGGCCGCCGGCACGGTCGACATTGCCGGGACCCGCGTTGTAGGCGGCCAGAGCCAGGTCCAGACGTCCCTCGTACCGGTCGAGCTGGGCCGCCAGGTAGCGCGTTCCGCCGTCCAGGTTCGCTGCCGGGTCGAGCGTGTTCTTGACTCCCAGATCGCGCGCGGTTCCGGGCATCAACTGCATCAGGCCGCGCGCGCCGACAGGCGAACGCGCTGCCGGGTTGCCGCCGGATTCCTCCATGACCACGGCCAGGACCAATCGGGGGTCAAGCCCCGCCCCCGTCGCGGCCTTGTCGATGGCCGGCCCGAACCGCCGCACGGTGTCGGCTTCGGCCGTAACCAGCGGGGCTTCTGCCAGGCGCCGGTCCGCCGGGACCAGACCGAACCGTGCCGCTGCGGTCTCGGGATCCGACGCCGGCACGGGCAAGGGCGCGATGGACGGCGCCGAATGCCGGGGCTCGTCCTCCTGCTTCCGGTTCTCCACCGCCGGGAGGGTCGGCGAAGCCGGCACGACTTCCGCCGGCGCCGGCGGGCCGAATACGGGCGCGACCGGCGTCGCGGCGGAATCGGTCCCCGTCATCGCCGACGCCCCGTTCTGCCGGTAGCGTGAAAGCGCCAGCGAGGCGGGCAGGCCGCGAGGAGCGGCCGGCCCTTCCGGATCGCCGACCGCCTCGGCGTCGGGGTCGCCGCCTTCGTCGGCGAATGCGTCGGCGAAATGCGACTCCAGCAGGCGCGCGATACCGAGCCCGCCGCCGCTGCCGGCGACCGCGCGGGCCATCTCCGTATCGTGCATCTGCCGATAGATCTTCGTGGCCCCGCCGCCGCCCATCAGGTCGTTCTGCGGGACGGTCTCGCGCATCGAGCGCATGAGGATGTCGAGGAAGACGCTCTCGAATTCGCGGGCCGTTCGGGCCAGGTCTTCGCGCGTGTGTCCCGCCGGCTTCTGTCCCAACGCCCGCAGGCGGGCGTCCTCGCCCGCCGCCAGCGCGCGGCCCACCACCGCATCCGTCTGTCCGTTGCCCGGCAACTCCATGGCCGGCCCTACATGATCACCAGGTCAGCCTGCAGCGACCCGGCCTGTTTGAGGGCTTCCAGAATGGCGATGATGTCGCGGGGCGTGGCTCCGATCTCGTTGAGCACCGCCACCACGTCGGCCACGGTGCTGGTGTCGGGCACGCGCAGGACGCGCGCCTCGTGTTCCGAAGCGTCGGTGCGAACATCGGGCGTGACCACGGTTTGTCCGCCTTCGCTGAACGGCGCGGGCTGGGACACGTCGTACACAGTGCTGACGATGACCTTCAGCGTTCCGTGCGCAACCGCCGCTTCCTTCAGCTTCACGTTCTTGCCGACGATGATGGTGCCGGTGCGCTCGTTCAGGACGACCCGCGCCGGCGCGTCGCTCGTCGAGGCGAGGACGCCCATCGCGGCCACGAATCCCACCGGATCCGCTCCGTGCTCGGCGGGGATGGTCACTTCCACACGCTGGGCGTCGCGCGCCAGGGCCTGATCGCCCCCGCCACTGCCGAAGCGGTGGCGAAATCGGGCGAATGCAGCAGCCAGGCCAGGCGGCCGGCCTGTTGCCAGGTGCCGCCCAGGGCCACCCTGACGGTGCCGCCGTTGCTGATGATGCCGGACTGCGCGTGGTTCTTCCGCACGCTGTTGCCGGAACCCCCGGTCACGTTGAAGCCGCCCAGCGACACGCTTCCCTGTGCCACGACCCGCACCATGCCGTCCATCGCCTTCAACGGGGTCATGACCAGGGTGCCGCCCTCGAGGCTGCTCGCGTCGTTCAGGGAACTCACCTTCACGTCCACCCGGCCGCCGACACTGGTGTTGGGATCCAGTTCGGCGGTGACCATCACCTCGGCCACGTTCTTGGCCTTCAGGTCGCCGGGAGCCACGCTCACGTCCAGACGCTCCAGGAGCGTCGCCAGCGAATTGCTGGTCCCGCCGGCCTTGGGGCTGTCACCGGTGCCGTTGAGACCGATGATCAGGCCATAGCCCACCAGCGGCTCGGGAGTCGTGCCCTCGAGCAGGGCCAGGTCCTTGATGCGGGACTCGTCGGCCTTCAGGGCCGCGGCCGGCGGCGCCAGCAGGGCGGCCATCGCCAGGCCCGCCAGCGAAAGGCTCGATCTCCAGAGAAATCCACGATCCCGCTTCATGCCGTCCTCCTAGAAGAGCCAGTTCAGGATCCGCGTGACGACCCCCGGCTGGGCGGCGTCCGTCACCAGACCCGAGCCGTTGTAGGCGATCTGCGCGTCCGAGATGAAAGTGCTCATGATCGTGTTGTCGGGGGCGATGTCGCGTGCGCGGCAGATGCCCGTGATCTCGATCAGCTGCTTCTCGCCGTTGATGTTCACCATGCGCGTGCCGGCCACGCGGAAATCGCCGTTGTGCAGCACCTCGGTGATGCGCGCGGTGATCTCGGCCTGCAGGCTGCCGCTGCGTTCGGTGTCGCCGTTACCCTGGTACTTGTTCTCGGTGGACATGTCCCAGGGACGGATGAAGTCGAGGAAGCCCAGGCCGGGCCCCCCGCTGTTCTCGCTCTTGTTGTCGGCCTTGGTCTTGGCGCCGGCGTTGGCGGCCGCTTCCTCCGTGATGATGATGGTCACCAGGTCGCCGATGCGATGCGCCTTCAGGTTGCTGACCAGTGACGTTCCCGTTTCCAGGTCGATCAACGGCCGCTGCCCCGGGGTCGCCGCCGCGGGAGCCGCCACGGCCATCGACAGCAGAAGGACCGTCAGCGGCCGCAAGTCGCGGTGTTTCATTTCAACGCCTCCATTCGACCAGGCCCGGTCCCGCCACGCGGGCGTTCACCAGTCGGCCGGTCAGTTCATTGCGCACGGGAATCGTCTGGCCAAGGCAACCCGCCTGCCGGGCCAGCGCCCGCACGCTGACCGCCACGCTGCCGCGCTGGACGAGAAGTTCCACCAGATCGCCCGCGCGGATCACGGGCGTCGGCTTCAGATCGGTTGCGCGCAGGGTCACGCCTGCGCCGAGCGAACGGGTCGCGCTGGCGCCCTGCAACTGCGCCCGGCTGCTGACCAGGCCGGACGGCGCCCCGGCCAGGTCGGTCCAGCGCCACTCGAACAGCGAGTCGGACAGCGGGCGGTCCCGTTCCACCGGCAGACGCGCCACCGCCACCTCGCCATAGGTGTGCGCGACGACGCTCACCGGCAGTTCCCTGGTCTGCCAGCCGTCCTGCAGCTGCAGCCGTAACTGCGTGCGACCGGGCGGCAACGGCTCGCGCCGCGCGCAACCGAGCGTCCACGATCCGGCGACGGTGAGCGCTTCGGTCGGCATCGTGATCTCGCACCACGCCGCCGGCGCGCCTTCGGGTGAAACCGGCAGCAGCGCCGTCACGACGCGTTCCGCCTCGGCGCGCAGCGCTTCCGGGTCCACTTTCCCGCCGCCGAAGCGGATCACGCAGCGGGCAGCTCCGGTGAACCGGACGGCGCCCGCCT
>JFJP01048594.1_pt1 | contig 12572 bp, 13 predicted proteins | sample 431651 | NCBI WGS metagenome assembly JFJP01 (sample SAMN02602958, study PRJNA72255) | Microbial mat metagenome, whole genome shotgun sequencing project. | biome: fresh water; feature: sink hole; material: water; isolation source: purple microbial (photo- and chemosynthetic) mats found in... | reverse complement strand
ATTGATGGAAACACAGGAAATGTTATACCATTCAGTACAAAGGACAATGGTGCTGACCTGGTAGAATCCGCTTTTATGATACAGGGATTACTCGCTGTACGTCAATATTTTCAGGGCACTGATGCCAACGAAGAACTGATCAGGCAGAAAGTTACAACTTTATGGGAAGCCGTGGAGTGGAGCTGGTTTCGGAAAAATAATGAAAATGTGCTCTATTGGCATTGGTCACCGAATTATGGCTGGGACATGAATATGCAAATCAGGGGCTGGATGGAAGCATCCATTGTGTACATGCTTGCTGTTGCCTCACCCACTTATCCGGTGCCTGCAAACCTTTGGACCTTGGGCTGGGCAGGGGCTTCCTATTATAAAAACGGAAAGTCATTTTACGGTATAAAACTCGATGTAGGCTGGGATTATGGCGGACCGCTTTTCTTTTCACAATACTCATTCCTTGGCTTTGATCCACGAGATAAGAAAGACTCTTTTACCAATTATTTTAATAATAATCGGAACACGGCACTTATACACAGACAGTATAGTATTGCAAATCCAAAGGGATATACGGGCTATAGTGCCAGTTGCTGGGGCCTCACTGCCAGCGACGATCCCGACGGCTATACAGTCCACGAGCCAACATCCACCAGGGATAACGGAACCATCTCCCCTACTGCAGCACTTTCATCCATGCCTTTTACGCCTGAATATTCGATGGATGCCCTCAGGCATTTCTACCGTGTACTTGGAGGACAATTATGGGGAAATTTCGGATTCTACGATGCCATAAACCAGGAGCGAAGTTGGGTAGCCGGCTCATACCTGGCAATAGATCAGGGCCCAATCATTGATATGATGGAAAATGAACGTACTCAATTGCTCTGGGATCTGTTCATGGCCAACCCTGAAATACAACCTATGCTTGATGCCATAGGATTTGTTGACGATTTTACAGCCATTGCTGAATCAAAAATGTGGCCGGTTACCATCCAGCCAAATCCCGTAGCTGCAACACTCACTATAAATAGCAGCAAAGAAATAAACCGTATTGTAGTTACAAACTCCGCAGGCCAGGTTGTAAAGAATATAAATAACAAAGTGGAGAGTATTTTTCAAATGGATGTTTCCGGATTGAAAAGCGGGATTTATATTGTTTCGCTCTACGACCAGAAAGGGAATATAACTACCCGTAAACTGGTTAAGAAATAATTTTCAAATACTATTTTCATTCAATGGAATGAAAACATAAATTTGCTTAATCAGACTCCGGTATATACTCTACCGGAGTTTTATAAAAAAGTTTTGAGATACTGATCCTGGAAAATCAATGTTATTCTTTTTATTAAAAAAAAATATCAACTTTTACAAAAATGCTAGAACTAACTGAAAGCGATCTTACTCTATATTCAGAATTTAAAATCACATCGGCTGATACCGACATGTTTACACGCATTCGTGCCGGAGCAGTGGTAAACCTGTTAATCCAGTCGGCAATTAACTCAGCGGAAAGTCTTGGATTTGGATTCGACGGATTGAAAGTACAGAAACTTTTCTGGGTACTCAGCCGGATGACAATCGAAATTTACCATCCTTTAACATGGAACCAGGAAACTGAAGTTGAAACCTGGCCTAAATCGGTTGAAGGTCTGCTTTATACCCGCGATTACATAATCCGGGATAAAGAACAGAATATTATTGCGCGGGCTACTTCTGGCTGGCTGGCAATTGATTCAGAAACAAAAAGGCCAAAGATCATTGATGGTATCCAGGCTGAAATGTTTGTTCATTTAAAAGATAAACACGCATTCCATGAATCACCGGAAAAGCTTCCGCCAACCCACGAAGGAGAAACTTTTATAACACATTCAGGATATTTTGATATTGATTTAAACAGGCACGTTACTTCAACCCGTTACATCGATTGGATGATGGATACTTTTCCTGTTGATTTTCACAAAAAATATTATCCGAAAAGGATATCAATCAATTTCATGAAGGAAACTATGCCTGGCGACTCGATAACTATTATCCGGGGTAATAACAACGAATTACAATATAGTTTTGAAGGAACCAATTTGTTGCATAAAACGGTGGCGTTCAGGGGAAAAATAGACTTTTAATTTCGAATAAATCTATTTATCTATCCAGCCATTCTTTAAATTCCTGTACCCTCTCACGGGCAACGATTATATCATCGTCGTCTATTCCGTCAATTTTCAACCGAAGCCGGCTGTTTGTCCATGCAAGGATATTGCTGCAAGCCTTTATGGAAACAATATATTTCCGGTTAATACGAAAAAACAATGCTGGATCCAGAAGTTCTTCTACCTGGTCAATCGAGTAATCTATGCAATAATCCCTGTTGGAAGCTGTATGAAAAAAAGTAGCTTTTTCGAGGCTGTAAAATGTGAGGACCTCATCAAGCGGAATGCTTTTAATCTTATCACCAATTTTAACCATAAACCGCGATTTATAGTTTTTCATATTACTTTTACTGGTGATTGACAATAACTTTTCCAACGAAACTGAAGGCGAAAACATTTTAACTTTTTCGATGGCTTGTTTCAACCGTTCCTCTTCAACAGGTTTCAGAAGGTAATCAATCCCGTTGGTTTTGAATGCTTCGATAGCATAATGGTCGTAAGCGGTAGTAAAAATAATCGGGCATTTTACAGCCACTTGTCCAAAAATATCAAAACTCAGTCCATCAGCAAGCTGCACATCCGAAAAAATAAGATCAATATCAGTATGTGCTGCCAGGAAAGGAACCGCATCACGCACTGATTCAACTTTTGCAATCACCTTTATTTCGGGTGCAACTTTTTGAATTAACCGTTCGAGGTAGTTTGCCGCCCTTGTTTCGTCTTCAAGAATAATAACTTTCATTTCTCTGAAGCTTTTAAAATTGGGATTTTTACAAGAAATTTTCCACCAGAGTCACTTACTTCAATCTGCAAGTCAGTGAAATAGCCAAACTGCTGAATAATATTTTTCAACCCTGTATTTTTCGAATCCTCACCCACTTTCTTAATCCTCAACGAATTTTCAACTTCAAGATAGTTCTCTTTTCTGACAATGCTTATCTGTAAAGGAAACGCTTCAGATACTTCGTTATGTTTCACAGCATTTTCAACCAGTAACTGAAGGGTCATAGGTACAATAAGTTCGTCGGCTTCAGCTTTCAGTTCAATTTTCAGATCCAGCTTGTCTTCAAACCGGGTTTTCAGAAGGTAGATATATGAGTTCATAAAAGCCAGTTCTTCTGCTAAAGGCACCAGTTCTTTATCCCTGCTATCAAGCACATACCGGAACAGATCGCTGAGCTGGTTTATAAATTTCACAGCCATTGCCTGGTCGGCATATACCAGGTCGCTCAATACATTAAAACTGTTGAAAAGAAAATGAGGATTGATCTGATTTCGTAAGGACTCATAGCGGTATGCCATCATTTCCGTTTTTAGCTTTTCCGATTTAATCAACGCTTCCCTCCACGCTTTAAAGAATCCAATTGCCGTAAAAAGAAGAGAAAGAAAAGATGAGATTAACAGAGTATAAATGATGGATTTGGAAACCATTTCCCAGGCTTCTGATGGAATAGTCCCGTATAAAATGTATAGCATTACAAATTGCACAGCCGAAAAAATGAATACGGAATAACCCACTAAAGAAATAATCCCGACTACAGACCTGAGTATTGGTTGCTCAATCCATTTTATTTTTCTGTCGATGAGAGAATTAACAAATATTATTCCACCCCATTGTGTAATGCATATAGCGAAAGCCCATACCGTTCCGATTAAAAGATTTCTTAATCCATTTGATGCACCATCCATAAAAATCAGCATAATCAAAATGCCCATTATTAGGTTGGCAAGCATGAACTGAGTTATGCTCAGCGGATGTAATAGTTTCCTGATCTTTTCCATGTATTCGTATTGATCAACAAAAATAAAATTTAAATCTTCTTAATCATTTGATACCCCTAGCCTGATTAAAGTTAGCTGAAAGATACAATCAATATCCAACTTTTCTAAAATTTAGCTAAAACTTTCTAATGTTCATTTATCTATTACCGTTGGCTTAAGCCAACGGCAATAGACGGCAATAGACTTAAGCCAACGGCAATAGACGGCAATAGACTTAAGCCAATTCAATAAGCTACAATAAGTTTATGCCAAAGGAAAGGGCGTTCATATTGAGAGTTTTCTATTATTTGCATTCATTCACAATCCCTTCAACCTGATCTTTTCCCCATGAAGGATAAATCGGTGATTTTATTTTATAGTCATCCCACTTTGCAAGCAGTTCGATTGCCTGAGCGCAGTATTCTGCCGGATCGTTGCCATAAAACTGTGCGGTACCCATTTCATTTTGTAGCTTAAGAACACTTGCCCTAGGATTACCGGGCTCCATTGCATTTATTACAAGCCGGCCGGTAAATAAAAATCCCTGCAAGGCATATACTTCCGCTTCGGCAGGTGCCATTGACAACATTTTCTCAATCGATTTTTCAGCTACATCCAGGTAACTGTCTTTCTTTGCTAAATCGGCAGGTTCCATAAAACTCATTATAATATAACAATGAGCATGGTAATACAACGGAAGCCATTCGGTTTTTTCAGCATTGGCAATTAATCCGAACCTGTTTCCAAGCATTTGAAAATCCTCAACAGTTTTACAGGTTGCATATTGGCCGAGTGCCTCTCCCATGGCACCGTTGAATTCTTTACTTTGGGATTTGCCTGTTAAAGCATACAGCATAATTGTAATTGAAAGGATGACTGTTTTCATATTTATTGAGTTATTAATTGGTTATTAATTAGTTGTGAACTATAAGTGATGAGATATATGGAGTTTGGCATTATAAACCAGACCAATACTTTCCATGTAATGTTCTGGATTCTGTGAAAATTCGAATTCTTCTTCTTTGAACTTTTTGATCATGAACTTTGAATCCTTTTTTGTCAAACTTAACGAAGCAGATGTGTGGAACTGTTACTCAATTTTATCAATCTGGTTAGCTTCGCCTCGTCGGGAAAGCGTTATAAAACAAGCCACAAGGAAAAACCTGTCGGCACCGGGAACTATTGGCGCACTCCGGTAAACACCTTCTGAATCCGGCCTGGCTGAGTATGAATACCCGTAGCCTTGTTTAAATCCGAATATATTGGTGACAGCAGCATAAACAATAACATTTTGCCTGAAAAGAAAACTCCAGCTGGCATCAACACTGCGATACGGCTTAGTAAGTTCTCCATTGAATTCTGATGAATTCGGATTGTTGTAAACCCGTGGTGAAGAATATTTGAAATTTGCACTTACATACGATCTTAAACCTCCAAACCAATGCTTGTAAACCATGGCGAAATTATGTGTGCTGGCAAATCCCGGGATCGCTTTTTCCGGATAGTTCCTGTAATCACGTTTGGTATCAAGGTAAGAATATGAAATCCAATAATCACCATTCTTAATTGTCTTTTTATCTCTATAGAATATGTCCAGGCCTTTGGCATAGCCATCACCCGAATTGGAATAACTGGATGGCAAATAAAAGGCTTCATTGTTAAGTTTTGCCAGGCCTTTATAGTCTTTATAATAGATTTCAGCGCGTAGTGTGCGGTCGTTCTGCGCTACCTGGTAACTAAGCGTGTAATGATCGGCTCTTTCATAATCCAGTTCATTGGTATACAACAAGTAATCATCGGTAGGATCCTGGTAAAACCAGCCATAAGCTATCGAAAACTGGCTCAATTTTGAAACTTTATATGCGGCCGATATCCGTGGGACCAGGTTTGCCCGTTGCAGGTAATCGGAATATTCAAAACGTGCTCCAAGACGTGCAACTAACTTTGAGGAAGCATAAATTTCAGCTTCTGCAAATGCTGATATAGTATTATTTGTATAATTGTATTGAATTGGATTTAATGAAGTTACATATTTCTGTGAACAGGTTTTCGAAAATAATTCAGCCCCGAACCTTAACGAAACCTTTTCACTAAACTGGTGCGCAAAAACATTCTTCACATGAACGCCACGCAGTAACTTATTGAATGCAACAGTATCATAAGCTACATCATCCGTATTGTTTGTAAATGAAGCAGCGGTAGCAACAGTCCATTTTAGGCCCAGGTTACTTTTCCAGGATGCATTCACAAAATAATTATCGTTACTTAAGGCATAATCATAGAATTGCCCTTCATTGTTCAAATCCTCCTGCGATATCGTATATCTTGAATTGCCATAACTGCTGTATAGTTTGAACATTTCGGTCTTCCCGGTTTTTTGTCTCAGGCTGAAAGCTCCTTCGGTGCTTGAAGGATACCTTACCCATTTATAATTTTGTGGCACCACCCACATATAAGGACTAAGATCGTTGTAAGATAAAGATGCTGTAACAGCCCCTGTTTTCCATAATTTGGTGCCTGCTACCCCTACTCCAACCGACATTATCGAAATGTCAAGTTGATTTTCCGCAGGCATATCATTGGTGTTCAGCAACAAAACCGAGGAAAGTGCCTGACCGTATTCAGCCGAATATCCACCCGTACTAAAAATAGTACCTTTAAACATAAAAGGATTGAACCTTCCACGCACCGACATGTTTGGAGCTGCTGAACTGTATGGGGAATATACAAGTGAGCCATCAATAAAGGTTTGCGACTCTTCACTATCTCCGCCTTTTACAAATAGTTTTCCCGATTCGCCGTTGATGGTGGTTCCGGGTAATGTTTGTAAAGCACCATACACATCACCAACAGCGCCTGCTGTTGTGACCATATCAAGTGGAGTAAGAATATTAGCCTGCTTTTTGTCACCGGCTTCAAATGAGCCTGCTGTAATTGTAACTGCTTCCAGTTTATTGAAAGCCTCGTTGAGTTTAATTTCAAGGTTTATTGGTTTTCCATTCAGTTCAATTTCTTTCACAAAAGGCTCAAATCCCATAAATTCAACTTTTAGATTTGCCAAACCAATTTTAGAAGTCTTGAAACTGAATTCACCGTTTAGATTTGTTGAAGTTCCATCATAGGTTCCTTCCAGGTACACATTTGCTCCGGGTAAGGTTCCTTCCTTACTCGATACTTTCCCTGAAATGGTAACCTGGCTGAATGCGGCTAAGCTTATTAATCCCATAAGGATTATAAATATGAACTTTTTCATTCCTGTAACTATTTTATTTTTATTGCTCTTCATGCAACAAAATTGCGATGTGAAATAGTGCAATCATAATAATAGTTACTCAACTGTCGGAAAAGGAGGATGAATTGTATTTCATTCCTTATCCAAACAAACTCAGTTCTCAGAAAGTCCTCTGATCTGTTTTTTTCAGAAACAGCTTCCAATAAAAATACTGATGCATTCAAAAAAATTACAACAATTGAAATATCCTGTATTACCTTTGTACTTTCAAATAAAATGCTGTTCTTCACTAAAATAATTACTACTGATCTTTCCCTACCTTGAAAATTTTAGAATCGATCAAAAACAGGATACTTATTCCTTTCAGACTTGTACCAAAAGAAGGATTAACACCCGAAAAGCTTGCATTTTCAGTAACCATAGGCATTATTGCCGGTGTATTTCCTGTTGTAGGAACAACTACGTTATTAAGTTTGTTGCTTACACTGCTGTTCCGTCAAAACCTGCTTGTGGTTCAATCAGTACAATGGATTTTGGGACTCGTTCAAATTGTACTTATCATTCCTTTTATGCAATTTGGAGCATTTTTACTCAATCAGAATGTTATCCAGATCAGTTTGGCTCAAATCAGTCATGCATTTCAACCAGGGATGCTTTCAGGTATCAAAACAGTGGGTGTATTTCACCTCTATGGTATTTTTACATGGTCAATTCTGGTAATCCCGGCAAGTGCAATTTCCTATTTCCTTTTTCTAACAGTTTTTCAGAGGAAAAATAAAAATCAATCTGTACATATTAAAAATCCCGCCGCTATTCTAAAAACCAATATTCCCGGTTAAAGCTATTCTTAAACTACTTTTAAAAAGTATGTTTTTGATGCCTGACAGTGCATCCTCCGTTTTTTCTCTTTTATCTTTAATTTAGGTGAATCTGCCGGTTCAACATATATGTATATCCAGCTTGCGTTAAACTCAACTACTGATCAACGGCTGCTAAGGATTTTTTCCTAATTTAACCTTTCGCCAGTGAACTTATATTAACTAAAGTAATTATATTTGTCAGGCGAACAATGTCAGTGCTGTAAGCAATCATCAATAATAACTAACTGCGGTTGTATGAAAAAACAAAATATTCCGGAAGGCTATCTTTTCAGTAAAGGATACACAAATTACATTTTCATATTGCTGTTTCTGCTTTACATGTTCGATTATATTGACAGAATGGTTATTACATCTTTGTTTCCATTCCTGAAAGCTGACTGGAATCTTACAGATACTCAATGTGGGATGTTGGTTTCGGCCGTTTACTGGTCAATTGTCTTATTCACTTTCCCTATATCTATTCTGGTTGATCGCTGGAGTCGCCGAAAAACCATAGGAATGATGGCCGTATTATGGAGTATAGCTACAGGTTTAGGCGCATTTTCGAAATCATTCCGCCATCTGTTTATTACCAGAACTATTGTTGGCGTTGGCGAAGCCGGATACGCTCCTGGTGGATCAGCAATGATGTCGGCCTTGTACCCGCAGGAAAAAAGATCGTTAATGATGGGATTGTGGAATGCATCAATACCTCTTGGCAGTGCAATCGGCGTGGCAATCGGTGGAATTATTGCCGCCCATTGGGGATGGAGACATGCACTTGGAATTGTTGCCATACCTGGATTTATAATTGCAATTCTGTTCTTTTTTATTAAGGATTACAAAACCATAGGCTTGGAAAGAACCGTGCAGATTCCCAGTAAATCTGTTGAGCGGAAAAAAGTCAGAATGTCGATACAGGATACGCTGGCTGAATTTTTATCCAAACCCTCACTGATTCTTACTTATTTTGGAATGGCCGGAGTGGTTTTTACAACTACGTCGCTCCTCACCTGGCTACCTACCTATTTTCACAGGGTGCAAGGCGTACTTGAAAAAGATGCCGGCGTGAAAGCCAGCGCGGTTATGCTTTTTGCTATTATAGGCGCACCACTTGGCGGATATATTACTGATAGATGGAGAAAAAAGCAAATCAATGCCAGGTTGCTTGTCCCAACTCTCACATCTTTACTATCAGCTGTACTTATGTTCCTGGCTTTCAGTGTTTTTGACGGACAGTTACAATATTTGATTTTGCTTTCAATGGGGATTTCGATAACCGCATTTATTGCAGCAACAGGAGCTGTAACACAGGACGTTGTTCATCCGGGATTAAGAGCTATGTCATATGCAATAGCAGTTGTAATACAAAACCTTCTCGGTGCTTCACTCGGGCCAATAGTAATGGGTGCAATTTCCGATGCTACGGATATTCAAACAGCTTTTTCCTTCCTTCCGATTGCATTGCTTATTGCTTCAGCGCTGTTTTTTGCAGGATCATTTTATTATGAAAAAGATCTTAAAAAGGTAGAAAAGGTAGAACTTGAGATTGTGGATTAGTTTGATTATTGTGAGGATCAATAAAGCGATATAAAGAATAAAATTGGCAGAAATCCGGAAGATCTGTTCTTTCGTTCCTTGTGGAATTGATTTCCCTCCACTACTCCTTAATCCTGTTAACATCCATTCCCTTATAAACCTTGCCAAACGTAGCAAATCCCTGTCCGTCAGGATTTCGTTTGCCGCTGAAATCCAGTTCCGGCTGATCTCCCACGCAGATAAAAAATTCGGATGAAGCAGTTCCCGGTTCCATGCGAGCCATGGATAGAACACCGTCATTGTGCAGTATTCCTGTTTCTTTTGTCGTTTCGTGTTTGATTGGCGGAAACTGGTATATTTCAATTAGCGAATCTTTGCCGTAACCACCCTGTATTACTTCAATTTTTATTGGTTTATCAGGTTGATTGTCCTGCCTTACAATCCTGTAAAAACAAGCTAAGTCGTTGTTGTATCTGCCTGAATCAACATACTGCATGAAATTACTGGCCGAAACCGGTGCTTTATCCAGATAGATTTCCGCTTCAATATCACCAAGTTGCGTTGAGATCAAAACCCGGGGATTCTGATTTTTTGTGCAGCTGATAACTACAAATACCAGGGCTATAACCAGGAGTTTTTTCATTTTGAAAGTTTTTGTAAAGATAGGAAAAGAGGTGATTTAGAATGACATTTTTGCAATACACACATTTTCAGGCATATGCTGACAATATTTTAATTGGCATATAAAAGAAGCAGTTATTTGATATTACATTTCACCGGTTCGTAATAATAAATTATAATATTTTTTAATAAAACCAGGAATCATTCGTCTTGAGTATAAATCGTTCATTAACTCAAAACCAAATAACTATGAAAACCTTATTTTTGTCCTGCCTCATAGGCTTGCTTATAACAAACTGTGCTACTTCACAAAACCAGTCTTTCGACAAGGTTTTTAACCGTTACGCCGATAAGGATGGCTTCCTTACCGTAAGTTTATCAAATCTGCCGGCTGAAATGTTTAATGATGGCAGGAATGATCCTGATTTAAGAATCTCATCGCTTAGAGTACTTACAGTTCAGGATACAATATTGAATGCAAAATTGAATTTTTATTCCGAAATTGTACCCAAAATCAACCGTTCGGGTTACGAAGAACTCATGACTATAAAGCATAAAGGCCAGAAAGCTATCCTTTTATGCAAGAAGGACAAAAAGCGTATTACCGAAGTATTGTTTGTTTCGGGTGGAGATAAGAATGTTTTGGTTGAGATCACAGGAAGCATGTCGCTGGACCAGGCAAAGAAAATGACAAGCCAGGTTGCTGATGAAAATGAATAGTGAATAGTGAAAAATGAAAAATGAAAAACTTAGTGAACCTTTGTGCTCTTAGTGTCTTAGTGGTTAGAAAAAAGTAAAGTATCAAATTGGAAATTCTAAGGCATATTCAGCAAAAAGGCAAATGAATCCCGGTACATAGTTAAAAGATGACTAAAGAAGAGTTTCAGAAGGAGGTAATACCCCTTGGCGATAAGATGTACCGGATGGCTTTCAGGCTGTTGGGGAATACGGAATCAGCTAAGGATGTGCTCCAGGAATTGTTCCTGAAACTCTGGGAAAAGCGTAGTGAACTGCACAAACTATCAAGCATTGACGCTTTTGCCTGTACCGTTCTTAAAAATAAATGCCTCGATAAACTCCGTCTTCAGAAACCTGTTGTGGACGTTGAAATACTTCATTCACTGGGAAATAATCCGGAAGCAGCATTTGATCATATCGAAGGTTTGTCTGAAATCCGGAAAATAATGCAAAAGCTTCCTGAACGGCAGAGACTAATCATGCAGATGCGGGATATCGACGGTTGCACTTTTGAAGAAATTGCATTGATGACAGATACAACTGAAAACAATGTAAGAGTTCAACTCTGCATAGCCCGAAAATGGGTAAAAGAAGAATTAATGAAAGTTTACAATTATGGAATACAAAGAGATTGAAAAACTACTGAACCGTTACCTGGAAGGGGAATCCACTTTGGAGGAAGAAGCTTTATTAAAAGAATATTTCTCCCGGCCCGGAATCCCTGTTGAACACCACGAAACGCAGGAAATGTTTCGTTATTTTGATGTAGCAAAACAGCATTCTGCACCGCCATTCGATATTACAAACGAACTGAATGCAGTGATTGAAAACGAATGGAAAAAGGAAACTGTAAACCGGTTCAGGCCATTTTATGCCTGGATTGGAAGTGCGGCTGCTGTGCTGGTAATTTCCTTCGGGATATTCCAATACCTCAGCAAACCTGAGCCTGTTATAAAAGACACGTACAAAGACCCAAAACTGGCGTACCTCGAAACCAAACAGGCTTTAATGAAAATCTCCAGGGTAATGAACCATAATACAGCTAAACTCAAATACCTTTCAAATATGGATGCATCCTTTGACCAGGTGCAAAAAGTAGCTAAAATCGACAAAATTGTTAACTCAGTAAAAAATCAAGAGAAATGAAAAAAATAATTATTCCTGTACTGCTGATCATGCTATCATTCATGGCAAATGCACAAACTTCGGCCGTTGATCAGTTGTTTGACAGATATTCCGACAAAGATGGTTTTACTACCGTTTCAATTTCCAAGGCTATGTTCAGTCTTTTTGCGAGCGAGCAGGAAAGTAAGGACGAATTCAACAAGGCGGTAAAAGGGCTCGAATCCATACGTATCCTAGCTCCCGACTCAGCCATCCAGGCCCAGATGAAAGGAAAACTGAACTTTTATAATGAAGTTAGTAAGAGCCTTCCGCTGTCGCAGTACGAGGAACTTATGAGTGTTAAGGAAAAGGACCAGGTTTTTAAAATGCTGATCCGTAAAAAAGGTAGTATGATAACTGAATTCCTGATGATTGGCGGCGGAAAAGATAATGTGCTGATTTGTATAACCGGCAATATCGACCTAAAATCCATTTCAAAACTCTCGAAAGCTATGGATATTGAAGGGATGGAGAATATTGAAAAAGTGGAGAAGAAATAGAGCGTAATACTATTGG
>JFJP01039815.1_pt1 | contig 12572 bp, 25 predicted proteins | sample 431651 | NCBI WGS metagenome assembly JFJP01 (sample SAMN02602958, study PRJNA72255) | Microbial mat metagenome, whole genome shotgun sequencing project. | biome: fresh water; feature: sink hole; material: water; isolation source: purple microbial (photo- and chemosynthetic) mats found in... | reverse complement strand
TCCCAGGACGGGATCGGGATGGCGAACCGAGCCTGTAGCCTCGCCCTCGCTTTCGCGTCCGGGGTCACCTTCCCGCTTGCCCAGGTTGATATTGCGGCCTGTGTCACCCCCAGCTCCGCGGCTAGTTGCCTCTGACTCGGCGCGCCCTCCGCGCCCAAAGCGGCCACCAGAAGCGTGCGGCCTGAATCGTTTGCCATATACTGTTGATAGAGCCGTCTATCACATCGTGCAAGACATATTTTGCAATTCGTACAAATCCAGTTATCAGGCCACGGGGTAGTGTGTGGCCATGGGGGAAAGACAAAACCGGAAGCCAGACGCAACGCTCACTGAGATGGTGCATTTTCGCAGACATCTACAGAGAGCGTGTGAAATCGCAGGAGGTCAGAGAGATCTCGAAAGGGCGATCGGACTCAAACAGGCGTCGATCTCGAAAATCTTGAAGGATGGGGGAACGAGCGGGTCAACGATCGACCTCGTCGCAAGCTTTTTGGGAGTCGACCGCGACGTTGTTTTAGGAAGAAAAGAATCGCTTATGACGGCTGTAAGCCACGATCCATTGCTGGCCAGTACGATTGAATTCGCTCACTTCAAAATGGGCCTTGACGTCGAAACAATAAACCGAGTTGTCGATCGCCTCGTACAAGCAAAAATCAGAATTGACCTTGTTTTACTAATGGATGCGTTCTTGTGGGAGAAAAAGATCGTCGACGCCGGCGGGCCTCCAGGACGCCCGATCGTCCGGTAGTTGGCACCGAAGAGCACCTATCCCGTCTCGGATAATTGCAATCATCTGCTCATTCGTCGCAGCTTCCCTGGCTGACAAATCCTCGCATCCACAAGCCCCACCATCAACCGAACGAAACGGGATAGACAGAAGCACGCTTGCGCCCTGCTCCGCAGCCTTGCACGTATCCTGCGTCGCGTGACTGTGTCCGAGCACGAGGTGGGCGAGGGCGTGCGCCAGCTCCCGATCTGAGCCCGTCCGAGTCACAATCAGACCACACCTATACAGAGTGGAGGCGTGTTCGGACGAGCCGTCTACCCTCACCTGGCCCTCACCGAGCGCCTGTACAGCCAGACTCAGCACGGTTTTAGCCGTAAATTGAGCCGCCCAAACACTTACAACTTGCTCAGAGTTTTGTGACATATGTCCACAGTACAGACTCGCCATGCTTGCGCAATCCGGCGGGCGTTGGGGGGGGGCGAGAAATCGACGTCGGTGATAGATTGAGTTGTTGCAATCGGTGATAGATCGCGCTATCACTATCTCACCAACCGAGCCCGTCGAGAGACGCCGCGGGAGTGAGTAGCCCGTCGCGAGACGCGCACCCGACAGTCGTGAGGCTGCCATCCCCTGCCCCGTGACCGTCGTGAGACGGGCCTGGAGCGAACACACACACGATTTTTCGCCCCGTTGAACCGCTCTCAAACGCTTGCAAACTCGCATGGCGCGGGGATTGAGAGCACTGCTGGCCAATCAGTTGAGGGCGGTTCTGCGGGGCGGAGGAGATAATCATGCGAACGAATGTAATCGAAGTAGATTTCGAGTCATGGACAGTATTGTCCGACGTGCCCGAGCGGTACGTGGTCAGCCTACTGGAGGACTACCACGAGGCAGTCCGTCAGGGCGGCGTTGCGTTTCCCGAGATTGACGCGAGTTTCCGCGAACTGGCTAAGGCGGTGCGGTTGTGAGCGACGACGAGCGAACGTGCTGCGATTGTATGTACGAAAGCAATGTGAGACACATCGCGTTGACCTGCCGACGCTGCAAGGAGAACGGCGGCGACCAGGACAATTTCGAACCGAAACTGAAGCCACCGAAACCTGTCCGCGTTGACATCGATGCCACGGGCCGGAAAGCCTTGGATTTGGGCCAGTCATGGGTGTGGCGGAGCGGGACATGGGAAGGCAACGGAACGTTACGGGTCTTGATGGGGCGAAAGACCGGCGGCAATTGGGATGAACTCGAATGCGAATGCGTCGTCCCTGCGATCGAAGTCGTCTACGAGGACGCATGAACGCCAAGCGCTTCGTGGAACTCGCCACCAGTTGCAACGCAGACCTGGTGGGGACACGGCTAAAAACGCCAGCGCTGGGCGACTACCCGGGCGGAATCGCGACCGTGATCGGGGTAGCTCCCGACCCGTGCGCGCCGGAGATTGTGCTCCAGGTTCACCTCCCGGACTGGGGAGATATCGGAGTTTTCGAAAACGAGGAGGTTGAGCTGATATGACCGAACTATCGAAATCAATCGACACACTCGGCAACATGGGGTGGCCGAAACTGGCTGAGAAACTCATGAAGCTGCAACCGGTCGACGGCCCGCTCGAGTCCCGGATCGACGCGATTCGAGCGTGTCGGGACGTACTGGAGACTGCCTCGATTGCGATACAGGAGACGGCTCCGGATCGGTATCTGGCGTTCTGGCGAGTGAGTGGCAGCGTGGGTAGGGAGCTCGACCGTGCGACGATTGACGCGCTCGGGTTCCCGGAAGGGTGCGAGGAGGCGGCAGAATGAGTTTCTCCGACTACCTAGCCCTAGACGCAGTGAACGTCTCGAGCCTCAAAAACATGGCGAAGTCGCCATTGCATTACCACCATGGGCTAACCTGTCCGCGGAAGGAAACCGCAGCCCTACGCCTGGGAACGGCCACACACGTCGCTATCCTGGAGCCCGCGAGGTTTCTCGAGGAGTACGCAGCCGAGCCGGACTTCGGGGACTGCCGGCTGAAGGCCAACAAATCGGAAAGGGACAACTGGCGCAACGCGAATATGACGAAAACGCAGGTCTCGTTCGCGGATCATACCCGATTGCTCGCCATGAGTGAGGCCGTTCACGCCCATCCCGAAGCCGCGCGACTGCTCAGGGAAGGTCAGCCCGAAGTCTCTCTGTCCTGGACCGACCCGGAGACGGGACTGGCCTGCAAGGGGCGCGTGGACTGGGTAGGCCCCGGTTATATCCTCGGACTGAAAACCACCCGGTCCAACGATTTTCGCATGTTTCAGTCTGCCGTCGAGAACTACGGCTACCTCTGGCAGTGGGCCTGGTACCAGTGGGGATGGTATGTCATCTACGGTGAGAACCTGGACATGTACGAAATCGCCGTAGAATCCGACGCCCCCCACGACGTCGTCTGCTACCAGATACCGCAGCCAGTCCTCGACATCGGCCTCGAGGAGGCCCGGGAACTACTGAGAACCGTCGCCGAATGCCGACGGGCGAACTACTGGCCTGGACGTGCGCCGGAGATTGTGAAGTTCCGTCGCGCGCCCTGGGCAGGATTTGAGCAAAAACAGGATATTGACCTCGACGGACTCGAGGAGATTGAGGATGAATTATGAATCAGGAAGAATTATTCCAGCAAGTTGGTGCTTTTTTAGCTTGGCAAGAGGAGAAAAAGCAAACCGTTCAGCCTGCCGAGGCTACGGCTGAGACTGTCACTGTCGAGACCAACCAACAGGAGGAAGAGCCTACCCCATCCTCCCCGCAAAAGGCCAGGGCTCCTGTAGGTGCCAACAGACGAAGGAAGGGGTGGACCACCCAGATGGCCGTCGCCATTAGCCTTCTCCGGTTTGTGGATTATTGGGTTCCGGGCCAAGCTATCCAACTGTGTCGGATGACGCCTGCCCTTAGCTCTGGGGTGGGCATCTTGGTTGATCTTGGTCTTATCAAGTCGGCGTCTAAAGTGGGGGAATATACGATAACGAACAAAGGCAAAATGTTCGTGTCTGGGGCTATGACAGCATCAAGATTTGTTACCAGCGGAGGAGGCTTGCCAATTGAAGAAAGCAGTGAACAGGTCAAACTGCAGGATGTGATTTGCATACGAGCCAACGAGGAGTGGGCTTTGAAGTTGCTGGAGTATGTGCCCAAATGAGTGAGGTCCTAACCTGCCAGTCCGACTACCTAGCCGCCGTCGCGCGCCGTGGGCAGGATTTGAGCAAAAACAGGATATTGACCTCGACGGACTCGAGGAGATTGAGGATGAGTTGTGAGATACATCGTAATGATAGGCGACGACATCGAGGACATCGCCGAGACCGAAGCCGAGACGCCTGAAGCCGCCGCGGTCAAGGTCTGCACGAACCTGCGAGGGACAGGTCCTGTTCAGGTATTCGCGATTGTCGCGGAGTTTTACGTAACCAGCGAAACGACGGTGAATTACAAGGCGGAGCCTAAGAAATCATGAGAGACATGCAGAACACACTCGACGCATTGCTAGCCACAGGGGCCGCCCAGATATCATTCGACGCTGTGAAGGGCGGCCCGGTTACTTGCAACATTTCCACGAAAACATCATGGGCGGAAGGGGAAGGAGTCAACTCCGCTAGGGCGTTCAAGGATGCCTTGCAAAACGCGCTAAAATGCGCGCAAGACAAGGTTCCGGTTCTGCGGGCAGACGTGGATCTACTCGACGAATGCGTGGTGACGTTCGATGAGTGAGGTTTTGACGTGCCAGTCCGACTACCTCGCAGCGGATGACCTGCGCGGCAAGGTCGTAACTGTCCAGATCGCGCAAGTAGGCCTACCCCCGAAGATGCCCGGGGGAGGGGATAAGCCTACGAAATCGGTGAAGATCGTGTTTTCGAAGGGGTCGAAAATGTGGATCTGCAACACGACGAACCAGTGGAGTATGGCTGTGCTGTTTGGGGACAAGTCGCCGAAAGCCTGGATTGGCAAGCATATACGCCTACTCCAAGACATCGACTACGACGTTGCGGGCAAATGCGATTGCATGACAGTCCGGATCCAGGGCAGCCCAGACGCCACCCCGGAGCGTTCCGAGGCCTACCGACGAGCCTGGACCGATGGAAAGAAACGCAGCAACGGCGACCTGTGCCGACGCCTGAAACGAACCTATCGGCTCATGGTGCCCGACGCACTACCCGAACCCGAACCGGCAACCACACCCGAACCGACACCCGAACCAGGAACAGTAACGACATGATCACCCGAATCGTAATCAAAAACTTCCGAGGAATCGAGTTTCTAGACACCGCTGTAGACGCCGGCGGAGTCGTCGCTCGTGGCCGTTGCGGGAGCGGTAAAACCTCCGTTCTGCGAGCGGTGCAGGCTGCCCTCGGTGCACAGGACATCGGCCCAGACGCCATCAGGATCGGAGCGGACAAGGCGGAGATCCTCGTAGACCTCGACGATCTGTCTGTGAGGCGAGCGATAACGGCTAAAAACTCCACGTTGTCTGTCATGAAAGGCGAATTCAAGGCCCCGAAACCGCAGGCGTATCTTGCGGAATTACTCGGGACCTCCCCGCTCGACCCGATGGATCTCTTGACTCTGAAGGCGAAAGACCGACGCAAGAAAATCCTTGAGGCCCTGCCCATTGCCGTGACTTACGAGCAGATGCTGAAGTGGGTGCCGACGCTGTCGAAAACCTACGACCTGTCCGGGCATGGCCTCGAAGTGGTTGAGAAGTTGCGGGCGAAAGCGTACGAAGCCCGGACAGTGGCGAACAAAACCGAGAAGGACGCGACCGCCGAAGCCGATCGTCTGTTCGACGTCGCCCTGAAAGCCGCCGAAGCCGCGCCCGAATCAGCCCCGGACGTGGAAGCTGCGCGGGAGCACCATGACACCGTGCGTGCCGAACTGGCAGCGCTGCGAGCACGGAAGGAAGAGAGTGAGAAGGCGGAGGCCCGGACGGCTGACACGCGCGCGCAGGTCCAGAATCTCAGGACGCTGGCCGCTAGCATCGAGGCTAATGCCGGGCTAATCCACACGCTGGGCGAGATCGACAACGAGCGATCCAAATGGGATGACTCGATCGTCCAGGTGGAGACACTGACAAGACAGCTCCGATACGCAGAAGAGCGGGCCTGTAACCTCAGCCTGTCCGTCAAGAAAATGGAGCAGGACAATCAGCACAGGGGTGAGCAGCTCCAAAGAGCCGCGCAAACCACAGCCCAAGCTGACGCTCTCGAGGCTGCGGTTAGCCTCGCCAGCGTCGCCCCGGTAGCTGCGGAAGATCTGAACACGGCGCTACTCGCAGAAAACGAAGCGTTCACCGCACTGAAAACCGCAGAATCCAAGGCGGAAGATTACCAGGTTGCCGTCAAGTCCAAGGAACTCGCCGAAGCCGCGCGCCTGAAAGCCGTCGCTGCGGAGGCCGAAGCGGACAAGTTGGACAAGCTCGTCAAGTCACTCTCCGACGACGCCCCGAAAGAATTACTCGCCAACTCAGCAGGTATCCCAGGCTTGACCCTCGACGGTGACGACGTGCGCCTGGACGGGATCAGTCTCGACGGTCTGTGCGGAGCCGAACAAATCAGGTTCGCGGTCGAGGTTGCGAAACGGGCGAACGCGAAAACGAAACTGCTGATCGTGGACGGTCTCGAACGCCTGGACCCGGTCAGTTATGCAGGTTTTATCACTCACGCCACAGCGGACGGATGGCAGCTACTGGCCAGCCGTGTCGACGCTGGGGACATCGTGCTTGAGGCGATTGGGGTGGAGAGGGCAGAGGCGGCGGAATGAGCGACTACCTAACCGTCGAAGCCGCCGCCGTCCGCCTGAGTATAAACCCCGCGGCCCTACGCAAACGCCTGCTCCGAGCCGCGCAGAAAACCAGGGCAGGCATCCGCGCGGTACTCGGACCGGGTATCGAGGGGATCAAGATCGGGTCATCCTGGCGCGTCCGTATCGCTGAGTGAGTATATATACTCCGAGCGTGGACGGTCGTTTTTGCGCATTCTGCGCAGTATATGGGAGGGTAAACCATGACCGTCCGCAAACGCTCTGACACGAAATCCTGGCTAATCGACTTCGTCTACACGGGAGCGGACGGCACACGTAAACGGTTCCGCGAAACCTCAACCGGCGCTTCGAAGTCCTCCGCTCTAATCGAAGAGCGGAGGCTTCGGGACTACTGCGCTATTCACGGGCATCCTCCAATCGAAGAGCAGCCCACGATCCTATTCCGAAACTTCGTTGCCATGGGCGGGGGTTGGGAGTCAAATCTTGCCCAGCTCCGCCCCGCGACCGTCGACCGCTACCGGGCGATGCTCGGTCAGGGGATACTCGACAGCCTGGGAGACCTGCCACTGAATAAAATCGACCGTGGGCACGTCCTCCGCTACCTGGCGAGCAAGGCAAAGACGGGAATCCAGACACGTCCACATCTGTCGTTAGTCCGGACAATCCTACGGGACGCAAAGGCCCTTGGATTGATTGACGTCCTACCAGAGTTGCCAACTCCAGGCGAATCTGGAAAGAAAGTCAAAGGCTGCCCGAGCCCTGATGAGATCTCGGAGTTGGTGTCAGCGTCGACCCGCTGGCTGCATGTGGCCATCGCCCTGGCAGGATGGGCCGGCCTCCGCTCTGGAGAGGTGCGAGCCATCGAGCGTCGCGACGTTGACCTGGACTACAAACTGATCAACATCCGGAGGGCGATATCACTCGACACCGTGCTCACGCCGAAGAGCGGTCACCATCGCACGGTCCCGATCTCGACCGCACTCGAACCGATTCTGATCGAAGCGTGCGCGGGCCTCAAGAGAACGGATCGGGTCTGTGTGATTCGATTCGCAGACCACGAGCAAACGCCTTCAAGGCAAGCCGTTTTAGAGCGATTCGTGCGACTGCAGAAACGGATCTGGACAGAGAAACGGTGGAGTTTCCACGACCTCCGACACGCGTTTTGCACGCATCTACTCCGCTCTGGAGTCGACGCGCGAACGGTGCAGGCGCTGGCTGGCCACCATGATCTCGAGATGACCGAGGGCTATCTCCATGCGGATATCGAGGGTGCGTCTAAAATCATGCGTGGCCCGCTAAAGACCCGGACCTCTGAACCTAGTTCGAAAACGCTTGAGAAACCGAGTGATTTTGAAGACTAGTCGGGGAGGGGGGATTTGATGAAACTGAATCGATGTTCAGCCAAAACAGGCCACGCGCTCGAATCCGTCGAGAAATGCGATACTGAACAACAAGCCTCCATGGTACTGAACAAGACACCGTGAGAGAATTTTATGACCCGGGAGTGAAATAAAAATGGGCACGTATCAGGGGATCATGTTTGTTGCGAAACTGCACCCGCTCGGAGTCGAGATTGTGCGCCAGTTGTATGCTGCGAATAGCTGGCACAGGTGGCAGGACGTCGCAAAAGAACACCGCGCGTTCGCCGAATACTCGCTGAAACCTCGCTGTGATTTCATTCCTTTCAGCGAAAACATGATCGACTGGGATGACATCGAGACGGGGCTTGTGGGCGACGTTTGGTCTGTGCAGGCCAGCTCGTACAACAAAGATCACGAGCACGAGTTGTTTATGGCCAGCGTCCTGCCTCTGCTCATTTCTGAACCGGTGACGGTGTACACTCGGTTTGACGTCGACGAGGGTGATGATACGGTGACGATTGTGGAGCCCGCAAAACCGGAGCCGAACACCCGATGGTGGCGATCGCCGTGACTGGATGTCGCTCGGGCGGGGCAGTCGGAGAGAACTTGACATCACCCGTACTGTGCGCACAGAGTGAATCATGGGACGCAACAAACCGGGCACACCAGGCTACTCGACACCGACAGCGCAGCGAAAACACCCGCCGCTGAACCTGAGTCTGAGCGAGGAGGCGAGCAGTTCGCTCGCCAAACTTGCGAAGATTCGAGGTAAATCCCGCTCAAAAATCGTCGAGGACGCCCTCTGGAATTATAAACTAACCCTCGAATTCGCCGAAAACCACTTGGAAACAAGCGAGTCCAAACAATCGACAGACGAATCAAAATAAGGCCTTGCGTACTGTGCGCACAGTACGTATGCTCATCTCAACGACGGCGCAGAGAGCGACGTCGAAAACAGGGGAATCCAAATGAATACATTCACAATTACCCACAACAGCACCGCGACCATCAACAGCAAAAACTCCTGCGGCCATGCTCACAGGACGATCTCCGGTGCCGTCCGCTGTCTCAATGAGTGCCACAAAACGCACGGCTGGAATTCCGTCGTACACTCGGATGGGTCACGGCTGACTGAGGATGAGAGCAGCGAGATCTGTGCAGAGGAAGCGCGGTTAATGACGAAAGATATGTGATTCATCCCGCCCCGCCCTAAAAAGCGGGGCTTTTCGGGTGCCAGCGACTACGCGCTAGTCCTGGCTGACGTCCTGGCGGAGCGGAGCTAGTCCGCACACCGCCCATCCCACCACCTGATCGAGCTGAATCCCCACCACATGATCCCCATGCCACTCGCGCGAACGAGCAGCAACCATCTGCCGGCCAATCCCGTCGTGATCATCTGCGTCGATGTAGCAGCATTGCCCGCCGTCGAATGTCCAGATGGTGGTGCCGTCGCAGTAGTCGACCACGCAGACATGCGTGCCGCCGTTCTTGCCAATTACGAGGATGTCCCCGTGTCCAGGTAACAGCCCGTCACCGGGGAATTGCCAGCAGCAATTGCGGATTGCCCATGCGATCATCGCGCCGATCGCCTCGCCTAGATGCCAGGTATGGGTCGCGATGCCGCACAGCCGCAAAACATTCAGCGCAAAAACGTAGCATGTCGAGATCCCGATGCATTTACCGTCGACAACGCGAAACGGGCGGATGTCAAACGGGAATCCTACGGCCTCGAAAATGCTCTGTCTGTGTTTCGTGCACGCACACGCGCCGTCGAATCGCTGGGCGGTGGCGACGATTCGATCGGCTAGGGCTAGGGCATCGATTACCATGTGTCCGGCCTCGCTCGGAATTCCGCTTCGTCTTCGACTTCCACAACCCACCCCTCATCGTCCACAACCCCCAGCGCTTCATCAAAATCGTCGAATAGTTGAGCCTCGGAATGTTTTATGGTGATGCTTACATCATTTGCAAAAAACGCAATAGTCTGGTCAACGACGCAAGCGTAGGCGTATTTCATTTTCTGCACCTCACATGGCACCCGCGTACCATCTCCAGATTAGTCGCTCGTTCGATGCATCCGACGTCGAGATCAATCGCGCCCTGACTCGCCTGCGCGCGTTGGCAAAATGCTAGCCACGTAGTCCCGCGCGGGCGTGCTTCCGGGCATGAGTGCAGCTCCAGCACTGCGCCCGCTTGCTCGCATGACCCTGTGATGTCTGCGGTCCAATCTGGGGATGGCGTCGCGATGGCGATTGGCGCGCAGCCGTAGATCAGCCCAATAGCAGCAAACACGTAAACCCACCACAGGCAGACGTGCACCGACGAGTTCTCTGGCAATGCCGCGCGGATTTTGCGCGCCACCCAGGGACTCATCTAAAACCTACCGATTCCCGCTCAAGAAACGCGCGCGAAACTCGCACGTTTGCCTTGGGCTTTTGTGGTTGCTGGTTATGGCGAACGATCAGGAATGTCAAATAGTCATGCTCGCCAACGTCGGGAAGGCCAAGAAAGCGCGCTAAACGTGCGACATTTTCAGGCTTTGCTTGCATTAGTTGGGAGTGGGTTAGCTGCATATCTCAACCTCTGCAAGCGGCAACCACCCGATCCCTTCGCCGTTCGGTTTAGCGTTCATTAGCCACACTCCGATCTCTGGTGCTCGCGACGATTGAGCCGAAAACGCGTGAATATCGGCCCTTCGGTTTGGGATTCGAGACGCTTAGGTGGCAGCCCAGCAACCGACATGGCGCGGTCTCTACCCAGATCAAGGCATGAACGATAGGGCCAAGAATCGGCCACTAAATGCCTGATCCAAGGGGAAGGATAGGGCTTGAAACCGCACTGTGTAACGACTATCAACTCTCCCTCCAATACTCCGGAGCCGCGTCGACAATCCAAAGTCCGTTGATAGCCGTCCAAGCGATCCGCATGAATCCACCATCGGCAAACCAAGGCCCCCACGAGCCGAACACTTTCGCAGAATCGTCATCCCCAAACACAACCGTCTGCGCATGTCCGCCCTTTTTCGGCCCGCTAATCCCAGGCCAAATCCCGCCACCTTGCCAATCTTGGAGCGACTGATCAGCATCCGTGGTCGCGATAATCCCGCGTCCGGCAGCGAGGGCAGCTCTTGCGATTGAGCGAAAATCACCGATTGCGCGATGGGTGCGAAGACCGACTTGGAGGATCGCAGCCTGGTATTCGTCGGCGTATCTATGCTGCAAAACCTCTGACTCATCCCATGGGCAATCAGATTCAGCGCAGAATCCACCAGCGGCCACACCCTGAAGCGTCGCCCCGATTGAGCAGCCGATGTCAGTGCCACGCATCCCAGCGACGCCACGGGCCATGTCCGCGATTAGCAGCCGGGAAGGCCGGGAGAAGGTCGGATTTGTGCGACGGCCTGCGATCATGATCGCACTCGAAGCCGATTGCGCGTAGCAGGTTTCGGTGCCGCCTTGGTCCGGGGGTGTGTCGCAGAGCGGGGTTAGATCGGTCCATCCGTTGATAGAGGACGTCATCCCAACGACGCCCCATAGATCATGACTCCCTCTCGCGTAGGGAGCGTCGGGAAGGCAGCCGAGTCCGCGAAGACTGCTCATGCCAAACCTGCCGTTGTGCCTTCCCAAACGGCGGGAGTGCGGTCTTTTTGATCACGCGAGTATGACGTTCCATCTCTCCAAAACATGCCACCTACCCTAACCACGAACCAAGAAAAATCAATCCGTCCCAGCGTCTAAAAGCGACTTTTTCGCAGCGCTTTGACGCGCGGACATGATCGCCTCCAAGAAAGGTGCGAGCTCATCAACGGTCGCGCAAACCTGCTTGACCGTGCCACTGCTCAATTCGACGCAATCTTCCGCCGCCATGTGGATCACTTTTGGTCCAACTGCGCGAACGGTTGCACAATGAAACAGCGAGAAGCTAGCGGCGAACACGAATAAAAACAGGCCGATTGAATGCAGTTTGCTCACGGTGTCACCTCTGGTCATTGAAATACCCTAGCGAGCCAAACCAGGCCCGCGCTAGATGTTAGTGCCGCGCCGACGATGGCGACGACTTTGATAGTGAGTTGCCGTTTCCACTCCGCGCGTGCCTTCGCTTCTGCCCACGAGTCCGCTTCGATTTGTGCCGCGCGTTGCCGGGCTTCGTCGGTTAGTTTTGTGGACAATGCTTCCGCCGCATGTACCCGCCCGACCAGTTCGTCGAGCGAGTGCGTTTTGGTTATCTCCCCTGCGTCTTCGATTGATTGGAGGCGGGGGCGGACAGAGGAGATCTCCCTCTCCCATGCCCGTTGCCGCGCCGCCATCCGCATCTGAGCGCCGTAGAGCCCAGTGCCACATTCTGGATCGGTAGGGTCGTCACCAGGTCCTCCAATGCGAATCCCTTGCCGAATCTGCTCGGTAATGACGTCGCTCAATTGGTCCGATGTTCCGCGCGTGTTGACGAGAATGGCGGATAGCATGGTTTTGAGTTCAGTCTGGTCAGTAACGATCTTATTCTGCCCGTTTTGGAGCTTATCTAAAAACTCTCGTTCGGTGCAGAAATGTGCCCCGTTAGGCTTGTGCGGCTTGACCTGCTGGAGTTGCAGTTCGTCGGCATCGTCGCTCATTTTTCGGCATCCTCATTCACCGGCGGAAGCAAAACCTTGAGTGTCCCACCCCACTTGTCCCACTGCATAAACAGCACGTTTTCGAGTAGCCGCGCAATGAAACGGACTTC
>JFJP01024661.1_pt1 | contig 12573 bp, 13 predicted proteins | sample 431651 | NCBI WGS metagenome assembly JFJP01 (sample SAMN02602958, study PRJNA72255) | Microbial mat metagenome, whole genome shotgun sequencing project. | biome: fresh water; feature: sink hole; material: water; isolation source: purple microbial (photo- and chemosynthetic) mats found in... | reverse complement strand
CCCCAAACCCCAAACCCCGGACAGTCAACAGGTGTCTATATTACACTTTCGTTTATGAATGATGAGCATTATATGAATAGTCATCATGGAAGAGACGAGTTCCTCCAACAGAGACACCAGCTGGTCAACAAGCTCATGGTGTTCGTTGGCCAGTCGTTGGATGCGAGACTGAGCAACATCGAAAAACTCATCGAAAAAAACAAAAAGCATCTGGCGAGAGCAAAGGTCGACTTTGACAAAGTCGAGAACGTGATCACAACCTACTCGAAGACACTACAGACGAATAATCTAAGCGATGAAATTCGTCTGTTTTTCGCCCTTGCGAGAAACGAGCGACTCGACATCATCAACAGCGCTCAAAATGTAGGTCAGCTCAAAGCAATCAACTCACGCAGGACTTCTCAAATGGCCAGCAAGAGCCCTAAACCGGTATTCGAAACTCACTCCAGACTATCAACCGAGTTCAAACGAAAGACCACATCTCACCATTGAAGACAACACAGAAAATCGACTCCGCTGCCAAAGAAAAAACTCCTCTAAAGCAAATTCAACCCAAAGCAGCCACACCGAACAATGCCACTGCAAGACCGACTCTCTCCAAAACCCCATCGAAGACTCACTTTAAACACTCCAATCTGCAAACCTCTGCTTCTAAAGATGCGACTACTGCTTCTACCAAGCGATTCCCGACAGCCAGCACTAAAAACACGACCCAAATCGACGGCAAAGCATCGAGCAAGCTATTGAACGAAAGGGTAGATTGAAGATGATAAGGACAAGAAGAAATCACTCACTCTCTCAAACGTCAAACCACAAAAGCCTGTTGAAAACTCAAGGCCTTCTCCGAGTCCCAACAGGCTCACCCAATCCACGAGCAAGCCGAAACTGTCACCAAAAAACCTCACACCGAAACAACAGCCAGGCCTCAAGTCGACCATTAGAGGAAATACTCCTCTGCCTCCGCCGCTGCAGCAGACCGCCGAAGCGTCTCCTCCGATCATCTCCGTCTCCCCCATCAACTCGGCCTCCAGAAACATAAAGCTCGCGGTCCCGACCCCCAAAGACGACTCGCACCAAAAGCACTCGCACCGCTTCATGATGCAGCGGTCGTCTTCGAACCTCAAGAAAAGCATCTCCGAGATCAAAGAAGAGGCCGAAGAAATGGGCAGCCTTCCGAGAGACTCCCACATCCAGCCCGAAAGGCCTCAGCGCGCCTTCGAAGAGCCAGACGACTCGAGACTGCCCTCGCACATCATCACCCCCAACAACCTCAGCTCTTTCATGGAGCTGCTCAACTACAACTCCCAGAGCAGCGAAGATGCCGAAGAAGCCTGCCACCAGAAGCTGGTGCCTGTCCGACCATCCGTCGACCAGCGAGACAAAGACAGCACTCAAGACTTCATCAAAGAAGCCATCGCAACCATCAAGTCTGAGAGAGACTCAAAAGAACTCAAGCATCCGTCGAAAGCTGGATCGAGAACGCCGCCCAAGAACTGGCAGCCACCAGTCGTGCCCATATCTCAGCATCCACTGAGCACCTTCGCTCCAGTGGTGCGGATCAAGCCGATAAAGCACTCCACGAGACTCTCGTGTTCGCAGCCGTCTCCGCTCGACTTCGCAGAGCTCACTCCACTGGTAGCAGCGGTTGATCAGAAACCCATAAAGCTGCGCATAGACTTGCCGTGCGAACAGGAAGACATCACGGTGTTGAGAGCATCGGTGAGCAAGATCATGAGTCCGATGGTCAGCCCCATGCGAAAGATCGGCAAGAGTCCAGAGCACTGCGCACCAGACTCGGACGAGCAGTCAGAAGATGACGACAGCGACAACAGGATCAAAGTGAATCCGCAGCTCGGCCAGATCCGAGCATTCAGGGTGCAGCCGGAGAAGAAGCAGAGAAGCGCGACCCCAGACGTCGTCGAGTCCATCTTGGAAGACTACCTGCAGGAACAGGTGCAGGTGAAGAAACACCCGATCCGTCGAAACCAGATGCACTCGCTGGGCACTCCTGAGCGACTCTCATTCAAGCAAGCTGCGGTGCTCTCTCCCCAGCAACCAGACGACTTGTTCGGCTTCGAAGGCTCGGACCTCGTATTGACGGACTCGAAGTCTGTGAGCGGCATCCAGTAATAACTAATATGTGTGCAGTCGAGAGCTGCTAATATATGGCTTATGATGGAAACAGCTGCGTGTCGTTGTCCTTCGCTGGAGGCGGACCCACCGGCTGGACCATTTTCTCGGGTGATGCATAGACTACGTTCAAGAACTTGACGCGCATGCGAGCAGGGTTCACATTTTCGGCGACCGAGAAGTAGAGCAGTCGACTCGAGTGGCCGATGTGAGATGCGAGACTGTCTCGCTGCATGTTGGTGCCCCACTCCCACTTGGTCATGTCCGAGTGACCCGTGCCGACGTACTTCATCTGCAGTATCTCTGTTTGGTTTTGGATGTTGTAGCGGTCGTTCATCCGGCTCAATTGCTGTCTGTCTATAATTCCAGTTTGATGAAGAAAGATTTTTTGGTAATGCGACTCTGGACTCAAACTGACATCTTAGGCTCCTGAAACACGCAGTTGAAAGGACTTAATGTTTCACTAGGATACTTCTCTAAACCGACCCTCGACAGCTCTCGCCTCGAGTAGCTCGAGACTTGAGTCTTGCTTCTTGGAGCCGCGACGCATTCAAATTTGTGAATTCAAACCGAGTGTTAATTAGAGGCAGCTTCGAGAGATCACCGCAGCAGCGAGAGGATGCTATCCATCATCAGCTGAGCAGACTCTTTCAACGAGCGTCAGTCTGATCATCTGCTGAGGAGACTCGTCTGCATAGACGACCTGCTTCTTCAGAATGGTGGCCAGTCGATTGGCAGTATAGATTTTTTGTGTTTCGGAAGTCACCACGAGGTAGTCTGCGTGAGAAGTGACATCCATCGGGTCTGTGCGATAAAGCGCAAACAGACAGCCGAAGTTGTACGACTCCACGACGAAGAAGTCGAAGCTCTCGTTGAGGTGGCGGAAGAGCCTATCCTCGAAGCTGTCTGAGGCAGGCTTGCAAGACACAGGCAGCTCGACTCCGCATCTCGTCACTCGAATCTACATGCCTGCCAAGTACCTAGTCGCGAAGGGTCCGAGCACGAACGGAGTCTTTTTCTTGTTGATGTTTTTCTTGTCGCTCGGATCGATGCCTAGAGGCACAGCGAGTATTTTGTTGTCTCTCAGCCGTGCCTCTGTCTCGCAGTCGTCGAATAAGAAGACCCAGTCGTCCTGGTACTTCACGACCTTCATTCTCAACACAGCCTCGCGTAATTCTTCCAACCTTTTCGATTTATTTAGCATTCTAATCACAGCTTGAGACACGGTATGACTTTGGCCAACAGCAAACTCTCACCACTGACCGAAGAAGCAAACAAGAACATCTTGATCGGATTGGATCGGTGCAACGACTCCCTGCAACAAGCACTCGAGCTCTTCCCGCTGCACACCTCCTTTCGAAACCTCGAACCAAGAGCCGTCAAATAGTAAGCGACTGTGATGCAGCTTCTCGCCCGAGAGGATGGCAGAGCTGCTTCGATATGCGGTGGGATCGAGCGGTGACTCGACCGACCAGCGAAGCGAGGCGATGTACGCATCGATATCGATGAGACTGATGTCTTCGGGTATCCAAGAGTTCGTGAGCTACATGCTGCCTCAAGCGATCCAGCGGTCGAGTAGCATGAAGAAGCAGGTCGATGAACACACTGAAGAGATGCAGGAACCCAACTCGCCAGTACTCTCTGATGACCAGAGCCGAGATCTCGAATCACAGGAAGGAGACTCTCAGAGGAGACGGATTTTCGACGGCATCGAAATAGACATACCTATCTTCGAGCTTCCTTCTGAGTTCGTCCAGCGATTCGAGGTGCTATTCTCCGCCTTCGGAAAGAACGACCCCACCGCAGAGAGCTACGCCTGTGCGATCATCGAGAGTCTCATGCGAGGACAGACCGAGATAGTGCAGACCTTCAAGCTCTTGTGGAGCAAAGAGCTCTTCCTCAACACTCTCGCCGCCAGCCTCGACAGCACTTCGGTCTGCAACCTCATCCGTTCGTGTCTGATCGGCTTGAGAAAAGAGCAGGACAAAGAGTATCAGGTAGAAGACGACACGCTCTACTACCGCCTCGAGATCTTCCACATGGTCGCTCATCAGCTTCTGGAGTCCGAGGATCCAGACGTCGTCGCCAACGCAAGCACCATTATCAAGCAGCTCATATATGACCGAGACGCCATCATTCAGTCCGCCTACATCATCAAGATGGTTCTCCTGGGCGACCACTACTTCGACGAACTCGTGGCTAGACTCGTCAGCAACTTCCGCACCCACAACAAACACAAACTGGCCAAGCTGAACAAAGAGTTCATCAGCGTCGCTCACGAAATCATTCTCTACTGCACATACAACGAACCAGAAGAGTCAGTCACACCGACAAGAAAGCTGTCGATTAGCGACGTCGAGATCGGAGCACAGACGAACGGAGAGAAGAAAGAAGAGGTGCTGGTGTCTCTCTTGCAAGACAAGATCTCGCAGCTGATCGACTGCTTGCCTGATAGCTTGGAAGTAGGTCTGAGTCACTAGGGCCATCCAGAACACCTCAGCACTGCAGGAGTGACGCACAAAGCAGTTGGCTCCGACCTGCTCTTTCTCGCGAAGACACTCAACTCTCTCTACGTGCTCGACAGCGCAGTGATCGAGCAAGTATTCCTCAGAACCACCTACGTCTTCAAGCTGCAGCAGCTGTTCTTCGAGCAGCACTCGAATAGCTTGATCCACAACGTCTACCTCGAAGCGATCCTCTCTGCCTGCAGACGAATCAACACAAAGCCATTCCAGCAGGTACTTTCTTGTGAGCAGTTATTCGAAGATCCTCGGCTCATGGCAGACTTCACGAGGCGGATGCTGGTTTTCAGGAAGAAAGAGACGCCAGGACTGGGTCTCAAAGACCGGCCTCTATTCTATGCACATGCCATCAAGATCGGAGAAGCGCTCTACGTGATCCACCGAGACCAGAATTCTGTCGGCTCGGCGAACCAATACTTTGAGACTGAAGATTGGCGCTTGTTTCTGGACAGGATGATCAAACCCGAGCTGAGTATTCTAGACAAAGAACTTGGTGGCAGACGACCAAACCGCGTGCTCGAGTCAAAAGCTTCTATCGAAGGCTTCAACGACTACACAGACACCAGCGACTGCAGAAACGCCCTCGATGGCTTGCTCGAGTCAGGTGCGGATGAACTCGCTGGCTCAGAAATTCCTGGCGATAACTCGCTGCCGAACCAGCTGATCACACCTGGCATAATAGAGACGGCGATGTCTCCCAAGCACAACAAGACGGAGATCCAAGACTTCCTCAAAGCCTCCTCGCCGAAGAACACCGGACTCGGTCCGAACTAAGCCTCTGCTTCGACTATACACCGGCCGGTGCGCAGGTGCGTCGCTGGTCGAGTATTAATTAGCAACTTAATGACAGTACTGCCTGACTAGAAGTCGTCTGCATCTGCTGCTTCTTCCTTCGCTTGTTTGTCGAAGAACTCTCCGAGATCTTTCTGCAGCTTGTGTTGGTGCGATGGTGAGATCGAGACTGATGGGTCTTCGTCGAGGTCGCGAGAGAGGCCCTTGATGTAGGGGTCGTCTGCAGGGACTGGAGGCTTGCCGTCTTCTGGAGCTTTCTCGACCTCTTCATGGGGATCGGCTTGCTTCGCTGCGATGTGTGGTTCGGGTTTCTGGTTAGATGGTCCGCTCGGCTTGGCAGAGTCATCTTTCTTGCTTTTCTTTTCGGGCAGTTTTGTCATTTTTCCGAGCTGTTTGGGAGCTTCTGGTTTGTTCGAAGGTTCTTTTGGAGGTAGCGCAGGTTTGGAGTCGGTCGTCGGTGGCTTAGCCTGAGCTTCTCTCTTCTTCTGGACGGCTTCGAGAGACTCGAGCTTGGCAGGTTTTTCTTTAAGTCGCTCTTTATTGACCTTGTTGGCAGACTTGATGCGTTCATATATCGTGTTGCGCTTCTGGTCCGGGTCTGCGGAGCGCTGGAGAGACCTCATCGGATCTGGTGACTTGAAGCGCTGGTTGAGCACCTCAATCTTCGTCTTGATGCTTTTCATGAAGTCACGGTCGAGGCCGCTGCGGTCTGGATCTTTGTTATCTCGCTCTCTCTTGAGAAGGTCTCGGTCTATCTGTTTGATCATGTCGATTGCCATCGACTGGCTGGCCGGAGTCGCAAAGTTGTCTACTTTCTTTATCGTGGCAATTCTGCCATAAGTGCCGTGCACGTCGTCGAGCGGTTTGTCGCGTTTGAAGATCTCGTGCAAGTTGCCGTATTTGATTTTTGCTTCTTTCCGTCGCTCCTCTACTGGGTCTTTGCGCTCTACTTGCTTCGCTGTGGCCCCTCGTAGTCTGGGAGAAGAGCTCCTCAGTTCTTTTGCGAGTGAGTTTGCTTCTTTCATGTAGAGGTTGCCGAGCTGTCTATTGCGTTGTATCAGTTCCATGCTTCGCTTGCGCTCTCGTTCGATGAGCTGCATAGCGTTCTGTGGATGCTGAGCTTTGTACTCTGACTTCGGAGATGACTGGACGACCATCTGCTGCACAATTTCGCCGTACTTGTAGCGGTTGAGTCGCTTCTCTCTAATCGAGTCTAACACGCGCTTCTGCTCTTCTTTCTTTTCTACTTGTTCGATGAAAGTCTTTTTGTAGCTGTGACCGCCTGAGTCTGCTTGTGTCTTCTCTAGACTCAGCTTGTTGTTTTGCCACTCGTCGAGCTGCGTAATAGCAGTTTACGAATTGTTTCCGTCGATTCTCTCGTGAGTGTTCAGCTTCGATTTGATGTGCTTTGATTGTTATCGCATGCAGTCTGATGGCTTCGTGGTCGATCGGATCTCTGCCTTGTTTTATCTTTCTTGCTAGAAATAAATCGAGGTGTGGGTTTGGCTTGCTTTTGTCGGTCAGATTGGAACTTGCATGGCTGTCTTGACCAGTGGATTCGTTTACCTTTCTCTTCAGTCTCTCTTGGTAGAGTTTATTTCTTGACTGATCATCTGCAGTCTTTGGAGGCATGGCAGACTGAATGCGATTTTTAGGCAGAGGCTTGGTTTCCGATTCTATGTGCTTTTTATCGCGACCAACTTCTGTCTGATCGTTGAAGAAAGGATTGCTTTTATCGACATGAATTTCTTCGTGTTTATCCTGCTTGTTCGCATTCTGAACCATTATCAGCGACTGGTCTAGTGCTTCCTGCCCTTGGAAGGTGCCTTTTGTGTCTCTCAGAATAGCTCCGAATGAATGGTTGTCTTTGAGTAGCTGGTTGTCGTTCTCTTTGCTGTCTGTCCTCTCAATGACTGCTGGCTGGGTTGGCTTCTGTGGCTCTTCTTTGGCAGACTTGTTGGAAGGCTGTTTTTTTGAGGTGGCATGAGATTTATGTGATTGTTTTTGTGACTCCTGCTTTAGAGACCGGGTTGGGATTGGATCCTGAATATCATCGTTCGGTGAAAATTCATTGTCTTCATATCGATTTAGTTCCTCATGACCAGCCATATGCTCCTGGAAGCCAGCTTTTGGTTCAATCTGTACAGCTGGTTCAGTCTGAAGCTGTTCAGGGTCACCTGCAATTTCTATTTTCTCGGCTTGATCAATCACTGAGCCATCCTGACCCTCACCATCTTGAATTTCAGCCTTGTTCAGTTCAGCCTGACTCATCAAATACGAATTAATATAACAACGCTTGTTTTATAGTAAAGTCTATGTAGCAGATGAGTACAACTCTCTTACCTCAATCATGAAATCCATAAAGATGTTCGATGCCAATACTTATATCTTGTGTTCGAAATGGATGTAACATGTGATCGATCAAGCCAGCCAGCCTAAAAAGGCATTTCAAAAAGCGAAAGACACATAACAAGAAATGTCTCGGAAAGTGATGCTTAATCTGGCAAGCGATCCTTCGCTGTAATTAATGAACAGCTCGAGACACCTCCTTGCAAACACTCTCCAGAAGCTCCGAAAGACTGCAGAAAGCTATAAGTCTTATTCCCTGCGACTGTACATCCAGCGAAAGGCACAAGAAGTAGACTGAAAGTGATTGAGCATTCTCTCCAAGCTGAGACTCTTTCGAGTGAAGCAGAGGTTGAAGCTTTGAACGCTCGTCTGTCAGAGTTCGTGGAGCTTTGCGAGAGGCAAGCCATCATCCAGAACATGACCTACACATCTAAGTCAGTAGTTGACAACGCGAAGGAAAAAGGCATGCTGCATTAATCCCTGCGAGGCTTAAAGAAGCTTCAGTAATTAATCGAGACTTGTGCGTTGATTTTTGAAATTCTGAGAACTGGTGCATGAACGGTGAATGCTCGCTATCTAACAGAGGCTTTCTCGCTAGAGATGCAGGCTACCAGCCTGCGAACCTGTTGAGCAACAGCATGCAAGATAGGACTGGCAGTCGATCCACCCATTTGCGTCTGACCGAGGACTCAGTTCACAGAGAGCTTGACAGCATCATCAACAGAGTCAACACACTCATACAGTTCACTAATGGAACAGTCAACGAGAGGATCCTCGAGTTCAGGTCTGGCTCCGACAATAGCCAGCGAAACAAGTCCAGTGACACGAACTTGAAGCAAGAATCGAACAAGTCACAGGGCTTCGAGCCTGAGCTGTCTTTCTCCGAGACACCTGCAAGCAATAACACCTATCCATCATGCAACTCACATGGGCTGCCCAAGTCTGTCACGAAGCAGTCCACAGACCTGCAGTGTGCTGAGTCGAACCACACTCTTCAGAGTGGAGGAAACGGGACTGAGATGTTTTCGTTGAGCACACTTCCTGCGAGATGGCCGAAGGATCCAGTACTAATGCAAAACACCCAGGCCGTCAACTCTGTCCCTCAGCGCTCATTTAATCACCAGAACCTCCAACCGTCGCTGTTGCAGGGGTCGATGCCCCGAGTGATAAGTCAGACAGTCGATGGGACCGGCACACCAGGAAACTCTTCAATAACTCCTTGTTTCTCCGGTCTAAAGCTCGCCACCAAGAGACAGAAGCCAGACTGCAGCAAGCATACCACTCAAGCTCATCAGATAGAATCTAAAGCAGACAAAGAAAACAGCATCACCACAACTCAGTGTCAAGCGATCAGAGCGATGAAGATGAACGAAGTCATCAGTCGACTGAAGTATGTGACGAAGACGAGTATCGGCTGCTGTCAAGTGCTTGTCAGTCTCCTCAAGGAGGTAGTTTTGGCAGACAGCAGCGTCATCAACTTGCTCTGCGAACTAGGAAAGTCAGTCCCCAAAGCACTCGCTCGACTGCAGACCACCACCAGCAGAGCCGACAAAGTCCTCAAGCAGCTCGATACACAGCGACTCGACTCTAACATGATCGACGACATCCTCAAGCAGCTCACTGATGCTCTCCTCGGACAAGCCAAAGAACTCCTCGACTCACTACTGCTATCTCAGCGAGCCAAAGTCACTGGTGAGGAAACCATCTCTCAGGCATCTGTCCTCACCAAGAGCAGCAGATCCAAGAGTCCGATGTCGAGACATCCAGACACGCGAACAACAAACCTCGAGAAAGCTTTTGATTGCAGCGCAGGACAGCAGCAGCCACCCCAACAGCATCTGCAAAGCAAAGAAACACTCAACTTCGCGAAGCCTGCAGGCAACAGAATTAGCAAGCCAGCATTTCCGAACTGTTTCGAAGATATGGACAATGGCATCCCACAAGCAATTCTCCTGGCTGATCAGAAGTTCTCATTCAAGGCATGCTCCTCTTGCAGATATAAGAAGTCGTTCGTCCTCGGCTTTGAGGACGGAGCAGTCTCGGTCCTCTCTCTGAGCGACACCTTGCCGCCACAGATCAAATTCGACAGATGCTTCAGAGCAGGCACTGATGCAGTCACTCATATTCTGCACTTTTTGAGAGAGAGTGACAGCCAGCCATCTAGAGACCTCTTGATACTTTCGGTGGGCAGGAGAGACCCGGTGCTGATTTTCTACTCGTTGCAGCAAGAAAAAGTGTTGCGAGAAGAAAAGTCACACTCTCAGCTGGTCACATCTCTGGTTCAAGCCGGTGAGAGACTCTTCGTGAGCGCATCGATCGACAGGTCCATCAAAGTGTGGGATGCAGAGACCATGATCTGTGTCAGCACACAGCACCTGCACGACTCACCCATAATATCTGGCTGCTTCTCGTCCGAGACTTGTCTTTTCGCCAGCGGAGACTTATCTGGCCAGATCAACCTGCTGTATCTCGAAACAGAAGAGGGTCGGTTGAAGAGTTGCTGCTTTTACAAGAAATTCAAAGCTTGCGGGCCAGTTCTCGAGCTGATGTTCGACCCTTTCAAGCGACTGGTCTCCTTCGAAGGCTCAAGAATGAGAGTATACGACTGTCGAGGTACTCTATTCAAAGACGTTCGCTGCCAGTATTTTGTTAGCTCGGCAAGGTTCCTCGGAAATCAGCTGATTCTTTTGATCGACATAACAGGCAGGCCTACTGTCATCGACTACGAACAGTCACTGTGCGACAATAGCCTGCCGAAGCCGCTGAACTCCGGACTAACAGACGAGATTGAAATGGCATCTCACTCAATCAGCCACCGAATAACAGGCCTTCTTGCCAAAGGGGGCTTTGTCCCGACTTCGAGCGGCAATCTGATAGTCTTTTCAGTATCGTTCGACAGTGGCGCACTGCTGCTGCACGATCTGGCGCTTCAGACACACTGTAGCAGCTAACTAATTACTTGCATTACTCAGTTCTCTTATAAAGCTTCGCAAGCACTTTCGCACCGGTCGAAATGAAGAAGTACTTCAGACAGCTGGAGGAGTTGGACAAGGAAAAGGAACTCAGCAGTGAGTTCGACAAGAAGGTTGTCTCGGTCAACTGCAGCTCTCTGCGATGAAAAAGCAGTCAGTCACTCTGAAGAAAAACACAGATGCCTCGAACTTCAAGGTCTTCTGGTCTAAAGAATGGAGAGATTTGACAGGAAAGCAGCGCAAAGCAGAGGAAGAGCTCGAAGCTGCACTCACTACACTTGACATTGACGCGGATCTGCAAGCACTACTCGGCCGAGACTCAGGTGCCTTACGACAGGAGCAGCGGAAGATAGCTACGGCATCCGAGAAACAAGTCGATGCGGTCTGGGGCCAGCTGAAGCGCTTCCAGACTGTCTGCAAGGATCTCCGCAGGGGCCTAAAGCGACCAGCCCGAGAGCTGGAAGGCTTATCAAGTGAAGTTATTGCTTTCATTGAAGAAACAGGTCACAACCTCTCACACGAGTTGATTCATTTCCGAGACCGAAACAGAGAAGTAGGGATGCTCGAGCGAGACGTGCGTGACGGAGATAGAGTTCGAGGGTTTGACCTTGAAGACTGCTTGGATGCAGAACTATTGGTAGACTTCAACCGCTTCGAGGGTCTCGCGGACGAGGAAGAACAAGGCATGATCGACAACTATTACTCTGGCTGTGACATGCTCGCACAGAAGCGGAACCTCGAAATTCAAGTCATCGAGCAGCAGGACGTAGTTCTAACTCACATAGCTCACAGACCCTTTCAAGCTCCTTGAAGGGTCAGCCGAAAGCTTTAAAGAATTACTTGTGCACCAATCAAGAGTTTGCGAAAAAGAAGGCCGGCCAAAGGAGTTCTTGTTTAAGTTCATCATCGCAGTGACACCAGGCATGACGAGAGACTTCCTCGAAATGTGTGACTCGTATTTACAGCACTGCAGATTCCAGAACCAGCGAAAGCAAGCTGTCAACCGCTGCTATCTCAGAGAAAAGCTCGACCTTAAGCGAAAGGCAGAGACTCTAATTGTCCAGAACCTTGAGAATAAACTGGCCAAACAATCAGTCCAGAAACTCATCGGCGAGCAACAACTTCTAGTCCAGAAGCTGAAGGCTGACCTCGCAGAGAAGAAGAAGGAAAGTGACAAAATACAGAAAGAAATCGAGCGCAAGCAGCGACTCAAAGAAGAACAGGCCAAGAAAGAGCTTGAAATGCAGAAAGCTAAGTTTGAGCGGCACGCACAGATCGTCAAAGAGCAGGCTGAGAAATTTAAACTTGCAAGGCAAATAGAAATCAAACAAGCGCTACAAGAGATCGAGGCGAAGAACCGGGAGCAACAAATGCACCTTAAGCAGCAGATCGAGATGAAAGCACCGGAAGTAATGCGCAGACAAACAGTCGCAGAGGTCCAGGTCGTGCAAAAGCTTGAGGACAAGAAGAGAAAAGAGCTGCAAGAGGAGGAAAGGCGAGAGAGAATCCTTGATGCAATAGAGAAGTACAAGGATAGGCCTGTGGCTGAGAGAGATGTCAGAAGAATGAGAAGCGAAACTGAAAGTTATGGAATCAAGAGAGAAACAAAAGAAGCAAAACCATTGTTCAACAACCCTGGATACTACGATGATAAGCTCATGAGCGACAAACGATTCAAACTGCAGACGAAGCTGTTCGAGGCAGGGATAGTCAACAACGACTATGCTCGAGCGATATTCAACCACCTGAGCAACCACAACGGCAACCAATAACATTATCTTACTATGACTCACGGGGTTTGGGGTTTG
>JFJP01043998.1_pt1 | contig 12575 bp, 10 predicted proteins | sample 431651 | NCBI WGS metagenome assembly JFJP01 (sample SAMN02602958, study PRJNA72255) | Microbial mat metagenome, whole genome shotgun sequencing project. | biome: fresh water; feature: sink hole; material: water; isolation source: purple microbial (photo- and chemosynthetic) mats found in... | reverse complement strand
ACTGCTATTGACTTATTTTGGCGATTAACCATTCCATTGGATGTAAACTTCATTTTAATTTCTGATGCTCGGGTAATGAACTTTCTACCAAAGTAATGGCTTTACTTAGTATGGTTCTGTCTTGACTCAGTATTCCCTCAACAAATTCATCAGCGGTAAGTTTTTTACGCTTTATATTTATAAAACGGAGTGCCGACTGATCGTTAATGGAAGGTGGTTGTTCAATTCCTTCATTAACTTTGAGCGCCGTATTATGATGTTTATGGTTATCCATGTGTGGCGGTATAATTAGATTCACAAAGATATCATTAAACAAAAAACAACTTTGTGGTTCTTTATTTTTTTTTGAACAAGTATGTTTACAAGTACAGGCTTTTCAACTAATAATCATTCAGCGGGTAGTATATTATTCAGCAAATACTTCTTAACGGGTTATCACACAATTTCAAGGGTCAGAAAATAAAATATCCACTGAATTTTTCAGTGGATATTTTATTCGGTGTTAGTTCCGAAATATTCAACAAATATATATTTAATTCTTTTCAGGAACTATTACAGTGCCGGTAACTCTCAGTGTAACTTGCGATTGAGTTGGGTCATTAGTAATTATTGCTATTGACTTATTTTGGCGATTAACCATTCCATTGGATGTAAACTTCATTTTAATTTCTGATGAAGCTCCCGGCTTTAAAATTTCGTTGGTGGCGCTAACAATAGTGCATCCGCATGATGGTTTAATTTTCCTGATTATTAAATCGATTTTTCCCGTATTTTTGAATTTGTAAGAATAGTCAACATTTTTACCTTGAGGAATGGTATCAAAGTCAAATACGGTATTTTCAAATTCAATGCGAGGCGCATTTGCTTTTTGTTCCGGGGTTAAATTATCAAAATTTTCTTCAATGGTAGCACTTACTGAAATTGAGTTTTTATTTTGATCGGTATCTCCATTGATTGCTACGGTAACTTTATCCATTAAAAATCCCCAGTCGCCTTTCTTTTTAGCATCATACGTAACTTTAATAAGTCCTTTTGCACCCGGAAGCAAATTCTCAGGCTCTGCTTTTACTTGCAAATGGTTCGGAACATTTCTGAATGTAATGGCCAGATTGTGATCGGTGGTATTAATCATTTCAAGCTCACCTTGTTTTACTTCTGAAAAATTTACTTTCATTAAAGCTAAATGATTCGTTTTTAATCGAAGTTCACCAAGATTGCGTGGATATTCATCTTCAACTGTTTGGGGCTTTGAAATTACATTTCCGGTAAAACGGAGGTTGCTGGTAGGTTGATTAGCATTGGTAGTAATGGTAATGGATTTTGAAAACTTACCTGGCCGGTTCTCCGGATTATAAGTGGCCGATACATATCCTTTTGCACCCGGCGCAACAGGTTCTTTGGTATAATCAGACGAGGTGCAACCACACGAAGGTCTAACGTTAGTAATAGTTAATGGCTCATTTCCGGTATTGGTAAAAGTGAAATTGTGGGTTACTTTTCCAGCTTCTTCTTTAATATCGCCAAATTCATGATTTGGATTGTCCCATGAAATATTTGGTCCTACTTGCTGGGCATTACTATTAGCCATTATTGCCAATAATGCTACTACTAAAATGCTTATTTTATTTTTCATATTCTAATTTATTAATCAGTTAATAGTTGATGGGCACAAAGGTAAAAAAATACAAACTTCCCTTAATATATGTCTTTAAATCAATTGTTAATGCACTGTTAAACTTTTACTCCTATTTTTTCAAAATTGTAACCCGATGGATTCTGAAATACTCGAAGATCGAAATGGGATACTAATGAAATGATATGCTCAAATAGTTCTGATTGAACTTCTTCATACTTTGCTAAGCGCACTTCATTTGAAAACGCATAAACCTCAAGCGGTATTCCATTATCGGTTGGCTGCAAATAGCGAACTACTAATGTTAGGTTCTGATTTATATTTGGGTTTTTACGTAAATATCCTTCAACATACATTCTGAATAAACCTAAATTGGTGAGTTGCTTTGTCCCATCATTAGTTGATTCCTGACTTGTATTAATAAATGGAATGGAATTAATCGTTTTTAAATAGCCATCAGCAGTCTCTTTGGTTATAAACTTAACCGTATTCAAATCAATAAATATGGATCTCTTAATCCGTCTGCCTCCAAAATCGCCCATTTCTCTCCAATTCGAAAATGAGTTTGAAACCAATGAATAAGTTGGAATGGTTACCACAGTATTATCGGCGTTTTGCACTTTTACCGTATTTAATGTGATTTCTACCACAGTTCCATCAGCTTTACTACTTGGCATTTCAATATAATCGCCAATTTTAAGCATTTCATTGGCCGATAGCTGAACGCTGGCAGTCAAACCGAGTATGGTGTCTTTGAATATCAATAATAACACGGCAGCTAAAGCTCCAAGTCCAGCTAGTAGTTTTCCCGGAGAACTTCCTGTTAAAAATGAAATGATAAGAATTACCCCAATAAAAATGATAAAAATATTGACTAATTGAATATACCCTTTAATTGGCCTATTTTTGGAAATATCGGATTGAAGATAAATCTCATGTAGTGCTTTTGTAAATGAAATTAATACTACCATTGTTACAATGGTCATGTAAATGTAAATGGCGGAATGGGTAAAAACCACCCATTTTGGAAATTCTGAAAGCAATGCAGTGGTAGAAAGATACAATACTAACGCCGGTGCAAAATGAGCCAATCTATTAAAAACACCCCGCTCCAAAATGATATCATCCCATTGGTTTTTGCTTCGTTTAACTAGATTAGCGATAAAATGCACAATAAATTGCCGGGCAGCCAAGTGAGCAATCAAACATAAAATAAAGATACCGACAATCAGTGTTCCAATTCGAACTAAATTGGCGATACCTTCTGATAACCCATGAGCCATGAGCCAATGATAATAAGTATCAATCAGTGGATTCATAAATTGATGTTTTAAAAGTTACGATTCTATTTAGAACTATATTTTAGTTTTTAAAATCAATGGGCAAAAATATACATTCGTAAGTTATATTTGCAATGCAAGGCTTAAATTATCAATTGTTTTTTTAATGCTCTTTATTTTGAATAAGTATCAAAGATTTTAAATAATTTTAAAAGTTTCAATTTATATTAAGGAATCAAGCCAAATGAGTAAGATATTCTACTTTAAAAATTTCACTTGTAAGGGTTTAGTAGCCTTAATACTTACTTTAGTTTGCTATTCAGCTTTTAGCCAGCAAGACAGTATTAAATTGGTGAAATATACTTCTGGGTTCCGGTTTAAAGATGGGTTGTATTTATCGCATAGTCAGCTTCTAAACAACAATCCAATTCCTGTTAAATATATAATTTCGAAATACAACAAATCGGATTTTGACTTTTTTAGCAAATTACTAAACGAGGAAAAAGTAGTTTATTTTGATCAATTTGGAATTAAGAAGGAAATTGAGGTTAAAAACCTTTGGGGATTTTGTCGCAGGGGCTCCATATATATTAACTGGGGGGATGATTTTAACCGTATTCCCGTAGTTGGTTCTATTTGCCATTTTATTGCATCCATTACCGTTTACGAAGATCGATATTACAATCCGTCCTATGGCTATTCCGCTTATAGCATGCCTTCAACAACAACACGTACAGAGATTTACCAATTTGTTATGGATTTTGAATCAGGTAAAGTAGTAGAGTATTCTGTTGATAATGTTTTGGCTTTTTTGATGCCCGATCAGGTGCTTTATGATGAATTCAATGCGCTGAGTTCTAAAAAGCAAAATCAGATGAAATTTTTATATCTGCGTAAGTTTAATGAAAAGCACCCGTTATATATTCCCATTGAATAGATTTTAAGTTACCTATTCGTCTCATATATTAGACTAAAAGCGGTTATCGAAAAAGTGAATTCCATTGATAACTTTGGTAAAAAGAAAAAATATATTTTTATCCAATTCGATTAAAACTTGTTTCCACTAAAATTGTTTAAATTAGCGATCAAGTATTAACCTTAAAATTATAACAATGAAAAAAATCGGGATAAGCCTAGTATTGATAGCATTATTCTTTGGTTTGAGAGCCCAGCAAACCGTTGGAACACCGGAGCAAATTGAGCAATTCCTTAAGTCGACCACTTATGTGGTGCTTGAAAACAACCCCATGTTGATGTACAACAGCATTATTAAAGAAACCGTTGAAAAGCACTGGACGCTTACAAAATATGAGTTTGTAACCTTTTCCTCCGAAGAGTTTGAAATTGCCCGCAAAGACCCTAATAAATCGTTTCTTATTGTAAATACTGAGTTTTATGAAAAAGATGAAACTAAAGCTAAATACAAATACTTATGTGTACAGTTGGGCGGAGATTATGAGTTTGTAAGGCAAATGCCCGACATTGCCTCTGTTCCAATTGCCTATGCCGATGTTGAAGAGGACACTTACTCTTATAAATTAGGAACGTTGTGTATTTTTTTGCAGAATCACATTCTGTTAACGAAAGCGCATCCTGAAATTACAACTGGAAAAAAATCAGTGAGCTATTATTACAAAAATTTGACTGCTGATATAAAAAACAAAACACTCTATTTAACCAAAGAGGATTTGCCAAAAGAATTAAATTCGGAAGCCAAAATAAAAGCTATTTATCCTTTCCCGGTAAAAATTGTTACCCGCGAAGAAATTGAGGCAGCCATTGATAAAAAAGACGAGAATGTTGTTTTTTTGCATAAAGTGGGTCCTGAAGGTTCCAAAAGAAAAGCACGCTGTTTTAAAACAATCATTGGAGTTTCGGATGCCAAATTATATTATTTTTCTTGGCACATGATTGGTGATAAAGCACCGGATGCATTACTAGCAAAAGATTTCAAAAAATTGGCTAAGGCTAAAAGTAAAAAATAGAAACACATAAAAAAAAGCTCGGTAAACGGGCTTTTTTTGTGGATATGAAGCTACAAATTTACAAGGAAGGACGAATAAAGAGCCATATCAAATATTAAGAATAAACAATGAGCAAGAAAAGGATGGATTTGCATTGTTAAAATCTGGCTTGTTTTATTTTGGTTATTCGTTTGCTATAGACCATTTTTTAATTTCCAATCACCTCAGTGTACCAAACTATTTTATAATTTTGTGGCTTCAATTAATTTAAAAAGTATGGCAGACGATAAGAAAATAATATTTTCAATGGTGGGGGTTGGTAAAACGTATCCGCCACAAAAACGAGTTTTAAACAACATATACCTTTCTTTTTTCTATGGTGCAAAGATTGGTATCATCGGTTTGAATGGTTCCGGAAAATCAACATTGCTGAAAATTATTGCCGGAATGGAAAAGAGTTTTCAAGGCGAAGTGGTTTTCTCTCCCGGATATAAAGTAGGCATGCTAGAGCAAGATCCAAAACTGGATGGCCAGAAAACGGTACGCGAAATTGTGGAAGAAGGAACTGCTGAAGTGGTGGCCCTTTTAAAGGAATACGAAGAGCTTAATATGAAGTTTGCCGAACCCATGAGCGACGACGAAATGAACCAACTCATCGACCGCCAAGGGGTATTGACAGAATTGCTTGACCTACACAATGCCTGGGAATTGGATAATAAACTGGAGCGGGCTATGGATGCCTTGCGCTGTCCTCCAGCTGATTGGAAAATTGAAAACCTTTCAGGTGGTGAGCGTCGCCGGGTTGCTTTGTGCCGATTGCTGTTGCAGGAACCCGATATTTTGTTGCTCGATGAGCCTACCAACCACTTGGATGCTGAGTCAGTTCAATGGCTGGAACAACATTTACAACAGTATAAAGGTACTGTAATTGCAATAACCCATGACCGCTATTTTCTTGATAACGTAGCCGGTTGGATTCTTGAATTGGATAGGGGAGAGGGAATTCCTTGGAAAGGTAATTACAGTTCCTGGTTGGAGCAGAAGAGTGCCCGATTGGCTCAGGAAGAAAAAACCGAAAGCAAGCGTCGTAAAACATTGGAACGGGAACTGGAATGGGTTCGAATGGCTCCAAAAGCCCGTCAGGCTAAACAAAAAGCCCGTTTGGGGGCCTATGATAAATTACTGAACGAAGACTCTAAAGATAAGGAACAAAAGCTGGAGATATTTATTCCGAATGGCCCACGCCTTGGTGGTAAGGTTATTGAAGCCCATAAAGTAAGCAAAGCTTTTGGAGATAAATTGTTGTTCGAAGATTTGGAGTTTGTGTTGCCTCCCAACGGAATTGTTGGTGTTATTGGACCAAATGGTGCTGGTAAAACCACTTTGTTCCGATTGATTATGGGACACGATACCGTTGACTCAGGAACTTTTTCGGTGGGTGAAACAGTGAAATTGGGTTATGTAGACCAAAGTCATGCTGATATTGATCCGGAAAAATCAGTGTATCAAATTATTGCCGATGGATTGGAGGAGGTTAAAGTAGGGGGAAGGTTTATTAATGCTAGGGCTTATCTTTCACGGTTTAATTTTGTGGGAGCCGATCAGGAAAAGAAAGCCGGAGTGCTTTCCGGTGGTGAGCGTAACCGCTTGCACTTAGCCATGACTCTTAAGTCGGAAGCTAACGTACTCCTGCTCGATGAACCCAGCAATGATATTGATATTAATACCTTACGTGCTTTGGAAGAAGGATTGGATGGTTTTGCCGGTTGTGCAGTAGTAATTTCGCACGACCGTTGGTTTCTTGACCGGATTGCTACACACATTCTGGCTTTTGAAGGCAATTCGCAGGTTTACTTTTTCGAAGGTTCCTATTCTGATTACGAAATAAACAAGAAAAAGAGGTTGGGTGACGAAGGACCAACTCGAATCCGTTATAAAAAGTTAGTTAAATAGAATAACTAATTTCAAATTTAAAAGCCATTAGCATAATACTAATGGCTTTTTTAAAATTATTTTAAAAAAGTCAACTTCAAGAAATAATGGGCAGGGTAAATTTAAAATCGCTGCCTTTTCCCAATTCACTTTCTACCCAAATTCTACCGCCGTGTTTTTCAACAAATTCCTTGCAAAGCAGCAATCCAAAACCGGTTCCTTTTTCTTTTTCGGTACCGGGTGTAGATACTTTTTCACTTATCTTAAATAATTGATTCGTTGTTTTTACGCCCATGCCAACTCCAGTGTCACTTACAGTAATCATAATTTCATTTTCCTGTTGAGCGTCTAATATGGTTATACTTCCGTTTTTATGGGTGAATTTTATAGCGTTGGTAGTTAGATTCCTCAGTATAGTTTGTAGCATATTTTTGTCGGCAAACACCATCAAACCTTTCGATATTTTACTGTTTATGGTTATGTTTTTCTCTTTAGCTAAATTCGCTGACAAACAAATTACTTCATTGACTAAGTGTTTTCTAATAGCTTAAATGTATTTTGTGCCGCCTCGTTTATTAATTGCACATAGTGCAAGGTTTGTTCCATGCTTAATTTTGGATCCGCGTTAACTATTATATTCGATAATCCGGCGATACCCTGAAACGGGTTTTTTAAGTCGTGGGCAATGATGCTGAAAAATTTATCTTTTGTGGCGTTTAATTCGGTAAGTTCTTCTTTCTGTTTTTTGATTGTTCGTTCCGCTTGTTTGCTGGCCGTAATATCGGTTTTTATGGCTATGTAATTATTAACAGTGCCATTTAGGTCAAAAATAGGGGCAATTACGGCATCCTCAATAAATTCCTCGCCGTTCTTTTTTTTATTGATAAATTCTCCATGCCATGTTTTACCCTCTTTTATTGTTTCCCATAAATCTTTATAAACATTAGGATCTGTTTTACCAGAATTTAGTATCCGTGGATTATTGTTTTTAGCCTCTTCAAGGGTATAGCCTGTCATTTCGGTAAATTTGGGATTTGCGTATTCAATTTTTCCCGTTAGGTCAGTTATAACAATGGTAGTAGGGCTCTGCTCAATAGCTACAGATAACTTTCTGATTTGTTTTTCTGCATTTTTAATATTTGTAATATTTACAATGGTGCCTACCAAACGGTGCAGTTTTCCCGTTTTGTCATTAACTTGTTTAATTCCACGCGATAAAATATTTATGGTTTCTCCATTTTTGTGAATCATCCTAAACTCACTCTCATAGCGCAGATGTACTTTATTCAGAAATTCATTAATGTGAGTCATGACCTGCTGAAAATCATCGGGATGAATTAATTTTTCCCAGGTTAAAAAATTATTTTCCACCTCGTTTTCTGTATATCCAAGCATTGATTTCCAGGAAGGTGAAAAATACACTTCGTTGGTGTCAATATTCCAATCCCACAAACCATCCGATGTTCCTTCCAAAGCAAGAGATAAGCGTTCTTCTTTTTCAATTAATTTACTTTCAATTCTAAGCCGATTTTTAATTTCATATTTAAGTTTTTGTGAGCTATTGTAAAAAAAGAAAGCAATGGAGCCAATAACAATAACTATTAAAACAAATAAACCAATCAATTTCCAAGGAATGTTCAATTCTTGATTTTGATAATCGGAATAAAGTAAGCCATGCGTTGTGCGAGATTCCTCAACCAATTTTAATTTTTTGTAACTGTCTAATATCGACTCCCATCTTCCGTGATTGGAATAACCAATTTCAACTACGTTAGCCATTATGAGGTTCTTCATTCGTTCGGCCTCAAATTGTAAATGCTCAATACTATGCCTTTGGGAGTATTTGTTGTAGATCAATTGAATTATCTCATCCTGATTTTCCATAGCATATTTCCACCCTTTTAGCGAAGCCTCCCTGAAATTAGTTACTAATTCTGGATTCTTTTCAATCAGCGAATCGGTTGTAAATAATATTTCGTTGTAAAAATCAATACCGCCAGCCGCTGGCGATATAATGGTATAATCAAATTTTGCTTTTTGCAGTATGTATGGTTCATCGATTGAAAAGGCGGAAATGGCATCGATCTCTCCATTTAATAGTTTTTTTGTATCGAAAGCATGAATGTCAATAATGCATTTATCTAAAGAAACACCTTCATTATTCATATATACAATTAGGTCCGCGGCATTTGGCTCCATGGCAATTCGCTTACCAATCAGGTCGTGTACCGATTCAATGCCTGATTGTTTGGAAGCCAGTAATATTTGAGCCGAATGTTGAAATATGGTGGCTAAAACCACGGCTCTTTTATTATCTGAATGCATTAAAAGAATATCTGATGCACAAATTCCAAAGTCAGCACTCCCATTAAGTACCTCATCAGTTGGGTTATAGCCTTCTGTAGCTTCTACTAATTTTACCTGAATTCCAACATCATTATAATAGCCTTTTTCAATGGCGGCATAGTACCCGGCAAATTGAAACTGGTGTTTCCATTTTAATTGCAAGGTAACATGTTGAAAAGGTTGGGCTTGAATTAATTTTATAGCAAAAATTAAAATCAATACAATCGCCTGTTTAATCGATATTCTCATGTATCTCTTCCAGTTATAGTGGTTATAAAAATACATTTATTTTAGAATTAAATGCATAATTGGCAAACTTCTAATAGTTAAGCTCAATAAAAACCTATTTTTTAATTCTTTAATTCATTGATTTGCAATCATTTTAGAATTTTTGGTGCACTTTAATTGTATTTTATTCAGTTATCGTTTCAACTGGAGCCAATCTTTTAAATAAGTATTCCAAGCTTCCGGTTTTTTATATATAGATAATTCCTGCTATTTTTGAAAATTGAAATCCATTTTTTCTTACAACAACATTAATAAAACATCAAAAATGAACCAAGTAATTAAAAAAGATTTATTGATATATGTTACTGTTTTTGGTCTTCTCACGTTGCCCTTTTTGTTTACCAATCTGGACATTATATTGCAAAGCCCATACTATTCTGCTGCACAAGGATGGTTCCTTATGACTGCCCCTTTTTGGGATTTTATCTACAAATATGGAATATTTTTAGGCTATTTTATGGCTGTTGGGGCATTGGTGTTGGTTAGCTTTACCTATTGGAAAAAATCGTTGTTAATATGGCGCAGAGCAGCCTGGTTCATGCTTTTTGTAATGGTGGTTGGTCCCGGTATTTTGGTGAACGGAACTTTTAAAGAGCATTGGGGGAGGCCTCGCCCAAGGGAAATTACAGAATTTGGTGGGAAAGAAAACTATGTAAAAGTTTGGGTAAAGGGAGATGCAAAAGGGAAATCATTTCCTTGCGGACATGCTTCCATGGGGTTTTATCTTTCGATACCATTTTTATTCCTTCGTAGCCGGCACAAAAAATGGGCTTGGATATTTTTTATTTTTGGTACCCTTTATGGCAGTTTGATTGGATATGCCCGCATGGTTGCTGGGGGACATTTTGCCAGCGATGTGGTTTGGGCTGCAGGAATGGTCTGGATTACGGGAATTGTTGGATTTCATCTGTTTAACATTGATAAACCTATAGATGAATCACATTGGGATTTAGAAAAGCAAAAGAAAAAGGGAGTGAAAGTCAGTTTTATATTAGGGCTTTTTATTCCAATCCTTACCTTGGGATTATTATTGGCAACTCCTTATATTTCGAAAAAGGAATTTTCCCGTTCACAGGCAGAACTTCATCGAATATCGCCAAAAATAATTCAAACCACCTTTACTGAGGGAACCATAAACTTATCGGTTGACACCATTTTTCAGGTGAATTATGCGGTCAATGGCTTTGGCTTTCCAAATAGTAAAATACGGTTACAGTGGATTGAAGGCGATACCTGTTCTTATTTTTTAGAACGCATGGGTTGGTTTACCGAAGTCAGAAACAGCATTAATATGGTGGTGCCAAATACAAATTCTTGGGAAAATCATTTGTATTTAAAAGAAGGAAAAGTATTTATGGCATTGCCCACCGATTCCATCCCTTTTAATTTGTTTTTGGTTATTGAAAAAGGCGATGTTTATATGACTATGAGTTCAAATTCTCAAATAAGTTTTTCAATTGTGTCGCCTGAAATACAGAATGAAAAAGGGTTTCAATTGAATTCCCCGGATAGTATACCATCAAAAGTAAAAATAACAGTAAAAGAAGGAAAGGTCGTGTTTAACTAAGGCATTTCAATAAAACCATTGCATTTTGATTGGTTTGATATTGCATTTCATTCAGGGAACATTAATTTTGCCAACTTATTAATTCAACTACTCATGGCTCAAAAACCTTCAATACCAAAAGGAACGCGCGACTTCGGCCCATCAGAAATGGTGAAGCGGAATTATATTTTTGATACAGTTAAATCCGTTTTCAAACTTTATGGGTTCCAACCCATTGAAACACCGGCCATGGAGAACCTTTCAACCTTGATGGGAAAATATGGTGAAGAAGGAGATAAACTGCTTTTTAAAGTCCTCAATTCAGGCGATTTTTTAACGAATGCTCCTGAAAATATATTAACTGAAAAAAACTCAACCAAACTAACGCATCATATTTCAGAAAAGGGGTTGCGATACGATTTGACCGTTCCTTTTGCCCGTTTTGTGGTACAGCATCGCGAAGAGGTGCAATTTCCTTTTAAAAGATACCAAATTCAACCCGTGTGGCGCGCCGACAAACCTCAAAAAGGAAGATACCGTGAGTTTTATCAGTGTGATGTGGATGTGATTGGCAGCAATTCGTTATTGAACGAAGTGGAGTTGATTCAGATTGTGGATGAAATCTACAACCGTTTGAACATAAGAGTTGCAGTAAAAATAAACAACCGCAAGATACTTTCCGGTATTGCCGAAGTAATTGGCCAGCCCGATAAAATAATAGATATTACCGTTGCCATTGATAAACTGGACAAAATAGGGATTGAAAAAGTAAACTTGGAACTTGAGGAAAAGGGATTGCCACGGCAAGCCATCACCCAGTTGCAACCTATCTTAAATCTATCGGGTTCCAATATCGAGAAACTTGTGCAAATTAAAGAGGTGTTGAAGACTTCTGAAATTGGATTGAAAGGCGTTTCTGAAATGGAAACCGTTTTTGACTGGCTGGCTCCATTACAGATTCAATGCCCTGTTGAACTCGATTTGACATTAGCCCGTGGACTGAACTACTACACTGGGGCAATCTTTGAAGTAAAAGCATTGGATATGCAAATTGGTTCTATTACCGGCGGTGGTCGTTACGACGATTTGACCGGTATTTTTGGTTTGCCCGGAGTATCCGGAGTTGGGATTTCATTTGGTGCCGACCGTATTTATGACGTGATGGATCACCTCGATTTGTTTCCAAAAAATGCGGCCACCACCACACAGCTTTTGTTTGTAAACTTTGGGGAAAAGGAACAATCGTGGTGTTTACCGGTAGTAAGTCAAATTAGGGCAAAAGGTATTACTACTGAAATATATCCTGAACCGGCCAAAATGAAAAAACAGATGGGTTATGCCAACGACCGTAAAATTCCATTTGTGGCTATTGTGGGTGAAGTCGAAATGAATTCAGGTCTTATTACCTTAAAAGACATGGAGAATGGGGAACAATATAAATTAAGCTTTGATGAATTAATCGATAAATTAAGTAGCAAATAGTATATTAGTTAAAGTTAGATCATCATATTATTAAAAAAGAATGGGTTGTTTTAAAAGCAAGTTAGTACTCTGTTTATTAAATAGTTAAGTAAAAATATATTCAA
>JFJP01039814.1_pt1 | contig 12575 bp, 14 predicted proteins | sample 431651 | NCBI WGS metagenome assembly JFJP01 (sample SAMN02602958, study PRJNA72255) | Microbial mat metagenome, whole genome shotgun sequencing project. | biome: fresh water; feature: sink hole; material: water; isolation source: purple microbial (photo- and chemosynthetic) mats found in... | reverse complement strand
TTTTATGATTACAGCCTATCTAAATATAAAACTGCTACATCCAAAATTATAATTGTTTGTCCTGTTCATGGAGAATTTGAACAAGTTGCATGGAGTCATCTTAATGGGTGCGGATGTAAAAAGTGTTCTATAGATAAAAATAAACTAGAAAAAACTTTTACATCAGCTAAATTCATAGAGAAAGCTAATCAAGTTCACAATTTTAAATATGATTATTCAGAAACTATTTATAAGCATTCTCAAGACAAAGTTATTATAATCTGTCCTGTTCATGGCATATTCATACAGCAACCAAATAAACATTTATTAGGTCATGGATGTATATTTTGTACAAAGTCTGATAATGAATCTAAAGGAGAAGCAAAGATTAGAAATTGGTTAGAATTAAATAATATAAAATTTATGTCACAATATAAATTTAATGATTTATATCATAAAGACAAAAGACATTTACTAAGATTTGACTTTTATTTACCAGACTATAATATATGTATTGAGTTTGATGGAATTCAGCATTTTAAACCTATTGAATATTTTGGAGGAGAAGAGATGCTTAATATTATAAAAGAAAGAGACTCTATTAAAGATATGTATTGTAGTAAGAACAAGATAAAGCTTTTAAGAATAGGCTACACTGAATATAAAAAGATTATAAAAGTAATGGAGAGTCATATAAGTGGTTGAAAATAAAGAAAAAAAGTTGTATTTGAATGATTACTCTTTCTACATTTACAACGGGGCCTACGCATATCCAGATCTACAAAACAAAGATGGGTTTAAGACTGGAGCATTATATCATTTATTTAACCATATAATTCCTAAACTTCGTGAAGGGTATGAGGTTATTACAGTATTTGATCCACCTAAAGCAAACCTAGATAGGACATCTATGTTAGCTGACTATAAAGGTAATAGACCACCAGTCCCTGATCATATAAAACAACAAATGCTATTAGGCCAAGAGTTACTTACCTTAACTAATAATGTACTTTGTTATTATTCGGATAATGAAGAGTCTGATGATGTAATGGCTGCTATAGCATTAGCGAAGGCAAAAGATGGTTATCAAGTAATATTAGCTTCAGATGATAAGGACATGTTTCCTACCTTAAAGCATAAGAATATTACACTGTTTCGCCAAAAACAATTGTTTGCAGAAAAAGACTTTGGTCCTTATATGAAGAAGAAATATAATATTGACTTTAAGGATCCAGGTAGATTCGATGAGTTCCTAGCTATCATTGGTGACACTGCTGATAATTATAATGTTATCAAGGGACTAGGGCCAAAGGCTGCTGAATACTTCCTTAATAAATATAAACACATTCTTGAACTATGGGATGACTGGGACAATATAGATGAAAAATATAGGAAAAAATTAGTTAAGTCTTGCACTGGTAGCAATTGTAAAAAATGTAAAACGTGTCCCAATTATGATAAGGACTCTAAGTGTACAATTAAACTTATTGATGAATTACAGCTAAGCCTAGACCTAGCTCAATTAAATCTTAAGGCTAATTATAAATTATTAAATGGACAAAACACACAAGCTAATAAAAGCTTATTTATTGACAAAATATTTGAACTAGAATTGAGGCACATAATGAATAATGTGCAACTCTTCTTTTAAGGATTTAAATGAAGAATTTTTTTAAAAGTAAAAATAATTTACAGAAAATTTCTGTAAGTTTAGGGATACTAAAAGGGTTAATTTCGTTAGTTTTATTAACGTCTATTGCACAACCAGATTTTAAAATTTACGATGCAAAAATTGGAAGAAAATTTAGTAACTAAACAGAAAGGGGAAAACTTATCGTAACAGATATTTATCAATTAATAGATATACTTAAATTAAGGTTTGCTGATTACCTTCAGCTACATGGTATATCAGATCCATATAAAAAGTTTCTTTGTATATCACATCAGGACACAAGTCCATCTATGAATATGCACAAAGACGGAACTTTTATTCACTGCTTCGCTTGTGGCGCTAGTTTTGATATATTTAGCGCAGCGTCTAAGCTAGAAGGCTTTCCAACAGATGGACCAGAATTTATAACAAAATGTGTTTTCCCTCTTGCTGATAAATTAGGGATTAAATATAATATTATATCATCTAACTCTGAAAGAATTGCACTTAAACAGAATTACCTAAGAGCATATAAAATTGTTGATGCTTTTATAGAAGAGACAACAACAAAAGCTCCTACAGAAACATTTACAAAAGAGATTAAAAAAAGAGGTTGGCCAGCTAAAGCTAGTATTGAATTAGGGTTAGGATGTGTACACTCATTTAAAGATGTATTAGATAAGCTTAAATCAAACAACTTTACAAATGAATTTATTAGTCTTGTTGGTTTAATGAGATCAGATTTATTTAATGCTGACAATTTCCTATTCACTATATATGATGAATATCAAAGACCAGTTGCTTTCTATGCAAGAGATACAAAGTTTGAAGAGAAGAAAGTCGCATATGAGAATAAAGATAAGCTAGATATTTCATCATCTAAGCCTCCTATGAAATTTAACTCTACTGCTAACTATACTGGCATTTATGAGAAATCTATTTGTCCTTATGGGATTCATGATGTTAAGAATTTCCATAAAGTAATTATGGTAGAAGGACATGGATGTAAACACTCTTTGAGAATTGCTGGCATTGATAATGTTATCGCCTTAGGCGGACTAGCTTTCAATGAAAGCTTAGTTGAGAAACTATCAAAGCTTGGTGTGACTAATTTAGTTCTATTATTAGATAATGATATTAGAGGTAAGGAAAAAGTTAAAAGTGTTATTCGTCAGTATTATGGTAAGCTTCCTTTAGAGTTGTCTGTCCTTGATATGGCATCTGTATATAAAGATGTCAAGGATCCTGATGAGTTCTTAAGAAAGTATAATATTGATGCATTTAAACAGATACCAGAAAAAAATGCCTTAGAGTGGCTATCTGTTACAGAATTATTTGAAAAGGGCGATGCTTACGTTGTTCTCCAAGATATCTTACCATTGCTTGCTACAGAAAGAAGCCCTATTAATAGAAGACGTATTGAGGCTATTATTTCTGATATTACTGGTATCGACAAGAACGACATACATGATGAAGTAGAACAAAAGATTTCTCTCTCTAAGGACCGAAAAGGTGAGGTAGCACTAAAGATATTAGATGAGGCGCGAGAGCTTCTTATAACCAATCCTGGTTCGATTGATGCAGTAACTAATCTCATATCAACTAAGCTAGGATCTATTAACAAGACAGAGTCTGATGAAGATCTATATTCTAATATAGAGGTATTGCGAGAATTTGCTAAGATGCAAGAGAGAGAAAACTCTGGCACTGTTGATCCTACAATTAAAATAGGATGGGAAGATTTTGATAAGCTAATTCAACTCCCTACGGAAGAAGGTTTTTGCTTAATACCTGGTGCACCTAATACTGGAAAAAGTTCATTCTGTTTAGGAGCAGCTCTTGGTGCTCTTGAAAATAATAATGATACTATTGTAATTATCCATAGTACAGATGATAGTAGGAATGTATTCTTTAATCGTCTAGTTGCATGTAAAAGTAAGATTAATATGAATTGGATTAAACGTCCTGAGTATTATCTTGACGAGTCAATGAAAAATAAACGGAATGATGTATATAAAGAGTTGACAGAATACATACGTGATGGTAGACTTATTATTAAAGATGTTATGCATGGTAGCACTGTTGAGTATCATGGTAAATTAGTTCAGCATTATAGAGATAAGAATCCAAGTAAGAAAATCTTATCTATATGTGATAACTTTCATAGGCTTGGAACTGAAATTGGTTACGAAGACAGTCGCATTAAATATAAATATACTTCTGGACTAATGAAATCTTATACAACTAAATATGGCATTGTTGAATTATGTACTGTTGAAATGAATAAGATACGTATGTACGAAAGGCATACAACAGCAGAGACTATTGCAGAGGCTGCAAGCTTACAATTTGACGCTAACTTAATTATATTCTTATATAATGAAATTAATGCACTAAGAGAAGATGCTAAAATGGTATTTGACTCTACTATAATGGATTTTCATCCACAGGCAGGATATATTCACAAGCCAGCTGTAAAGCCTATCATTGAAGCACTTGTTTTAAAGAATAAGCTATCAGAGTTTAAAGGAAGTTTGTTTTTTAAATTCCATCCAGAGCTAGCAAACTATTGTCCTATTTCTGCACAAGAAGTAAAAGAACTAGTCTTATTGAGAGACTAAGAATCGAGGTAACATATTAATATATATAAAAACCAAATAACTGACTACATTAAATGTCCCTACTTCTTTGCTAAGAATGTTCTGTCTAATAAATATGGGCAGAATAGACTTGATGGAGATTATAAGAAGTTTAGGGACTACTTAATTGAAGTTGCTGCATATGAAATGCAAAATAATCATAAGATGAGCTTACAAGAATATAGAACTGGCTATACAAATAAGTTTTTCTCTACAAAGAAAGATTTATTTAATAAAGACTTAACTGGACTTATATCTAAATTAAATAATTTATTCTCTGTATTCTCAGAAAATATTTTTATTGGATATAATGTACCAATTGAAATTGTAATACCAGGAACATCTAACGTATATAAAGATAATGTTTCTTTTATGATGTTAGATCCTGAAGAAAATAATGTTCTGATTATTGAGATTGATAATCTTTCAGGTACTAACTTTAACTTCTATAAGAAGAAAATAAAAAATTGGGCACATTATTATACGCTATACTCTTTTATTGCGGATAAATTTGATAAAAAGGTTGAAGTAGTTATTATTGACCCTATTGAAAATTTAAAAATTGAGATGGCTTATCTGAAAGATAACCATATTGAAAACCTAAAAGAACTTAGTAGCCTTACTATTCCAATTGACAAAAATATTTTATATAAGAATCTTCTTATGTGTGAACATTGTAACTTAGTAGGAGACTGCAAATGAAGTATGTTGAATGTAGTTGTGAATCTACACTATTTGAAACAATATTAACAATGCAATTTGATGAATCAGAATTCAGAATATGGAGTCATGCATCTAAATTAAAACCAGAAGTTGTATGTATCCCAGTTGCCAAATGCTTAAAATGTGGAAGATATATTATTCCTGCGACATCTATGATGGGTAAAAACTTAGCCGATCCTGAAGTACAAGCATATGCACAACTGTTAAAAATTGCAGAGACTCACAATAATGTAATTTCAAATAATGAAGCTTCTTATAAATGGATAGTTGACTTACTAGTTAGAGTAAGAAAGCTTGAAAAGGCCACAGAAGAAGTAGTTGAAGATGTCCAGCCACCTGACTCGCTAGAGTTCAAGGAGGAAGAAGTTGTCAAAACAACAAAAAGAAGTAGAAAAGCTCTTGATGTTACTATTTGATGATGTAGAGCTGGAAGTTGGTCTTGAGAAGATAACAAATAATAAGTTGCATAAAGGAATCAGAGCTGACATATGGATCCCGTCTATTAATTGTATAGTTGAAATTCATGGAATACAACATCATAAACCTTCTGGATTTGGAAGAAGTAAAATAGATACTCTTACAGCTTATAACAGGCAAATAGATAGGGACTCTAGGCTAATATCAATTTGTAATGATTTTGATATCAACTATGAACAAATAGACTATAACCAAAAAGTAGACTTTCCTACTATGTTTAGGAGGTTTAGTGTATATAGGAATTGACCTAGCTTTACGTAAAATAGGAATTGTTGTATTGGGATTTGATGGCGAGCTTATTGACTTTACATTAATTGACTCTGATGCAAAGACATTAAATGGTGAAGAATTGCTAAGGTATAACAGCAAGGCTATTAGAGCCTTTGTCATTATAAATCTTTTTGATAATCATTACTATAAAAAGTATGGAGGCACTCAAGAAGCCTTTGGCTGTCATCATCTTGACGTTGATAAAATAGTACTTGAAGGACTTGCATTTAATAGTCCAAGTAAAGTAGTCGATCTTATCGCAGCCAATCATTGGTTTGTAAGATGTGATATGACAGAATGGCTTAGAGATAAAAATAAGTTAACAGTTATCCCACCTAAAGCTTGGCAAAAATCTATTGTTACAAAAGAGATCCTAGCTGTATGGGCTAAAGATTGGCCTGTTATTAGAGCTAAACGTGGATCTAAATTAACAAAAGATGAAGCAAAAGCTAATAATAAATCTAAAGCAGAAATTAGAAAACTTACTAAAGACTATTTGTTTGATAGTGTTCCCGAGACAATAAAAGAAGACTTTGAGAAATATATTATTAAAAACAAATTATCAAAGGATAGTAAGTATGATTTGGCTGATGCTTTCCATCTGGCTAATCATCTAAGGAAGAAAAATGGATGAAATAGTAGAAGAAAAAAATGAGCCTAATTTATCTAATATAACGTCTAATAAAAAAAGAGTAAAAAAGCGTGAGTTTAATGAGTTTAGTCTAGTCACAAAACTTATTAAAAAATACAAACAAAATGAAGACAATGCAGTTATGTTAGAGATTATTAAGGCTCTTGAGGGGATCATAAATACATTTACGATTATTACATGTCCTGGTGACCCTACTCAGCAAATATATCTTAATCCATATATGAAAAAATTCATCGGAATGTTCTTGACAAAAGATGAACAAAATGGTACAACTTACCAGACTTATATGCAGGCTGTATATCGCATTAGATGGACAATGAGATACTGGACATATGAAGATATGTACTCAGAGCTTATTAAGATGTTAATTGATGTTGTGAAAAAGATTCAGATTATTGGCGATTGTGATTGTATATATTATATCCAATTTGTAATGAAGTTTAAAATGCATTCTCTTGTTGTAAAAACAGGGAAAGATATAATGGTAGACATTAAAGAGATGCCTACTGAGTTTAATTCATCTACTCAAAATGATAGCTATGAAGAGACTATTGAAAGATTAGCCTTAGAAAATGGAGACTCTTTTTCTGAAGATAAATTAATAAGTAGTCTATATAAAGATGTAGATTTAAGTATATTACTTGATACTGATGATGATGTTTATAAATGCTTTGGATATTATGAAAAGTATATCATATATCTATTTAATCAATTAGATTCAGATAACTCAACTAGTAATTTAATTAAAAAAATGTCAACAATTTTAAAAGAAACCCAAGAAGATGTCACAGAAAGATTAGAAGACATCAAATATAAAATAGATTTAATTAAAAAAGGAAATTTTTAATGTCAAAACAAGACCTCGACTCTAAGATTATTAATCTAGAAAACCAAAGCTATATTGTATACCTACAACTCAACTCACTTATTAAGCAATTAAGTGAAAAGAATGTGATTGATACAGAAGAGCTTATCAAAGATATGGATGAGCTAAATGAAAAGCTTGTAACTGCTATTGAAGAACAAACAAAGGCAGAAGCTGAAAGTGAAACTGGAGAAGAGGCATAGCCTCTTCTTTAGTTTTGGAGAACTTATGCAAGTAAAATTTAAAAAAAATCATCCTGATGCAGCTGCACCTCTTCAGTCAGAAGGTAATGCAGGAATGGACATGACAGCTATATCAAAAGAAGAGACTGCTGACTTTATTGAATATGATACAGGGATATCTATGGAGATTCCTGATGGTTATGTTGGTTTATTATTCTCTAGATCAAGCGTATCCAAGATGGATCTTACATTATGTAATGCTGTTGGGGTAGTTGATTCGAGCTATAGAGGAACAATTAGATTTAGGTTTAAATGTATTGCTATGCCAATTGACTTTGCATTAGATGATCTTGATTATAAGGTCTATAATGTTGGAGATAGGATAGGACAATTAATAATTATTCCTTATCCAAAAATTGAACTTATTGAATCTGACGAATTATCTTCCACAGAACGTGGTGATAATGGATATGGGAGTACTGGTAGATGAAACTTACAATAAGAGAAACAAATATTACAGCTAAAAATAAAATTGGGGAACTATACCTATGCAGTGAAGAGGATATTATAATTTCTCCTAACAGTGTTAGCTTACTAACTACAGGATTAAGTTTTGATTTCCCAGATGGATATAAGTTTGACATTGAGTTGGTAGAAGACCTTAGTGACAGTGATATCATCTTACTTGCAAAGACAATTTCTCATGAACGTCAAGGAAAAGAACTTGGACTTATCGTATCTAATTGTGGAAGAAAAACATTTAGAATTGATGATGGAACCCTTATTGCAACTTATAGCTTAATTAAAAAAGAGAAAATTGAATTTATGGTAAAAGATGACCTATAATGACTGAAGAAATAAAATCAAAAATGTTAGCCCAATGCGTAGATGATCGAGTCCTCTTAATTAATAAAGTTATTGATGACAGTATTATTGAGGACATCATCTTTCATATTATAAATATCAATGTAGAGGATGATCTAGAGTCTGCTGAGTCTAAATCCTATGACAGAAAAACAAACCCAATTAAGCTTTATATTAACTCAGATGGTGGGCAAGTAACAGCCATGTTCAGCCTGATAAATGCTATGGAAAGCTCTAAAACCCCTATCTTTACTTATGCAATGGGGAAAGCATATTCAGCAGCATTTATGATTTTTATCACTGGTCATGTTAGGTTTGCACAAAAATACACTGACTTTATGTATCATCAAACATCTTATGGTAGAATAGGTGAGCATCAATATCACATTGAGTTACTAGAGTTTGATAATGAAGTGCAAGATGTTGCTGAAGCTCATGTACTAAGATATACGAAAATACCAAAAAAGAAATTAGACGAGATAAGAAAATCAAAAGTAGATTGGCATTTCTTAGCTAGTAGTAACAATGACGAGCATAAAAACAAACATAAAGTTTTTGACTTGTATTACTAAAAAATGGAGCAATAAAATAATATATGTATAAAATGAATGAAAGCCAATTAAATATCTGGACAAAAAAGTACAAAGACATTAATGACCATGCCATTGAAGACACATGGAGACGTGTAGCTAAATGGGCAGCATCAGTAGAAAAAGAGAATAAGAAATTTTGGGAAGATGAATTCTTTTCTGTACTCTATGACTTCTTATTTATTCCAGGTGGGAGAATAACAGAGGCTGCTGGGACTAAAAGTCCATTTGCAAACAACTGTTTCTTCCTTGATATTGAAGACTCTCTTGACCATATCTTTGAAACAGTTAAACGTGTAGCAATGATTAGTAAGAAGAATGGTGGGTGTGGTCTTAACTTCTCACAAATTAGACCATCAAATAGCCCATTAACAAATGGTGGCACTGGATCTGGTGTAGTATCTTTTATGAGAGTATTTGATACGTCATGTGATGTAATTAAAACTGGGTCTAAGAATAGAAGAGCTGCCTTAATTGGTCTACTTGACTGTGATCATCCAGAGATTTTTGAGTTCATTGATGCTAAGAGACTCCGAGGTCACTTTGAAAATTTTAATATCTCAGTAATTATAACTGATGCATTTATGGAAGCTGTAAGAGATAACGCAGATTGGGATCTTAAGTTTGATGGTAAAGTATTTAAAACTATTAAAGCTAAAGAACTATGGGATAAACTGTGCGAGTCTGGATATTTAAATAATGACCCTGGTATCTTGTTTATTGATCAAGTGAATAAATATAATAATCTTTGGTATCTATTTACTTTAAGAGGTTGCAATCCTTGCGGTGAATTACCGCTAGTAAATTGGGGAGCTTGCTGCTTAGGTAACATTAATGCTACTAAGTTTATCAGCAATCCTTTTACAAAAAATGCTTCATTCGACTATGACAAATATGAAAAAGTAGTAAATATTGCTGTTAGATTTCTAGATAATATTATAGATGCATCAGACTATCCATTTGAAGAGAATAGAGAAGTTGCAAAAAGAGATAGACGTATTGGCCTATGTGGTTTTGCAGGCCTAAGCGATGCTCTTGCAATGATGTGTCTCCCATATGACAGCAAAGAAGGTAGGCGCTTTACTGAAACATTAGCAATGATATGTCGAGATATTTCTTATAGCGCAAGTGTTGAAATTGCAAAAGAAAAAGGATCGTTTGAGTCATTTGAAAAAGATAATTTTATTAATGGTAATTTTATTAGTGATCTTCCATATGAGATAACAGAAGACATCTTAGAATATGGTATTAGAAACTCTGCTATTCTAACCTGCCCTCCAGTTGGAACTGGATCTATGCTTGCTGCTAATATTAGTTCTGGTATTGAGCCTATCTTTGCGCTTGAATATAATCGTGATATTTTGCAGCCTGATGGCTCTAAGGTTACAGAATTAATGGAAGATTATGCTTGGGGTATTTACAAAAGATTACAGGAAAATGCTGCTGGGATGAATATTGACTGGGAAATAGCCCCTAAGCCCAATTTCTTTAAAACTTCTATGGAGATTGATCCTAAAGATCATATTCTAATGCAAGCGTCTATTCAAAAGTTTACTGACGGATCTATCAGTAAAACTGCCAATGTCCCTGAAGATTATGGATTTGATGAATATAAAGATCTACTTATGTATGCATGGGAAAATAATCTAAAAGGTTTCACTACTTTCCATGTCGGTACTCGTGATGGAGTTTTATCAGTATCTAAAAAAGAAGAGATTGTTGAAAAAGTAGATACATTACCTACATTGGATACACAAACCAAACCTACTAGACCAAGAGTCCTTGATGGTAAGACTTATCAGATTAGAGAGGAAGGTAACCATAGAACATATTGCACATTTAATCATACAGAAGATAAGCAGCCATGGGAAATCTTTCTCTATAGCTCATCTAGAAACTCTGAATGGTATGCTGCTATTGGAAGATTAGCATCTCGTATTATGCGTAAAACTGGAGATGTGCAAGGTGTAATTGACGAGTTAATGGAAATTGGCGGTGACAATGGATATCTAACTCCTGAGTATGGATATGTACATTCTAAGCCACAACATATTGCTCTTATTATGCAAGAGTTTGTTGATAGCTTATCTCCATCTGTAAAACAACCAACTAAGCATGCAAAATGTCCTGAATGTGGCGAGTTCTCTTATATTAAAGAAGGTGGCTGTTCTAAATGCCTTGACTGCGGATATTCAGCTTGCTCTTAACCCTATTCCTCAACCGGAGAAGTAAAAATGAAAAAATTTGTAATTGATACATCAACATTATTGCATGACCCTAATAGTGTTTTTAGTTTTGCTGACAATGAAGTAATCTTACCAATTACAGTCATTCAAGAACTAGATACATTTAAAAAAGATCAACGTGAGGTGGGCAGAAATGCCCGCCAGGTTGCTCGAGTTTTAAACAAATACCTTGATGACGGTGACATTAGAAAAGGCGTTGTAATCAATGATATGGGCGGTGTATTACGTGTTGATATTAGATATACCATTGATGCCTATAATGCTGACTTACCATTAGACTATAATATTAATGATAATAGAATTATTAATTGTGCTTATCTAAATGATGCTATCATAATTTCTAACGATGTTAACCTAAGAATCCTTGCATCTGCTTATGGTATTCAATCAGAAGAGTACCGTAATGATAAAGTTGAAATTGATGATTCATATACTGGTGCTGGAGAGTTAGAAGTTCCTCAGTCTATGATTGATCAGATATATGATACCAACTATATTCCTTATGAAGCTCCCACTGTAGAAGTTTATCCTAACAAGTTCTTTTTACTTAAAAGTTCAAGTAATAATAAGCAATCTGCATTAGCTCGTTATCATGCTCCTATGAAAGAGTTAAGACTCCTTCCACAAGATGCTAAGCTAATGGGATTATTACCTAGGAATAAAGAACAACAATATGCACTTGACGCATTAACTGATCCTGATATTAAGTTAGTTACCTTGCAAGGTGTTGCTGGTTGTGGAAAGTCATTGATGGCATTAGTTGCTGGGTTACATTGTGTAATTGAGCAAAAGCTTTATAAAAAACTATTAATATACAGGCCCATTGTTTCTATGGGTAATGATATTGGGTATTTGCCTAAGTAAAAACTGGGCAATAAAAATCTCTTTAATTGCTGGAAATTCGCGTAAGATATATTAACTACAACGCAAAGATGAAATAAGCTTATTCGTGAATGTTTGAAAATAATATATTAGTGTGACAATCAGCAGCGATGCCTCGAATAGAGGAGCGTTCAACGACTAGAGCGTAAGCTCGTAGGTTTCTTAGTAGGACCGAAATAAGAGACACTGTAGTTATTAACATATACAGTGAAGATATAGTCTAATCTTTATTGAAAAATAAAGCAGGAGTTTTGTATGATGGTAAGAAAAACGGATTTTCTGTTAGATACGAAACTGCGGATGCAGATTAACGAACTGCATTGAATACAAATGGGAACAATGGAAGATAAGTTAGGCCCTTGGATGCAACCTATCAGTGATAATATTGACTTTATTATGGGAGATATGAATCCAGATGATAAGCCTAAGATTAAGAAGCCTAAAAGAGCTAAAGCCTCTGATGGGATTCCTGATTTAGGAAGTAGTGAAAAGTCAGCAGGCAAGGTTAGCCCTACAGTTGAATTACAGCAATGGGGATATCTTGAACTAGGCGCT
>JFJP01039813.1_pt1 | contig 12575 bp, 10 predicted proteins | sample 431651 | NCBI WGS metagenome assembly JFJP01 (sample SAMN02602958, study PRJNA72255) | Microbial mat metagenome, whole genome shotgun sequencing project. | biome: fresh water; feature: sink hole; material: water; isolation source: purple microbial (photo- and chemosynthetic) mats found in... | reverse complement strand
AAGGCGGGCAAGGGCAACGTGTAATGATAACGGCTGTGTGCACGGGTGTACGCAGACAAAGCGAGAGGACCGGGGATAATGAGCAAAACGGACGATATTAAGAGCTTGTACAATCAGTATGTCATGCCGACCTATGCGCAGGAATTGGCGCTAGTGAAGGGACGGGGAACCAAGGTGTGGGACGCTGACGGCAAGGTATACCTTGATTTTGCAGCGGGCATTGCCGTACTCACGGCTGGCTATTCGCATCCGAAGATCGTGGCGGCCGTGCAGGAGCAGGTTGCCAGCCTGGTGCATGTCTCCAATCTCTATTTCAATGAGAACCAGGGCTTGCTCGCCAAGCGGCTCTCCGAACTGTCGCTCGGCGGCAAATGCTTTTTCTGCAATTCCGGCGCCGAGGCCAATGAAGGCATGATCAAGCTGGCCCGCCTCTGGGGGCATGCGCAGGGCAAATACGAGGTTATCTGCATGAAGAACTCGTTCCACGGCAGGACGCTGGCAACGGCGTCGGCCACGGGGCAGGACAAGGTCAAAAAGGGCTTTGAGCCCATGCCTGCCGGGTTTGTGCATGCCACCTACAATGATCTTGAGTCGGTCAAGGCACTGGTCACGGACAAGACGGTGGCGGTCATGCTGGAAACCATCCAGGGCGAAGGCGGCGTGATTCCGGCCGAGCCGGAATTCATGGAAGGCGTCCGGGCGCTGTGCGATGAGAAGGGGTTGCTGATGCTGTGCGATGAGATCCAGAGCGGCATGGGGCGTACCGGCAAGTGGTTTGCCTACCAGCATTACGGAGTACAGCCGGATGCGATCTCGCTGGCCAAGGGCCTCGGCAGCGGTTACCCGATCGGGGCCGTTGTCTCGAATCCTAAGCTGGCTGATGTATTCCAGCCCGGCAATCATGGCAGCACGTTCGGCGGGACTCCGCTGGCCTGCGCAGCGGCACTGGCAACCCTTGCGGTGATCGAGGAGGAAGGCCTGGTCGAGAGGGCGGCGGAAAAGGGAGAGCTGCTCAAGGAAGGCCTGCTAGATTTCGCGGAGCGCTTTGCGCATGTGAAGGAAGTACGCGGCATGGGACTGATGCTGGGTATGGTCCTCGATGTGGAAGCGAAAGGCTTGACCAAGGCCTTTGCCGAGATCGGCCTGCTGGCCATTCCCACGGCGACTAATGTCGTCCGTTTCCTGCCGCCCTTGACGGTCAAGGATGATGAGCTTGAGGAAGCGCTGGATATCATGGATGATTGCCTGGAGAACATGCATCAGGAGGGTTGATCGATGAGACTTGCGGATTTGAAAGGCCGGAAGGCCGGCATTTGCGTATCGGGTGGGCTGGATAGTCGCACGGTGGCCAAGACATTGGTGGATTCCGGGGTTGATGTGGTCTGCTTCACGGCAGACCTGGCGCAGCCCGATGAGACCGATATCAATGCCGTCGTCGAGAAGATGGCCCCCTGCGGGGCACCGACGTTTGTCGTGGATCTGAAGCGGGAGATGGCCGAGGCGTGCTTCGAGGTGATCACCTGCCAGGCCATGTACGATGGTGGCTACTGGAATTCCACCGGGATTGCCCGTGCCGTGACCGTCAAGGGGCTGCTGGCCGCGATGAAGGCCAAGGGCTGTTCGGTGCTGGTGCATGGTGCCACGGGACGCGGCAACGATCAGATGCGCTTCGAGCGCTATACCAATGTGCTCGCACCCGCGATGAAAGTCTATGCCCCCTGGCGGGATCCGGATCTGCTGAAGCAGTTTCCCGGGCGTCTGGAAATGGTCGAGTTCCTGCGCAAGGCAGGGATCGAGGCCTTCCCCGGTGGCAAGAAGCGCTACTCGACGGATGCCAACCTGGCCGGGCTCTCGCACGAGGCCGAGGATCTGGAGAGTCTGGAAACGCCGGCGATGATCGTGACCCCGACAATGGGCGTGTGGCCTGCCGATGCGCCCGATATCGAGGAGATCTTCGAGGTACGCTTCGAGAAGGGGCGGGCGGTTGAGATCAATGGCGAAACGCTGAGTCCGCTGGACGTCATGCAACTGGCCAACCAGATCGGCGGCCGCAACGGCATCGGCTTCAAGAATGCACTGGAGAACCGGATCATCGGTACCAAGAGCCGCGGGGTCTACGAGGCACCGGGGATGGAACTGCTGAGCCGCTGTCTCGAATGTGTCTACCAGGCCACCCTGGACCGTCGGGCACTGGCCCTCTTCAAGCCGCTCTCCTCGCTGGTTGCCAACCAGATCTACGACGGGCGCTATTATGATCCTGTGACCACCGCCGCGATGGCAGGCATCCATGTGTTTGCGCAACATGCCAGCGGCCGGGTTAAAGTCGGCCTGTACAAGGGCAATGTGCTCTTCCACAGCCTGACCGAATGCGCGGCCTCGCTGTACAACGAGGCGGATTCCTCGATGGAGGCCAGCGATGGCCTCAATCCCGTCAGTTCGCAGGGGTTTGCGGAAATCCAGTCTGTCGAGGCTCGCTCGCTGGCTTTTGCAGGGCAAATTAGATTGTTAGAACGGCCTTGACGGTACGGTAGCGACCCAGCTATGATCAGGTATCAGTATGAGTAAAAAATACGCCATATTAGGTGATATCCACGCCAATTGGGAGGCATTGTCCGCTGTGTTGGACGATGCCAAGGCCAATGACGTGGACACCTATGTGTGCGTGGGCGATATTGTCGGGTATAACGCCAGCCCTTCCGAATGCCTGGAGAAGATCCGCGAGATCTGCGTGGCCGTTGTGCGCGGCAATCATGATCACTATGTCGCCAACGACGAATGCCTTGAGGACTTTCATCCCTTGGCCGCCAATGTCATCGACTGGACGCGCCGGCAGCTCTCGAAGGATCAGTTGCAATACCTCAAGAACCTGCGGCTCTCGCGCATGGTGGATGGCTTCACGATCGTGCACAGCACGCTGGACATGCCCGAGAAATGGGGCTATGTGATTGATACGTTGGATGCGGATTCCAACTTCAACTACCAGACCTCGTCGGTCTGCTTCCACGGGCATACGCATGTGCCGGTCGTGTTCGAGCGCCAGGGACGGGTGGTTCGGACGAGCTTTACCATCTTCAACACAACGCTCGGTCGCAAGTGCTTTGTGAATACCGGCAGCGTGGGTCAGCCCCGCGATGGGGATCCGCGGGCATCGTACGTGATTTATGATCCTACGGCGCGCCGGATCGAATTACGGCGGGTTGAATACGACATCGCCGCCACCCAGCGCAAGATCATGGCGGCCGGGCTGCCTGAACGGCTGGCCCGCCGCCTGGAACATGGCAAATAGGCGACCTCAGGCCGCGCAGGACTGGGCGCAGAGCGCGGGTTCAATCGCCATGCGGCGCGAAAACATCTGTTCCCGCAGGCGGTTGAGCCCCTGAGCGCAGATTTGCCGGCAACGCTCACTCGAGATACCGTACATGGACGATATATCGCGCAAGGTCGGTGCGGATTCACTGAAGTAGAGCATCGAGATGATTTCGCGGGTCCGCGGTGCCAGGCTGTTCAGCTCGCGGATCAGGAAGGATCGCATATCGCTGGAGCAGGCCTCCTCGAACGGACTGACGCTACTCTCGCTGGCAATAAAGTCATTCCAACTGCCATCGGCATCCTCGTTGCCCGCTCCAGCCAGATCCTCGAGCATGCAGACGCTGCTGTGGGTGCTCAGTTTGATAAACGCCAGGGCATCCTCGCTAAGATTCATCCGCTCCTGCAGCTCGCTATCCGACAGCGTATCCCCGTTTTCGCGCTGCAGATTCTCCATCTCGCTCCAGTAGCCGAAATGATGCTCAGGGATGTGGATGAACCGGGCGTTCTTGATGGCCCGGATCATGTGACTCTTGATACATTTGCAGGCATAGGTACTGAAACGCACGGCGGCGTTCTTGTCGCCACCAGCCTCAGCGAAGGTCGAGTTGAAGTTCTTGGCCGCCTTCATCAACCCGATATTGCCCTCGGCAATCAGATCCAGCACGCTGATCCGCGAGGAGGCCCGATACCGCTCGAACTCCTTCTGACAATGCACCACCAGCCGCAGATTCGAATGGATCAACTCATTGATCGCCGCTTCCTTCTGCTCCTCATTCGTGCAGGTCTGGATGATCATTGACAACGCCACCTCGCGCTCCGGCGAAATGCGTTCGTAGTGCGATATGTCCTTGATATAACGACTGTAGGCATCCGAATCTGTCATGGCCGCAACTCCTTTGTGCAACGTGTACAAAATCTTCTTGCCTTTTACATAGCCAGAACCGTGCCAACCTGTAAAATATTGTTGATGATTTGTTTTAAATCATTGAATGAAAACGTTTTGAAAATATCGATAAGAGATCGAACATGACCCCCGCTCAAGCATAGTGTGCACAACAGTTATCGCATTTTTATCGCTGTGCATACCCCAGTACGCACCATGGCGAGGTAGGCTTGCGCCCATTCGCCTTGCCTTGCACCGATGCGTAGCCAGCTATTTGGCGGCGGCGGCGTGCCGGGCGGCTTGCACGACGCGCTGCGGTCCCGGGAGGGACGGGTTCAACCCCGTCCGCGTCATGCTAGCCATCATGCTAGCCATTGCCGGAAACGTACCCTGAGCATCCTGCTCCGGATGGGGAGAAGGGCGAGACTCCTGTCGAGCCGCATGGCAAAGGGTGTTCATGTCGTCATCCGTTCTCGTCGCCGTTCTCGTCCCCCCGATTCCAGAAAAGCGAAACGGCGGCTTCGGGTGCAACTCCATTTCGGCTGATTGATAAACTTGATTTGCGTGAGGGATTGTGGTTAGCTTCCTCCCGGATTGTTTTTAATGGGTGGCTGGAGGGACTCCGGAATGGGTGGAACATCGCTAGGTGGATGGCTGGTGCATGTGATGCGCAAGGCCGACGGCGCGTTGTCGCTGGAGGAAGGCTTGCATGTCATCATGGACAGCATGAAGGCCTACTTTCCCTCCCAGAGTGTGGCGGTGATCCTGATCGACGAGGATACCGGCGAGCTGCGCATCAAGATTTCTCGGCAGATCAGCTATACCTACGTCAAGCAATACCACAAGGCGGAACCCAGCCCGATTGCCGAGCAGGTGGTGCTCGAACAGCGTCCCATCCTGCTGAACGATGTCGACCGCGGATCCGACATCTACCGGAGCCTGAAGCTGGAGCACGATTTCACCTCGGCCGTGATCGCCCCGATCATCCGCAACCAACGCGGTGTCGGCTATCTCTTCTGCGATCGCGATGACCATGACGATTTCAACGATTCGGACCTGTTGCATCTGCAGGTGATCGGGATGCTGATCGGCTCGATGATTGAACGCTTCGACCTGATCCAGGCCGGGAAAAAGCTTTCCCAGATCGACGATGCCACGGGCGTCCTGCAATACAAGGCGTTCATCCCGGCCTTCGGCGTCGAGCTGGAACGGGCACGCACACATGGCTATGGTGTCGGTCTGGCGCTGATCGCCGTCGATGCCTTTCGCAAGTACATCGAGACCCACGGTATCGACCTGGCGCATGGATTGCTCAAGGAAGTGGCCGATGTGGTCAAGCGCAACATCCGCGAGATGGATGTGATCGCCCGTTTCGGGGCCGATGAATTCGTGCTGTGCCTCTCGGGGTTGACCGACAGCGAGACCCGGGAAAAACTCAACCAGGTCGTCCACGCCATCAGCGAGGAGGCCGTGGGGCAGGGCGACAGGGGGGTACATGTCACGGTCGGGTCGATTTCGCTCGCCAAGCCGGAGGAGTTGCGGCGAACCTTGCAGGATATTCTCGGCGCCCTGGGCAAGAACCTGGTCGCCGCCAAGGGGCAGGGGGCGAGCAGCATCGTGTTGACCTCCATGCCATCGGAAAGCATCATTTAACTTATACGTACACATAAAACCGCAGGAATCACATCATGGCAGAAGAACTTCAAGGATTACTCGACCGCATCCAGAAAGAAGGCGTGGAACGGGCGGACACAGAGGCGCGGCAGATTATCGACGAGGCCAAAGCCAAGGCTAAACGCCTGGTTGCCGATGCCGAGAAGGAGGCCGGTGCGCTCATCGAGAAGGCGCGTGCGGAAAGCGAACTGTTCCTCAAGCGTAGCGAGAGTGCCCTTCATCAGGCCGCCCGCGATGTAATCCTGACCGTTGGCGAGGCGGTCACAGAAACCCTGCAGGCACTGGTCGGGAAGCAAATCGACAAGGCGCTGACGACAGAGGCCCTGCCTGGCCTGATCCACGAAGCGGTCAAGGCCTATAGTTCCGCCACGAAAGCGCAGCCGATCGAGGTGCTGCTGAGCGAGTCGCAGCAGGCTGCTGTGAGGGACCTGTTCATGAAGCAGTTCAGGGATGCCATGAAAGCCGGCCTGACGATCAAGGGCAGCCGCAGCGTCCTCTCCGGATTCCGCGTATCGCTGACGGATCGCGGCATCCAGCACGATTTCACCGGGGAAGCCCTGACCGAGGCGATCGGACGGCTGTTGCGTCCGCAGCTTGCGGAGATCGTCAAGCGTGCCTCGCACAAGGAGAAGACGCCCGCGAAATGAGCTGTTTCTACCTTATCGCCAGTTTGCCCGGCTTGAGCCTTGGGCAGCCGCTCCCGATGACGCCGGACGCATTCAAGGCACTCTGCCAGGCGCAGCTTGGCCAGCGGGATCAGCAGGCCGTGGTCGTGCTCTGCGATGGCCCGGATGTCGGCAGTGCGGCCATCCCGGATGCCCATCCGTTCGTGGCGCGCTGGCTGGCTCGCGAGACCCAGCTTCGCAATGCGGTCGCCCGGATGCGTGCGGCGCGCCGCAAGGGGGATGCGGCGGGCATCGTGCGGGCGCATACCGGATTCGATACGGCGATCGAGGAGGGGGTCGAGGAGGCCTTTACACGAGCCAACCCGCTGGAGCGCGAGCAGGCCCTGGATCAACTGCGCTGGCGCATTCTTGATGAGCTGGCCGGTGTGGACCCGTTTGCGACGTCCGTGGTCATGGCCTATGCCGTCAAGCTGCGCCTCGCGCAGCGCTGGGCGTCCCACGATGAGCAGGCTGCGCTGGGGCGTGTCGAACAATCGATCAGCATTCCGGGGTTTGAAGGTGCACCCCCTGTAATTTAGAAAGAATACCTGCCGCCATCCTGGCGGCGGATCGTAAAGAAGGTTGGGATTATGATGAAGGAAAACAACGGCAAGATTGTCGGCGTGAACGGGAACATGCTGACGGTTGCGTTCGAGGGGGCCATCAGCCAGAACGAGGTCGGCTATGCCTGCCTGGGCGATCTGCGCCTGATGTGCGAAGTGGTCCGGATCCGCGGTCGACTGGCCGACATGCAGGTGTTCGAGGATACGACCGATCTGGGGATCGGCGACACGGTGGAATTCACGGGCGAGATGCTGTCCGCCGAACTGGGGCCGGGATTGCTGACCCAGGTCTATGACGGCCTCCAGAATCCCCTGCCGCGCCTGGCCGAGCAATGCGGGTTTTTCCTGCAGCGCGGTGTCTATCTCGATGCCCTGCCGCGCGACCGCCAGTGGGCCTTCACGCCGAGCGCCAAGCCTGGCGACCGCGTGGTGGCGGGCGACATGCTCGGCTCGGTACCCGAAGGCATTTTCAAGCACCGCATCATGGTTCCCTTCCTGTTCGACGGCGTTTATACGGTGGATTCGATCGTTCCGGCCGGCTCCTACAAGGTCGAGGACACGGTGGCCAAGCTCAAGGACGAGCGTGGCAATCTCCGCGACGTGATGCTGATGCAGCGCTGGCCCGTGAAGCTGCCGATCCGTGCCTATGCCGAACGGCTGCGCCCGACGGAGCCGATGGTTACCAGCCTGCGTAGCGTGGACACCTTTTTCCCTGTGGCGAAGGGAGGCACCTACTGCATTCCCGGCCCGTTCGGTGCGGGCAAGACCGTGATCCAGCAATTGACCTCGCGTAATGCCGATGTGGATATCGTGATCATTGCCGCCTGCGGCGAGCGCGCGGGCGAAGTCGTGGAAACCCTGCGCGAATTTCCGGAACTGACCGACCCGCGCACGGGCAAGAGCCTGATGGAACGGACCGTCATCATCTGCAACACCAGCTCCATGCCGGTGGCGGCCCGCGAGGCGTCGGTCTATACCGGAATCACCTTGGCTGCCTATTACCGCCAGATGGGGCTGAACGTGCTGCTGATGGCCGACTCCACCTCGCGCTGGGCACAGGCGCTGCGCGAAACATCCGGACGCCTGGAGGAAATCCCCGGCGAGGAGGCCTTCCCGGCCTATCTTGAATCCGTGATCGCGGCGTTTTACGAACGAGGCGGGATCGTGCGGCTCAACGACGGCTCGATCGGCTCGGTGACGATCGGCGGCACGGTCAGTCCGGCCGGTGGCAATTTCGATGAACCCGTCACCCAGGCCACTCTCAAGGTGGTGGGTGCCTTCCATGGCCTTTCCCGTGCCCGCTCCGATGCCCGCCGCTACCCGGCGATCGATCCGCTCGAAAGCTGGTCGAAATACCCCAGCGTGGTGGATGCCGCCGATGTGGAATTCGCCCGCGCCGCCCTCAAGCGGGGCACCGAGATCGGCCAGATGATGAAAGTGGTCGGCGAGGAAGGCACCGCCATGGAGGACTTCCTTTATTACCTCAAGTCCGAGTACCTGGACGCCTCCTACCTGCAGCAGGATGCGTTCGACGAGATGGATTCCTCGACGTCGGGCGAGCGGCAGAAATACGTCTTTGCCGTCACGGCGCAGATCCTGCGTGCCCCGATGGCATTCAAGGAGAAGGATGAGGCTCGCCATTTCTTTCATCAACTCGCCCAGCTTCACAAGGATTGGAACCGGGTGGACATGAAGGACGAACAATTCAAAACGCTGGAAGGCAAACTTCGGGCGATGGTAGCGGAGGTCACCAAGAATGCATAAGCTTTATCACCGCGTCGAAAAAATTGCCGGCAACGTTATCACCCTGCATGCCGAAGGGGTGAAATACCGAGAACTGGCCGAGGTCACGTCACGCACGGGGACCTCGCTGGCACAGGTCATCCGTCTGCACAACGATGAAGTCTCGCTCCAGGTCTTCGCGGGCGGCCGCGGGGTGGCCACCGATGCCCAGGTGCGCTTCCTGGCGCACCCCATGCAGATTCCGTTCAGTGATGCCCTGCTCGGGCGCGTCTTTACCGGCGCGGGTATTCCGCGCGACAAGGGACCGCAACTCCACGGCGGCGAGGTCAATATCGGTGGCCCGTCGGTCAACCCGGCCAAGCGCATCATCCCGCGCAACATGGTGCGGACAGGCATCCCGATGATCGATATCTTCAACACACTGGTGGAATCGCAGAAGCTGCCCATCTTCGCACGCGCCGGTGAACCCTACAATGCCCTGCTGGCCCGTATCGCCCTGCAGGCGGAGGTGGATATCATCATCCTCGGCAGCATGGGACTGAAACACGATGATTACCTCTATTTCCGCGACACCCTCGAGGAAAGCGGGGCACTCTCGCGCAGTGTCATGTTCGTGCATACCGCTGCCGACCCGATCGTGGAGTGCCTGCTGGTACCGGATGTCAGCCTGGCCGTCGCCGAGCAGTTCGCCCTGCAAGGCAAGCGCGTGCTGGTGCTGCTGACCGATATGACCAACTTTGCCGACGCCATGAAGGAAATCGCCATTACCATGGAACAGATTCCCTCCAACCGTGGCTATCCGGGCGATCTCTACAGCCAGCTTGCCTCGCGGTATGAAAAGGCGGTGGACTTCGACTCCGCCGGTTCCATCACCATCCTGGCGGCGACCACGATGCCCGGCGATGACGTTACCCACCCCGTGCCGGACAACACCGGCTACATCACCGAGGGGCAGTTCTACCTGCGCGGCGGGCGTATCGAACCGTTCGGCTCGCTCAGCCGCCTGAAACAGCAGGTCAACGGTCGCACCCGCAAGGATCACCGTACCATCATGGATACGATGATCAAGCTCTTTGCCGGCTACCGCGAGACCATGGAAAAGCAAACCATGGGCTTCCGCATGAGTGCGTGGGACAAGAAGCTGCTCAAGTACGGGGCGCGTTTTGAAAAGGAGATGATGGATCTTTCCGTCAACATCCCGCTGGAGCAGGCACTGGACCTGGGCTGGCAGATCCTGGCCGATTGCTTCGAACCGATCGAGACCGGGATCAATTCGTCCACCCTTGAACAATTCTGGCCGAAAACCACCGCCGCCGCGCCCCACGCTCCTTAACCGCATTCCCGCATCATCATGGCAAAGATCAAATATACAAAGAATGAGCTCAAGGCACAGAACGAGGCGCTGCGGCGTTTCCTGCGTTTCCTGCCGATGCTGCAGCTCAAGAAGCAGCAGCTCCAGAGCGAGATCCAGATGATCGACAGCAGGCTGGATGAGAAGCAGTCGGCGTTCGACAGCACGATGCAGGGGTTGAAACAGTGGGTGGTGCTGTTCTCGGAAACGGTGCCGGACGAGCTGATGGTCACCCTGGATCGGTTCGAGACGGAGAGCGGCAATATCGCGGGGGTCAACATCCCCCAGCTCAAGACCATCCACCTGCACCAGACGGCCCCGGATTGGTTTGAATCGCCGGCCTGGATCGATGATGCCCAGGAGGTCATGGAAACCCTCATCCGGTTGCGGGCCGACAAGGTGATCCTCACCGAACAGCGCCGCTTGATCAGCGAGGAACTGCGTACCACCGCCCAGCGCGTGAACCTGTTCGAGAAGGTCAAGATCCCCGAGTGCCGGGAAAACATACGCATCATCAAGATCTATCTTGGCGATGAGCAGACCGCCGCCGTCGCCCGCGGGAAACTCGCCAAGCGGCGGGCCGAGAAAACCGCGCAGGAACCCAACCCGGAGGCGCTCTAGATGATTACGCCCATGAAGAAAGTCTCGGTTGTCTGCCTGCAGACCGACAAGGAAAGCGCGCTGGCACGCCTGCGCGAGCTTGGCGTCCTGCATGTGATTCCTGAAAAGACGACCAGCGCGGAAACCCTGCAAATGGCCTCGAATGCTGCCGCCACAGCCCGCCTGGCCCTTGAGACGTTGCATGCGTTCGAGAAGCCGTTCCATCACCAGGGGCATGTTTCCGGCCGGGATGTGGCGGATATCATCAACGAGGCCGCCAGTCTGCATGGCCGCCGTATGCACCATGAGGAACAGTTGACCATGCTGCAGCAGACGCGTCATGCACAGGCTTCGTTCGGAGATTTCTCGCCCGAGACGGTGCGTTCGCTGGCGGCGCGGGGGATCGTTGTGAAGCTGTACCACGTTCGGGATATCGAGGCGTTGAACGTGCCCGAGGGCGTCCAGATCCATACGCTGTCGAGCGACCGCAAGGGGACCCATATCGCGGCCATCGCCGGGAATGATTTTTCGCTCGATGCCACGCCTTTCCATTTGCCAACACAGTCCCTTTCGGAACTTGATCGCGAGATCACCGTCAACAAGGACATCATTGCCGGGGTCAACCAGGAACTGCTGGCGTTAACCCCCTCTATCCCGCAGGTTGCCGATGAACTCCACCGCCGCTGTGAGGCCGAGCAATTCGCCAAGGTGCATGACGGCATGGGCCATCATGGCCGGGTGGCCTACCTGACCGGGTTCGCCCCGGCCGATTCCGTCGGGGCATTGCAAGCTGCGGCCAAGGCGGAAGGCTGGGGCCTCAAGGTCGAGGAACCATCGGATGAGGATGCCGTCCCGACACTCCTGAAACTACCTAAATGGGTCACCCCGATCAAGGCAGTGCTGCAGATGCTGGCCATCCTGCCGGGGTATCGCGAGTCGGACATCAGCGGCATTTTCCTTATATTCTTCAGCGTCTTCTTCGCGATCCTGATTGGCGATGCCGGCTATGGCGCACTCTTCCTGGGGGTCACGCTGATTGCCCGTGTCAAGAAACCGAAGGCACCCGCCTACCCCTTCGTCCTGTTCGGCATCCTGAGCGTCTGCACGATCCTCTGGGGGGTGGTGACCGGAAATTACTTCGGGATTTCTCCCGATGCCCTGCCCCCGCTACTTCAGAATGGGCAGCTCGCCTGGCTGACCGGTGGTTATCCTGACCTCACGGTTGAACAGGCGAAAAAAATAGCGCAGGAAAATACGATCACGCTGTGTTTCCTGATCGGGGCGATCCACCTGACCATCGCCCATGCCTGGAACATCATCGCGATGGCACCGGCTGTCAAGGCCCTCGCCCAGCTTGGCTGGATAGGCCTCGTCTGGTCGATGTACCTGACCGCCCAGAACATGGTGCTTGGAAATGCCTATCCGGCGTTCTTCCTGCCGCTGTTCATCGGTAGCGTGGCGTTGATCCTGCTGTTCATGACCTCGCCCAAGGATCTGAAGAAGGACTGGATCCAGCATGCCATGTTCCCGCTCAGCGTGGTCAACTGCTTTGTGGACATCGTCTCCTACATCCGCCTCTTTGCCGTGGGCATGGCCTCGCTGGCCGTGGCACAGAGCTTCAATGGCATGGCCACCGGGCTGGGCTGGGAGAAAGTCTGGACCGTGCCGCTGATGGCGCTGATCCTGCTCCTGGGCCACGGCTTGAACATCATCCTCTGTGCCCTGGGCATCCTGGTGCACGGCGTCCGCCTGAACACCCTGGAATTCTCATTGCACAAGAACATCGA
>JFJP01022074.1_pt1 | contig 12575 bp, 14 predicted proteins | sample 431651 | NCBI WGS metagenome assembly JFJP01 (sample SAMN02602958, study PRJNA72255) | Microbial mat metagenome, whole genome shotgun sequencing project. | biome: fresh water; feature: sink hole; material: water; isolation source: purple microbial (photo- and chemosynthetic) mats found in... | reverse complement strand
CGGATGCGCTGGAGCTTCCCCTGATGGTCGAAAACAATACCTCAAAATTTCACACCGGCTTTACGGTGTCCATCGAGGCAAGAAAAGGCGTCACCACAGGCATTTCTGCCGCAGACCGCGCAACCACCATTCTGACCGCTGTTGCGGAGGGTGCGAAATCAACTGATCTTGTCAGACCCGGACATATTTTCCCCCTGCGTGCAAAAAACGGCGGCGTCATGGTTCGGACAGGACAGACCGAAGGCTCTGTTGACCTTGCCCGCCTTGCCGGATTGAAGCCTTCGGGCGTGATTTGCGAAATCATGAACGACGACGGCACGATGTCCAGAATGCCGGATTTGGAAAAATTCAGCGAAGAACATCACATCGGCATCTGCACCATTGCGGATTTGGTTGAATACCGGATGCGGACAGAATCTTTTGTCCACCAAGCCGCGCCGGAAACCGTACTGCCCACCGGTTTTGCAGGAGATTTCAAAATACGGGTGTATGAAAGCGAGTTGGATGATCTGCTCCATATCGTTATGATTAAAGGCAATATCGAGCCTGACAAACCCATTCTTGTCCGTGTGCATTCGGAGTGCATGACCGGCGATATTTTCGGTTCGATGCGCTGCGATTGCGGGGATCAACTGCATAAGGCAATGCAGATAATGGACAGGGAAGGCGCGGGCGTTCTGCTTTATCTCCGACAGGAAGGGCGGGGCATCGGTCTTGTGAACAAGCTGAAAGCTTATGCCTTGCAGGATCATGGGCTTGACACGGTTGAGGCAAATGAAAAACTCGGGTTTAAGGCAGATATGAGAGATTACGGCATCGGCGCGCAGATTCTCGCGGCTGTGGGCGTGAGAAAAATGCGGCTGATAACAAATAATCCCAAGAAAATGGTCGGATTGGAAGGCTACGGTCTCAGCGTTATAGAACAAGTTCCCATCGAAGTCGAGCCGAATGAATTTAACCGCTGCTATCTGGAATGCAAGAAGCTGAAAATGGGGCATCTGCTGAATATTGATGCGAATCCTTAGAGTTAATTTTATACCTGATTTTTTATATTGCGGATTCCTGTAGAAACAGGAATCCGTTTTTCCCGAGTCGGTGTTTGATGCAGTTATATTCAAGGTTCATAGATGCTGAAAAAATTTGCCGTTCAAAATTATAAAAATATTACGATAAAAGACGCTTTAATATTCAACAATCTCAATATTTTTATCGGTTCAAACAACAGTGGGAAAAGCAATTTGATAGAGGCAATCAGCTATCCGATTGACCTTTTCAAACTCGGATTTGAGCAGTCTGTTTTGAAAAGAAGATTCAGAGCAATGCTGAACCGTTACGCAGAAAGCGATAAAGTTTCTTTTGAATGGACAATCAATACAGCATCCGGATATTCGGACCTGACATATACGTTAAGCCTTTTGATTCCGGAACAGGATTATCACTACAATACAATGATAGATGCTGAGAAGCTGGCTTACGCCGAGTCATTTCAGGGGCAGAAAAAGCCTTTTCAATGGGTCAGTTGCCATGACACAGTCCGGGGCGAATGTTTTTTTCCCATAAAAAAAGCCGGGAAAATAAGCAGTCTTAAAGTCGAAGCCAGCGCAAAAGAAAGTATTTTCAATCAGATTGACAGGCTGTTCAAACGCAAAGATTTTACACAGTTTGTTTATCCGGTGTTTTACGGCACGGTTGAATCGGTAAAAACTTATTTCGGGGGCTGGAAGTATTATCAGCTTGCAAATATATCTGTCAGAGATATAAAATCATATTCAAAGCTTCGCGGGGAGGAAAGATTTGTCAATGAGCAATGCAGTAATTTTGCAAATGTTTTAAGGGTGATTTTTCCGAAATATCCCAGTTTTAAAATGGAATATCTTGAACAGCTTCGGAAGTTTATGCCTGTTGACAATCTGGATTATGAAATTATCGGCGAGGAGAATGTCAATATCTTTTTAATGATTAAAAACAAACGGTTTGAATTAAATGAACTGTCTGACGGTACGGTGAGGCTGATGGTTCTGCTTTTTATTCTCTGTTCCCCTGAAAAATCAAAATTGCTGTTTATTGATGAGCCTGAACTAAATCTTCATCCGGCATGGCTGCGAGAATTAAGCAATATCATCAGAGACGCCAGCAGTGAAATTCAGATATTTTTAAGCACCCATTCTCCCGAACTGCTGGATCCAATGACATCTTTACTCATGCAGAAACAGGCAAATATTTATATTTTCAGCAGAGAGGGAAAAGTAAGCCCCTTGGTTCTAAGTGAGGAACTGAAAGATTTTATAAATGAAGGATGGGAATTAGGGGATTTGTACCGTGTCGGGGACCCTTCGGTAGGGGGATGGCCGTGGTAGTTTTATGCGCTTATACCGGCGGCTATACAGAACTTGGCGGAGGAGAGGAATTTCTGAAGAAAATTCGCAGTGATCTTGAGTATAAAAGAGTTGTTCCCGCTATAGTCAAAAGGGGTCCGAAATTCAAACGGGAACAGCTTGCTGAAATAAAGTCCGATGACAGCGGAATTACAGGCGGCAGTCTTTTGGAAAAAATACTTGAGAGGTTCAGAAAAAGCGAATATAATCAAAGTGCTGCTGCCCTTATTGTTTTAGATGATACAGACTGTAGGATGCAGGATGCACAAAAAAAATACGATGCTTCCAAAACCCGCTTCATCGGGAAAATAAGAGAAATTAATCCTCATATTTCTATCATTTTTTTCTTTGCTGACCCGGAAATTGAGATATGGTTTTATTATGATGCAAAAAATATTTTTCATAATAATGTTCAACTGGTCAGGCAACTGAACAAAGCTTTTGATGAATACAGAGATGAGGGATGGTATTATGACGCTTCAAAAGGCTCGTGTGCGAAAAAATATTCCGAAATATTTACTCATATACTGAATGAGCAAAAAATACTTTACTCTAAAAAACAGGATGGCTCAGATTATTTGAGAAAGGCGTCTCCCTTTGCAATTGCCGAAAAAGACCGTGAGATATACAAAGCGATAAGGGCTTTAAAATCCATAAAAATTGAGCAGAATCATTAAACATCTTCAAGGCTTTCAGGAAAAATTTTATTGCCTGAGACATCGTTTTTTCATGGCGCAACTGAAATCGGTCATCTGGAGAAATTACAGCGCAGGCGATGCAAAAGAGCTGGGAAAGCCCCTTTATGAAAACAGCAGGGCGGATCGGCGTCTTTTTAATCTTTACTTCAGAAATTATCATTTTGAGAAAAACTTTTATACAAATTATCATGCGCTGTGGAAGCTGTTCTGCACGGAAAAAAAAATCGCAATTCACCGAAAATTTTATGTTTATGATATTGCCTGCGGTCCCTATACGGCGACAGTCGCTTTGCTGAATTTTTTGGAAAAACACGGCGGGTTAAAAGGAAAGTCTTTTTCATTCAACTTTTGCGACAAAGGGAATCTGGTTTTAGAAAGACTTTATCAGGCGAATAAAGACACGGCGGGGATTGATTTTCCGATTCCCTGTTTCTGGCAAATCAGCAGTCGTTTTGACTTGGACGAGCGAGATATTTGTATCCGCCAATGTCTCTACGGCTTGCGATGGGGCTGCCGGTCGTATCAGCATAAAATCGGAGAGAGCAAAACGCTGAGTGATAGCCGGGAAACCGGCGTCAATCTGATCTTTCTCTCTTATCCGGGAACGGCTTATGAAGAGAAATTCATCACATGCGCGAGGCAGATTATCAGCGCGTTTCAGCCGGAGCAGAAAGGACTTCCGACTTATATCATTTACTCCCATTATACGGGAGACGAAAATATGAAAGCTGATTTCAAAGAACTGATTAATTTCAATGTAATATCTGAAATCTACAGCGGAAATGAGCCGATTCCTTTTCGTGACTACTATTATTATATTTATGAATTAGAAACAGCCAGATGAGCCTAAAATTTTATTCTAAATCTGAAAATACAGATAATTGCCCTTGTGAGATATTCTGTCATGAAGAAAAAGCGCAATGGCACTGTCTTCCTGACCCCGAACTTTTCGAGGGTTTGTCAGCAGAAGATGCAGAGAATTGGAAGGCATATCTCTACACAAAGCCGAAAAAGCAGGGACAGCGTTTCAATCTGCGGAGTCATGCAGTTGCGCTTTATGATCCTTTTGCCGCACGCAAGGACTTTGCCGCAGGCAGGCGCTGGTGCGTCAATGTCTATGTAGGCTGCGCGCATAGTTGCAGATATTGCTACATTGCTGCTTACATCAGAAAGCCTTTTGAGCCGAGACCGAAAAAGAATTTTGAAAAGCTGCTGCAAAAAGATTTCAAAGAAATAGAGAAGCTTAATCTTCATCCTGCGCCGGTTCATATCAGCAATTCTACGGACCCTTTTCAGCCTATAGAAAAGATTCATCGGCATACGCTGTTTCTGTTGCGGGAAATTCAGGCGAATCGCAAATGTTTCACCACGATTACCATGCTGACGAAAAATCCGGCGATGTTGTGTGAAAGCGAGTATTTAAACATCATACAACAGCTTGAAAATTTTCAGGTAGAAGTAACATGTCCCTTTTACAGAGATGAAATCCGAAAGTATTTTGAACCCGGTGCGCCGACCGTTGAAAGCCGTCTGAAAGCCATAGAGGAATTGCGGGAGAACAACATTACGGTTTCACTGCGTATTGATCCTATATTTCCCAGAGAACCGCTGCCGGAGCAGTTTTTCAGAAAGCCTTTGCTGGAAGATTACGGTGCGCCGGAAAGCCACACAGAAGAAGACATTGAGCAGTTAATTCAATTTGCCGCAAAAGTCAGATGTAAACGCATTATTGTCTCTCCCTTGAAATTAGTCATGGGACGTTTTGCGGGCAAGGATTTGCGCCCGGATTATCTGAGACTGTATTCAGAAGCCAATCAGGGCAAGGCAATAAAAAAAGGTTCATCTTATCGGCTGTCGTGGGCGTTATATCGCCATTGGGTAGAAAAACCGAGACAAATAGGAATGTCGCTGGGAATACCTGTAATTTACTGTAAAAATAATTTGTTAAAGACTGATTAATTCATCATAATGACTTATGCACTTGCCGAGTTAAATAAAATGGCTTGTTCCAGCGCGGAGCGGGGATAAGAATTAAAATGCCTATCATATCAAAATTTTATGGTATAATCATCAAAATGTTTCATGATGAAGGAAAGCATCATCTTCCACATTTCCATGCCGAATATGGGGGAGAAAAAGCTGTTTTTCTGATTGCTCCTCCGATAAGACTCAAAGGCAATGTAAAAAAACGGGCTGAAGCGATGATATTGGAATGGGCAGAAAGATATCGGAAAGAACTTATGGACAACTATGAAAGAGCCATGCAGAAAAAACCGTTAAACAAAATAATGCCTATAGATGATTGAAAGGAGAAAAAGATGGAAAGCGTACTTTATAAGCCTGCGGCTCAGAATTATTTAGATATTGACAGCGATGATGATTTTCATCTGATTGAAGTAACTGATGCCGAGTATTTCAAAGATTACAAACTTATTCTCACATTTGATAACGGCGTCATAAAACTTGTTGATTTAAAAGACAGAATTGACGGAGAAATATTTGAACCTTTAAAAGATATTGAATATTTTAAGCGGGTAAAAGTTGATCCTGAACTTGGGACAATATGCTGGCCCAATGAAGCGGATTTTGCGCCGGATACCTTGTATGCCATCGGGGAACTTTTATAGCGATTGCAAATATAATGCTGAGTTTTATAATAGAGCTTCTCGCTCTGATAAAAGGTTCCCGGAAAGAGGCTTTTATTTCTCGCAAAGAACGCAAAGTACGCAAAGAACAAAGAATTATTTTATAAAAAGCTTTTTTTCTTTGCGCTCTCTGCGTGCTTTGCGAGACATTTTACTGCCTATTTTTATTTCTCGCAAAGAACGCAAAGAATTATTTTATAAAAAAGCTTTCTTTCTTTGCGCTCTTTGCGTGCTTTGCGAGACATTTTACTGCCTATTTTTATTTCTCGCAAAGAACGCAAAGAATTATTTTATAAAAAAGCTTTGTTCCTTTGCGCTCTCTGCGTCTTGGCTGAAATCAGATGCGAGACATTTTACTGCTTATTTCCGATAAAGAAATTCTAATATAGGAGAAAAACATGCCGAAAATTTTTGAAGGAAAACTGCTTGCCGAAGGTAAAAAATTCGGCATCGCGGTAAGCCGTTTCAACGACTTTATCACAGACAGACTGCTGGGCGGCGCGATGGACGCGCTCATCCGCAGCGGCGCGAATGACGCTGACATAGACATCGTGAAAGTGCCGGGCGCGTTTGAAATCCCGCTGATCGCCAAAAAAATGGCGAAAAAGAAGAAGTACAACGCGATTATATGTCTCGGCGCGGTGATTCGCGGCTCCACACCCCATTTTGACTACGTGTGTTCGGAAGTGTCCAAAGGCATTGCCTTAGTCAGCATGGATTCCGAAATTCCGGTGATTTTCGGAATTGTAACCACAGACACTATTGAACAGGCAATCGAGCGCGCAGGAACCAAAGCCGGAAACAAAGGCTGGAGCGCGGCAATATCCGCCGTGGAAATGGCAAATCTGATCGAAGTCGTCACTCAGGGCTGATAATTATGGGAAGTTCCCGAACCAAAGCACGAGAACACGCGCTTCAGGCACTTTTTTATATGGATGTGCGTCAGAATGCGTCTGAAGAAGCCATCTCGCTCTACTGTAAGAACTTTTCTCTTCCGAAAGATGATCTTCCTTTTTTTCTCGAATTGGTAAAAGGAGTGCTTTCGCTCATCACCGAAATTGACGAAATTATTGAGCGATTTTCGGAGAATTGGAAAATGAGCCGCATGTCCTGTGTTGACAGAAATGCCATGCGGATCGCAGTGTATGAGATGCTGTACCGTGATGACATTCCCGAAAAAGTATCTATAAACGAGGCGATCAACCTCGGCAAAGACTTCGGGAACGATGAATCCGGAGCCTTTATCAACGGCATTCTTGACAGCATTCGGATCGCAATTGAAAACAGGGAAGTTCAGAAAGTGAAAATCGGGAAATAGAAATTCTGTATATTTTTATCTCTCGCAAAGGCGCAGAGAACGCAAAGAAAAGCTTTTTTTACAGAAAATCGGCATCCGAATATTCCGTAGGGGCACGCCGCCGTCGTGCCCCTACTTTGCGCTCTCTGCGCCTTTGCGAGAACTTTTTATTTCCGAAAGAATACACACAAGGAGAATAAACAAAAACAATGGATGTAAGAAAAATTTTGCTCACAGAAGATGAAATGCCGCGTCAATGGTACAACATTCTTGCGGATATTAAAATGAACCCGCCCCTCGGACCCGACGGCAAGCCGATCAGCCCGGATGCGCTGGCGCCGGTTTTTCCCATGAATCTTATCGAACAGGAAGTCAGTTCGGAAAGGTGGATCACGATTCCCGATGAAGTGCTGAATGTCCTGAGCATCTGGCGTCCCTCGCCGATGGTCAGAGCGCGTTCTCTTGAAAAAGCACTCGGTACGCCTGCAAGAATTTATTTTAAAAATGAGGCATTAAGCCCTCCGGGAAGCCACAAACCCAACACCGCTGTGCCGCAGGCATATTATAACAAGGTTTTCGGCATCAAAAAGCTGACCACAGAAACCGGCGCGGGCCAATGGGGAAGCGCGCTGGCATTTGCCTGTTCACAGTTCGGATTGGAATGCAAGGTGTTTATGGTCCGCATCAGTTTTGACCAGAAACCTTATCGGAAATCGCTGATGGCAGCCTGGGGCGGAAACTGTGTGGCAAGCCCCAGTAGGGAAACCAAAGCCGGACGCGATGTTCTGGAACAATTTCCGAACAGTCCCGGAAGTCTCGGCATTGCCATCAGTGAGGCAATTGAGGAAGCCGTCGGCGATACAAGCGGCCAGACCCGCTATTCACTGGGGAGCGTTCTGAATCATGTGATGCTGCATCAGACCATTATCGGTCTCGAAGCGCAGAAGCAGATGAAAAAAATCGGGGAATATCCGGATATTGTCATCGGATGCGCGGGCGGCGGAAGCAATTTTGCCGGTCTTGCCTTTCCTTTTGTTCTTGACAAAATCAACGGGAAAAAAGTTGAAATCTATCCGGTTGAACCCACTGCCTGCCCCACGCTGACAAGAGCGCCCTTTGCCTACGATCACGGTGATTCCGCAGGATATACGCCACTGCTCCCCATGTACAGCCTCGGACATACCTTTGTGCCTGCGCCCATTCATGCGGGCGGGCTTCGCTATCACGGCATGGCACCGACCGTCAGCCAGTTGGCAACGGAGGGCATTATCGAACCCAAAGCCGTTACTCAGTTGGCGGCATACCAAGCCGGTGTTCTCATGGCAAGAACCGAGGGCATTATTCCCGCGCCGGAAACCAACCATGCGCTTGCCTGCGTGGTAGATGAAGCCCGGAAAGCAAAAGAAGAAGGAAAAGAAAAAGTCATTCTTTTCAATTTCAGCGGACACGGGCTGATTGATCTGGTGGCTTATGACAAATATTTTTCAGGCGAGTTGAAAGACTATGTGCTGAGTCAGGAAGAAGAAGATAAATTTGAAGCCTGTCTGAAAAATTATCCTAAACCCCAACTGCTTAAAAGCCGGTAAAATATTAGCCACGAATGGACACGAAATTTTTAACCACGAAGAACACGAAAAATTATAAAGAACACGAAATCAGTTTTATTTTCTCTTATTTTCTCTCGTTTCTCTCGTTCCCACGCTCCGCGTGGGAACGTCGGGCGACCCTTTCACGGGCGGGCTGCGCGTCCGGGCGGCATTCCCACGCGGAGCGTGGGAACGAGACCAATGAGATGAAATATTCGTGTTCTTCTGTTCGCGAACAATTCGTGTGCATTCGTGGTTAAAAAAAATTCGTGGCTCAAAAACACAAAGTTGCAGTCTTATGAATGATAAATTTTCCAATGCGGAGCGGCGTTGTCCGAGACTCGGCGGTCCCGTATCCTTTTCATATTGTGAAAGCTGCGGAGAGCATCAACTGCCCTGCTTCAAGATTTTTGACTGTTGGTGGGAATGTTTTGATGTTGCCGCATATTTGAAAAGCAAATTGTCTGAGGATCAGTTCAGCAGACTTGTCAATTCAAAACCGAAAGCCAAAGTCGCAAGTATTCTTGATCTGATTGAACAGGCGAAAAAATCGAAGCAATAAGCTTCACCATTACCCGTAAAGCGGGTTTGAAACCCGCTTTACTGTGCTTGCCCGCAGAGCGGGTTTGAAACCCGCTTTGAAGAGATTTAAGTATTTAATTTGAATATAATATATTAAACTCATAGGAGGTTATACTTGATTATCAAATCATTAGTCGTAGGTCCGATCATGGCAAACTGTTATATTCTGGGATGCGAGCAGACTAAAGAAGCGGTAGTGATTGATCCCGGAGATGACACACACAGAATTTTGATGATGCTTGCGGAATCAGCGTTCAAAGTGAAGTATATTCTGAATACCCACGGACACTTTGATCATGTCGGGGGCAATAAAAAATTGAAGGACGCGACCGGAGCCGAGCTGATGATCCATGCCGCGGATGCGCCTATGTTAAAGCAGCTTTCCGCGTCCGCTGCAAACTGGGGGCTTCTTGCAGATGATTCTCCGCCTCCGGATCGCACCATCACGGAAGGCGATACGATTTCCTTCGGGAAAAATATTACGCTGAAAGTCATTCACACGCCGGGACATACTCCGGGCGGCGTTTCTTTCCATACGGATGAAAAGGTGTTTGTCGGCGACACGCTTTTTCAAAGTTCTATCGGACGCACCGATTTTCCGGGCGGAAATTTTGAAACGCTCATTTCCAGCATAAAAAATAAGCTGTTTGTGCTGGGGGACAAAGTGGAAGTTTTTACCGGACACGGGGAACCGACGACTATCGGCAGAGAAAAGCGTTTCAATCCTTTTCTCCACTAATTTCTGATTTGCGATTTACGATTGATTTTCCCGCTCCGCCAGCATCCCACAACACTCTTCAGACAATCTTTGCGCCCTCTGCGTGCTTTGGCGAGAACTATTTATTTTTTTCTCGCAAAGAACGCCAGGAGCGCAAAGGTTTCAAAGATATTTCAGATCATCTTTGCGTCCTCTGCGTGCTTTGCGAGAACCATTTAAGAGCGGTAATCATGCTTTAACTTTTTAGCGAGGTCTGTTTCGGAACAGATAGGCTGTCAGTTTTTTGCCTTCTTCGCATTCGTTTTTGAAGTCATCGGGAAATTGCCAGCGCAGGGATTCGTAAAGCGCAAAGCGGTGAAGATCAAAAGCGGCTTCAACTAATTGACCGTAAATTCTGGCAGCCTGCAATATCCAGCGGTAAGCGATCAACACCGCCAAAATACTCACCGGAAGCGCCCACCACGCGTAAACCGTCCAGATTATAAACAATGCGCCCCAACTCCACACACGCACTGCCGTGTCCAATTTGTCTCTGGCTTCGGCAAGTTCTTTTTTCACCGGCTCCGGCAGCACGAGCCAGAGCCGATGCCAGCACACAAAGGCATTCAGCCCGTATTTCTGCTCGGGGCGCATTTCCACCGCACGGAGAAAATTTCCCAGATCGGTCGGCATTCGGTGCGCCGGATTTTCGGGAATATACACCAGTTCGCTTTCGATGCGGGCAAGTTCCGCATCTTCTTCGGGCGTTCGGACAGATTTGATTGCCAAATCCTGATATCGCTCGTATTTTATTTTGTAGAGAGATTCCTGAATGTCTCTCCGCCATGCCCAGAATCGCCGGGGAAAAGGGCAGTAGCCTTCCAGAAATCGGAGTACAACTAAATCAAACTGTTTGACGATGTTGGCAATTGCGCTCACCATCACCATTAATCCGAAGATACAGAGCAATGTCGGCACCGGCTTGAATGAATTGCTGACCCATTCAAATAATTTCAGCCAATCCGCGCTGCACAGATCATATTTTCCCGATGCCCACGCCACAAATCCGCCGAACCAGAACAGCACGCCGGATTTGAGCAATACGGCTGTCCATTGCTCAATCGGGCTGCCGACCCATCCTTCGCCGAAATCGGAAACCATCATTGTTAAGATTTTCCTATAAATTTAAAAGAGATGTTCAATTCACGGCACATCGGTATATCTTCGCTGCCTATTCTTGACCAGTCTCTTGTTTTACATGCACATTCGGAAAAGGCGCATTTGTCTCTTTGTCCGGGGCAGGTGTATATCTCCCTTCCGTGAACAGATGTCACTCCGTTTCCGGGTAAGCGTGAAATCATTCTCGTTCCGTCCGCAGAATCGCCTTTGTTTTCAAAAAATTTGTCTGTCCATTCTTCTGTTTTCTCATGCCGTTTCAGCAATCGGAGAATATCGGTATCTGTCTTTGCGCCAGTGTGAAGCTGCTTCAGCAGGGCGTCAAGTTCCTGTCCGATTTTTTCCGCCTCATCTCCTGCCAATTCTTTCAAAAAAGGGCGAATGTCTCTCGCCGCCTGCAAAATGTCTTCTGTTTTGTACATGGTATTACTCCTTAATGTATTGTTTTGTATACGTCTTTCCGATGACGTATGGCAATAATATCTATCACTCGTTTTTTATCATAAACTGCATAGATGATACGATATTCACCTATACGGATGCGCCACAGATTTTCTTCTCCCTGTATCTTCCGGCATCCTCTCGGACGGGGATTTTCGGCTAAAGATTCAATCTTGGAAAACAATCTGTTTATTACAGAATCAGCAAGTAGTTCAAGTTCTTTACGGGCTGAACGAGTGAAAACAACGGCGTAGCTATCCATCAAGCTTTCCTTGCTGTTTCAATCTTTTTCTGACAGATTCCAAAGACTCACGGGGTTCATCCTCTCTTGACCGGGCAATCAACCTGTCATAAAAATCTTCCCACAGGTCTCCGTGTTCTTTGAGATCAATAAGAACAGCCGTTTTTTTTCCTTTGTCATCCACTATAAATTGGATACCTTTCATTTTATTTGTCTCCTATTTTGCGATGATAATTCAGCGGTCAGTCCCGAAGGGACGGTTGATTTTTCCTCAGTCGTCCCTACGGGACTCGAATTGATTTTTAAATTTCTGTTATCCGGCAATTTATTGCCGGTCTATTCTCGGATGTCCCTTCGGGACAAAAAATATCACCGTTCCAAAGTCCCGTAGGGACGCATGAAAATAGACCGGCAATTTATTGCCGGAAAAATTCGCCCGCATCATTTTTGAGTCCCGTAGGGACGGTTGATTTTTTAGTTTCTGTTATCCGGCAATTTATTGCCGGATAGACAAAAATCACACCCCCATATATCCAAACCCCGCCCAATGAAAGGGATGGGCATAATGCCGCTGTTTAGAGTTAGGCGTCTCAAGCAGAGTTCGTTCAAGATAATTGGCGGTCGGATATGCCATTTTCGGGATTTCGGGTTGGGGCATCTTCGTTTTTTTCATCTCGAAATACTCCTGTTTTTCCCGATTCGTGGTATCCCGCATCCAGATTTGGGCTTGGCGCAGGGCTTCCGGCGGAGACATGCCCTGTTTCCGCCATGACTCGTAGAAATAAGCCATGAGCATCATGGTGCTTGAGTCATACACCGACCAGAGCGAAGCCATCA
>JFJP01005856.1_pt1 | contig 12575 bp, 13 predicted proteins | sample 431651 | NCBI WGS metagenome assembly JFJP01 (sample SAMN02602958, study PRJNA72255) | Microbial mat metagenome, whole genome shotgun sequencing project. | biome: fresh water; feature: sink hole; material: water; isolation source: purple microbial (photo- and chemosynthetic) mats found in... | reverse complement strand
GGCGCTGCAAACTCGGACGTGAAGCTCCAGAAAATCTATCTCGACAAGGTGCGTACTGGCACGGTCACGATGGTGAACACCAACAAGGGCATCACGATGGAAACCTTGTTGGTTAAGGACGGCTACCAAAAAGGTTCTTACGGTATCTATGCCATTGCAGTGTCCGACCTGAACTGTAATTTCAAAGGCGTCAGCGGGTTGCAAACACTGACCGGCCAAGCCTCTGTCTATGGTACGCACTGGTCAAGCAGATACATCGGCCAGTACAGAAACGAGTTGATGCTGAGTATGAACGAACCAACTGTTGAAACTGCAGGACAGTTCACGATGGTAACTGGTACTGCAAAGTTCAACTCAAGTGGTGGCATATTGATGAATGCTATTGGTTACCAAGGCGTGTGGGAAACACCTCATTGGGTAAAAGGCTATACCGCATTCGAGAACATCGCACCCACGATGAGCGGCGGCACGATAGGTAACTACCTGCTGGAGTACGCGCTCGATACCGGCTCGGGCTACGGTGCCTGGAAAACACTCAGCGCAGCGACGACCGCCGTGACCAACACCACGGCCATCACCTTTGTGCGGGTGTACATGCAGAGTTCGTGGGACGCGATGGGTGGGAATACTTACCCGCTTGATGTGAACAAGGTGACGTTCACTGGCCTCCCAGTAGGCTGCGACGTTGTGGTACTGACAGCGGGCACAAGCACTATTCTCGACAGCGTTGATTCAGGTGCTGGCACCAGCTACACATTCACCTACGAAGGTACGCCAACGGTTGACGTTGGGTTCATCAGACCTGGGTACGTCACCTATTACCTTCGCAACCTTTCTCTCGCGGCAGCGGACTCCAGCCTGCCGATTTCTCTGACCGTTGACCGCAATTACACATAGGGGCACATCATGGCAAAAATCACATCAAAATCGTCCCTTGTTGTTGGCACTAACCTGCTGATTGACGAGGCTGCACGCACCATTGCGTATGTTGAGGCAGGAGGTCTGTCGTTCAAGGACGGGGTGACTTGGCAGGCGCTGTATTCCAAGCTAGTGGACCTGTGGGCAACCTCTACGTACCATGACAGCCCGTTCCCCTGCTATGCCATCGATGCACTTTCAGGCCAGTTCCAGATCGGCACGGACGGCGCGACCTTCAGTGGTTGGACGTTCCTGAACGATACGACACGCAATACGAACAGGGATGGCGGCTGGTCAGAGTACAGCGCAGCTGGCGTGCTGCTGCAGCAGTTTTCCGGCTTTGTCGGCTTGGGTGCTGTCAATACCGGAGCACAACCGTACTACCACTTGGCCGAGACTGATGCGCCTACGGACTTTCCGTTTGATGACCAATTCAATGTGGGCATCAAGGTTTACGGTGACGCAACTCACGGCAACTTTGACAAGCGGACTTATGCAAAAACCTTTTGCCGTGAGTACGGGAAAAAGCACAAGTCCTCCGTGCTGGCTGACACTGGTGCAACTGCTACGGGCGCGAACAAGCAAAACTTCTTGATTTCCAACGAAGATGACCTGAAGATTCTTGCATTGCTGGGCTCAGATAAAGCGACAGGTGATGCCGCGATGTCAGGTGCCCCGTACTCAGGTATCACAGTAGCCTACTACAGCGCAAATCAGAGTCGCACTATCGCGGGTACGGCACGCAACTTCAAGATCATCATCAACGGCAACAACGCCACCTTGGAGCAGATTTACGCCAAGGTGCAGTACATGCTGCGCCAAGCCACTGACATCAATACCGGTGGTACAGCGGGTACGAAGATTGGGAAGATTCAATCTGACTTGCTGGCCTTTGTGGGCGACACGCTGGTGACTAGCCAGTCTGTTTACGTTGACAACATCTTGTCTGCGGACAGCAACCGCATTGAGTTCTATGACGACTCCAACACCAAGCGCACGAACCCCTACACAGCCGCTGGCGCTATGACTTTCAACTCCGTGCTGGTGGGCGCTGGTAGTTCGTACCGTCTGATGTTCAGTGCCCCTGAAGGCGCGAGCAATGACTATGGCGAAGCAGGGGCCATCACTGTGCAGGACGCCACGGGAACCCCGATCACCGGCACCATCAACGCCGCGTCAATCGCGTTCACCTTTGACTATGACGGAGATGCACTGGGCGGCGACCCTGGTACTGACAAAGCGGTGACGCTGATCGGTATCAAGCCCGGCACCGGAAAATTTGCGGTGGCCACAGGTATGTTGACGCGCAGCAAAGGTATCAGCTTGTCGCTGGTGGCAGAGTCGGATCGGGTCTACTCACCGGCCTAAATCATGATCCTGTTCGACCCCGCCAACAAGCGCATCGTGCTGGACAGTGCCAGCGTCACGGCTACCGAGCTTTACAGCCGGTCAGCCGACTGGCTGGCCACGTCCGACAAGCTCAAATACGGGGCAGTGTTCCGGCAGGTTGGCGGCGACGACCTTGGCGGCGGCTTGTCCATCCCTCCGTACTTTTTCTTGCAGGGGGCGTGGCGGGTGCGCCCAATGGAGGCTGACCACGACCTTGACTTCGTTGGCAATCTGTTCGTGGAAGGTGGGGGTAACCCCTTTGTCCGAACTCTCGGACCCTACCAAGTCAACGTGCGCTCTACCGTGCCCGTGCAAGCGCAAGGCATCAGCACCTCCGGCAGTACCGGACCCAGCGCCAGCGAGATTGCAGCGCTCGTCATCGCCAGCTTGCAAGCCACAGCCATCCCGGTCAACCTGACGCAAATCAAAGGCCAGCCGTTTGGCGGGAGCGGCACCGAGGCTGACCCGTGGGGTCCGTAGATGAGCAGCGCCTGGGGCAAGTCATGGGGCAAGTCATGGGGGGTCGCATGGGGTGCGCCCGACTATGACGAACCTGAACCGCCCGCGATCCCTGCCGGGGACAGCATCAAGTGGGGGCTTGGTCCTCTCGTAACACCCGAGCGACGGGTGCGCAAAAAGTCTAGACGTAAGCGCCAGAGCGAGGCGCTGCTGCTGGTTCTGCTGAACTGAAGTTTTACCGTTTTTGCTAAATTGCTTTAGGTGGCAGACTTTGGCAATTTAGAGGACGATTTTTATGGCTGACTCATCAACTGAAATGCGCGGTGGTCGGCGGGCTACTGATAAGCAGCCCTTCGATCCCTTTGAGTGCCAGGGCGGCTGCGACGACATCATTACCGTTAAGAAGCAACTGGTTGACGGTGATGAGCGCATGGACCGCATTGAATCTGACCTTCAAGAGCTTTTGGAAATCGTGCGAATGGGCAAGAGCTTTTTCAAACTGCTAGGGGTTATTGGTAGCTTCATAAAGTGGGCTGCTCCTATATTAACTGCTGTTGGTACTGTCATATACATGTTCCGTACAGGTGGAAAATAATGGACCCAAAACGCAAGGCGTTGGTATTATCGCTTGCAACGGCTATTACAGTACCTGCCGAGGGGCTTAGGCAGTATGCGTATAAGGACGTTACAGGGTTACCAACAATATGCATGGGCAGTACAGTTGGTGTGAAGATGGGTGATTTTCGTACTATTCCTGAGTGCAAGGCGTTACTTACAAAGGAAATGAGTCATGTCATCGAACAAGTCGAAAAGTGCCAACCGGGATTACCCCCACAAGTCCTCGCAGCCTTCTCCGACGCTGCCTACAACCTCGGAACAAAAGTCGCCTGTGACACACGTAATTCCACTGCCGCAAGATTTCTTGCAACCGGCAGACTGCATGATGCGTGTACCCAGCTTTTACGTTGGGATAAAGCAAAGGTGGCCGGGTTTTCAGTAACCCTTCCTGGGTTAACAAAGCGCAGGTTGTTAGAACGTGATTTATGTTTACAAGGTGTTGTATGAGCATATTAGCTGCACGCGGTAAAGAAAGATTGGCTGCACATTCAATTAGTGAACAGTTAGCAGCAGTTCGTGAGCAACTTGCGCAGGCTGGTTATTCAGAAAATGTAGATCACGTTAATGTCGAACGACGTAAAACGACAAAGTATGTAATGCATGAACGCAGAGGGCTTAATCCTCAACGTAGGGGCTTTGAGGACCAGAGCGATATTGAAGTTGCGTTTATTCCTGACAGTTTTATTGACAATGGTTAGCACATTATGAACGTGTACGCCATATACCATATCACAGTAATAGCCGTAGCAATTATTAAATATGCTGAATGGTCTGCGTTGTCGATTGCATTGATTATAAAAGCCATATGAATATCTATTTCACCATAGCATCATATCTGTTAGCAGCTGCTTTCGGATTTGGTGGTGGACTGCACTGGCAGGAAGTGACTGTCAGTAACCTAAAACTGGAGCATGCAAATGAACGAATTGCCATTCAACGGGTTAGCCGTCAAACGATTGAGAGACAGGAAGCGCGAGTCCTCGCTGCGCAAGCTAAAGCGCAGAGTCGTGCTGTCGCTGCTGCTGCTGATGGTGACAGCAATAGCACTGATCTTGAGCGGCTGCGCATCGCAACCGAGACAGCAGTGCGAGCCGCAGCCAGTGACCTCGATGCCTGTACCGCAAAAGTCCGCGCCTTCAGTGTCGTATCAACTGAGTGTTCAACCCAGCTTAAAACGCTGGCAGGACATGCTGACGAATGGGTCAACCAAGCCCTGACCTTGCAAGAGGCTTGGCCGAAAAACTAGCGAAATTTTGCCGTTAGTGCAATCGTTGACTTGGAACCAGAATTCACACCAATTCGGAAGGATCACAAATGCGTAAAACATGGTATGAGGTTAAAGCTGCTGCTGGTGATGCGCCTGCCGTAATTTCCATCTACGACGAAATTGGCGGCTGGGGCGTCAGCGCCAAGGATTTCATTACCAGCCTGGACGCAATCAAGGCTGGGGCCAAGAGCATCACCCTGAACATCAATTCCCCCGGTGGCTCCGTCTTTGACGCATTGACGATGTTCAACGCGCTCAAGAAATGTGGTGCCACGGTGAACGTGTGTGTCATGGGTATTGCCGCCAGTGCCGCCAGCTACATCGCTATGGCAGGCGACACCATCACGATGCCTGAGAACACTTTTATGATGATCCACAACCCGTTGAATGCTATCTACGGCAACGCCGCAGACATGCGTGAAATGGCTGACGTGTTGGACAAGATTGGCAACAGCTTGACCGCGACATACGTTGCTCGCACGGGTTTGTCTGAGACAGAGGTACGCGACCTGTTGGCCAACGACACCTACCTGACCGCTGCCGAATGCGTTGAACTTGGGTTCGCTGACGAAATGATCGCAGCCGTTACGGCAAAGGCGTCGTTTGAACGTGAGCACTTACCCGAGCACATTCAGGCGTTGTTCAAACCTGTCGATGCCGTTGAGACTGAATTGGTGGAGTCGAAGCCCGCCGCCCCAGCACCGGTTCCGTTTGCTGATCAGGTCAAGGCGCTGGCTGTTGCGGCTGGCATCGAGGAACTTGCTCCGGCGCTTGCACTTGACACTGCACTTGACACTTTGGAAAAGGTGTCGGCGCGTATCGCTGAAGTGCGCGAAATTACGTCGCTGTGTACGGTGGCCAAGTGCCCCGATACGGCATCCGAGTTGATTGCCAAGGGTGTTCCGTTGGCAGATTGCAGATCAACGCTGTGTGAACTCCTGGCCAAGTCTGATGACACAACCGGGGTTGATACAACTCAGAGTACCAAGCCGGTTGTCAATGCGCGCCCTACGGCTGGGATCATTAGCTCAAAAGTATGGGCAAAGCGCAATTCTTTATATAGGAGTTAAAAATGGTAACTTTTACCGAAGGTCGCCACACTGGCGAATACCTTGTTTCTGAGGCCGATGGCACTCTGAGTCGTGAGGAAGTGACAGTAACCCAAGCAGGTACTGCACTTGTTTCCGGCACTGTTATGTCGAAGCTGACCGCAACCGGCAAATACGTTCCTTACGACGATGTTGGTACTGACGGTAGCGAGGTTGCTGCTGGCGTCCTCTACACGGAGTGCGAAGCCGCCACCGGTGACCGTAAGGCAGTGGTACACGTTCGCAACTGCGAGGTCTATGGTGCGGCTCTGACTGGCTCCAACGCCAACGCTGTCGCTGATCTGAAACTGTTGAACGTCATCGTTCGCTAACCTGGGAGTATCAAATGGCTTCTCTTGACATTTTTAAAGGCGATGCATTCAGCGTTCAGTCGCTGACGTTGGCGCTCAACGATGTGCCGCATCAACCGACCCGCTTGGCTGAGTTGGATTACTTCAGTGAGCAGGGTATTACCACCACATCGGTGTCTATCGAGCGTCAAGGTTCGACCCTTTCGCTGGTGCCTACCGGTCAGCGCGGTGGCGTGGCCAAGCCGGGGCCGAAGGAAAAACGCACGATGATGTCCCTTGGCACTGTTCACTTGCCCCAGACCGGCGGCGTGAACGCTGATGAGGTGCAGAACCTGCGTGCATTTGGCTCTGAGAGCGAGTTGGATTCGGTGAACAACTTGGTCAACCGCGAACTGCGCCGCATGCGCCGCAACATTGACGTGACCCTTGAATATCACCGCATGGGTGCCATCAAAGGTCAGGTCTTGGATGCTGACGGTGCGACTGTCATCTTGAACATGTACGACGCGTTTGCTGTCACTCAGCAAACGCATTCAATGGTGCTGGGTACTGCCACCACCAACGTGCGTAACAAGGTGGTCGAAGCCAAGCGTAAAGTTGAGGCTGCTTTGGGTGGTCTTACCTATAGCGGTTTGCGTGTTCTGTGCTCTGCGTCGTTCTTTGACGCACTGGTTGCACACGCATCTGTTGTGGCTGCGTATGACCGCTACATGAACGGTGAGTTCCTGCGTGCTGACTTGCGCGGTGGGTTCTTCTTTGCTGGCGTGTTCTGGGAAGAATATCGCGGCAACGTGAACGGCATCGACTTCATTGCACCCGGTGAAGCGTACATGGTTCCTGAAGGTGTGCCCGAGTTGTTCGTGATGAACTTCGCTCCAGCCGACTACATGGAAACCGTCAACACGATGGGTATGCCGTACTACGCGAAACAAGAGCCGCGTGATATGAACAAGGGTATCGACATTGAAGCCCAGTCAAACCCCTTGACATTCTGCACACGTCCCGCAGCCATCGTCAAGATTACTGCGTAACATGAAAGCGGCATTTGAAAGAATGTCGCAACGAGTCCTTACCCGCTTGGGTGAGGACTCCATTTTGCGAGGGGAAATTGTAACACCCCCTCGCAAAGTGAATATCAAACACGGTGTTCAATTCGACGGATACGGTAGCACAACCGTGTCGTCAAAAGGTGACTTGGTGGTTGAACGCTCAGTCGCAACCATACTCAAATCAGACCTGCCAAAAGTGGGTGACTCGCTGGTGCATCCTGACGGTAACTACGTGCTTGATGTCCTGCTGAGTGACCTTGGTGCAGCCACACAGTTCATTGTTCGTAAAGCCTGATCATGGGGTTTGGCATCCTTATTGATGCGACGGCTGTTCAGCGTCTTGCTGCTCGATTAGGTGACATCAACGCAGAGGCATTGGGGCAAGTCAGTAGGCAGGCTGTCAATGACACAGCTGATGCGATTTACGAGTTAGCCCGCCCGCGCATGATCGCTGGCATCAACCTCACTGACGAGTACGTCAAGAGCAAGATGGAAGTCAGGCACGCATCTGCGAGTGGCAGGGCGCAGGCAGTTATTTTGGCCAAGGGCAGCAAACCATACCAAACCCAGCTGCGCAACTACGGGGCGCTGCAAAAGACACAAGATGTCAACTGGTCGAACGAGCGCATTGCAGCCGCTGGGCACCCGTTCGGCAAATGGCCCGGCTGGACAAAGCGCAAGGGTGACAAGGCCCGTGGCATCCCTGTTGACCAGAAACAAGCAGGTATCAGCGTTGAGGTCACACGCGGTACGCGCCAGATGATCGAGCATGGGTTCCTGGTCCAACTGAACAACGGCAATGGTATGGGCGTTGCAACTCGCAGCAAAGGGGCAAAGGGCGAAGGTGCGTACAAGGTGCGCTACGGTCCTTCCGTTTATCAACTGTTCAGACATACCGCTGCCGGGCTGCTGGACGAGGCTGGTGACCAGCTGGAAGATAACTTGGTCACATACGCAACGCAGTACATGGAAAGGCAGTTTGAATGAGCACGATACACCAGGCAAGTCAGATTGCAGCCGAACTCGCTACCCGGTTGGGAACGATCACGGTTGCAAACGGTAGCCACACAGACATTGGCTTAAAAGTCCTGCGTGGTCGCAGGCGTATTGACGATGCGCAAGTGCCCTGCGTGGTACTCGCTGAGGGGCCTGATAGTCCTACGCGGGGTCCAGGCCGCATCCCGTCAGCCGAGGTTGTTCAGACATACGTCCTCATCGGGTATCACGCCTGTGACGCCGATCACCCGAACGACATGGGGCACCTGTTGTTGAAAGACTTGAAACGCGCCGTTTTCAAAGATGGCGTGACGATGGGCGGGCAGGTTGCCCGTGTTGAGTACAAAGGCCGCGACATCGGGCCGCGTGGGGATGGCGTGGGGATCGTGTGCGCCAGCATCGAGATTGATGTCAGCTTTGTTGAGGATTTGACGAACCCTTGACGAAATTTTGCCGTTAGTTAATCCTGTTTCAGATGGCCACAATTCCCTCGTCAGTGTCCATATTGCGACATCAACTTTTTGGAGATATTTATGAGTGCTGCACGCGGTTTTCTGGGCGCTGGTGACCTTTACATTGCCCGCTTCAATTCGACCACCGGTATGTTCGATGACTTTACCGGTCCCCTTGAATCGACCAAGTTTGAAATCAAGCCCAAGGTTGATCTGAAGGAAATGGTATCCAAAGGTCGCACGACTTACGGGCAGGTTATCGAGTCGGTGACCATCCCCCAACCGTTCGATTTTGTCTGCGACTTTGCAGAGGTGAACGGTGACACCTTGGTTGCTGCTTTGCTGGGTACTGTCAGCACACTGAATGTTGGCGCTGGCACCATGACTGCTGTCGAAGTTACCTGCAAAAAGGGTGCATGGGTTGAGATTGGCCACATGAACATCGCTACGGCTGCGTTCACCGTCAAGGATGAGACTGGCGCAACCACCTATGCGCTGGGTACTGATTACGAAGTCAACTACCGCTTGGGCATGCTCAAAGTGCTCAGCACCAGCGCTATCGTTAACGGCGCAGTGCTGGAAGTCAGCGGTACTTACGGTGCTATCAGCGGCACTCAGATTGCCGGTGGTACTGATGCACAGATTCGCTGCAAGTTCCGTCTTGACGGTAAGAACTTCGTGGACGGACTGCCTTGCATCGTGGACGTGTGGGAAGCGGTTATCGCCGCATCCAGCGCGTTCGATTTCTTGGGCAAAGACTTCGCATCGGTCAGCCTGCCGGGCCGGTTGAAAACACCCTCTGGCAAGACTGAACCCTTCGTGGTCACCTTGCTTGACGCGGCTATCTAAGCGGGTAAACGGCTGTGTAACAACGGAAGCGGGGCATGTCCCCGCTTTTTTATTTCTGAGGTACTTTAATGGCTTCTACTGCAAAACTCGATGTCCCATTGACGCTATCTGTTGAGACAGTTGGTGTTGACGCCATCAAGCAACTCCGAACAGATGTTGCTGCACTTGGGAAAGAGGGTGCTGATGCCGTACCCGAGTTCGCCGCGCTGGGTGCAGAGATTGATCGTTTGGCCAACCAGTCGGCGCTGGTGGGCACTATGCGCGAGTTGTCAACCGAGGTTGAGCAACTTGCGGCTGCACAGTCTGAGGCAGCGGTAAAGTCAGCGACATTGAGTTCAGTGTTCGCTGAGTTGCACGGTGAGACAGCCAGCTTGGGGGCTATCGAGAAGTCGTTAAAGGCCGACATTGTTGAGGCGCAAAGGGCGCTGTTTGACAAACGACAGGAACTGGCCAAGTTAAAGAACGGGACCACTGACTATAAAGAGGAAGCCCGTTCGTTGAACGCAGTGATCATCCAAAGCAAGGATGATCTTCGCAATCTGATTGAGGGTTACACGGCGGCAAAAGTTGCCACATCAGAGGCGGCTGCTGCCGAAGCTGTACTTGCGAAAGAACTCAAGCAGGCCGACGCTGTTACAAAGGCCGCTACGACTGCGCTGGCTGACCGCAACACCGCGTTGCAAGCATCGAAGGTGTCCCTTGAGGGGATGGGCGCTGCCACAAAAGACGTTGCAACGGCAGAGGCTGATCTGGTTGCCTCGTACACAAAGGTAACCGCTGCAATCGCTGAGAGCACTGCGACTCTCAATGCCAAAAAGCAGGCCAATGCCGAAATGCTTGAGGCAGACAGGTTGCTTGCCATCGAGCAGCGCGGCATGGCCGAACTGTTTGAAAAGGGCCGCATTGCACTCATTGCTGAGGAAACTGCGATTCGGGAAGCAGCGCGGGCTGCACAGGCGTACACCGATGCGCGTCAGGCTGAAGCAGCTGCACGCAAAGCGGCTGAGGACGCATGGCAGACAGAGGCAGCTGCCATCGTAAATGGCGTTGAGGCCAAGCAGAAAATGCTGCGAGAAACGCAGCTGCTGGTTGAGGCGTACCAGTTCCTTGCCAAAGAGGATGCAGAGGCGAAATGGCAGAAAGAAGCGTTCGCCATTGTCGAAGCCGCAGAGGCAACTCAAAAACTGGCGCGTGAAGCGCGGCTGCTGGCAGAGGCAGAGGAATTCCTGGCCAACGAAGCCACTTTGGCGGCTGCTGGGCTGCAAAAAATCGAGAGTGCATCCAAAGAGGCGGGGGACGCCATCAAACGCGCTCTGAGCGACGTTGGAGTGCGTTCCGCTGCTGATATTCGCGCTGAGATAACCAAGGTCCAAACGGCGATGGAACTGCTCAAATCGAGCGGAACGCTGGTGGGCGCTGAGTTGGATGCCGCATTTGCCAAAGGTGGGTCGAAGATCAAGGCGCTGGAGCGTGATCTGCGTGAAGCGACCAACCAAATGACGCTGGCTGACAAAGCCGCTCGTACATTCAGCGGGGCAATGGGTCAGTTCACAGCGGCCAATTTGGCGTCTGAAGCCGTGATGTATTTGGTGCAGAGCGTTCAGAATCTGGGCCGGGCCTTCTACGACACGCTGATCCAGAGCGACCAGCTGCGCAGGGGTTTGACGGCTATCTACGGTGACACAGCGGTTGTTGCCAAGCAGATCGATTTCTTGCGTTCAACCGCAAGCGCCACAGGTGTGTCGGTGAGTTCGCTGTCAGGTGAGTTCACAAAATTCACCGCGTCAATGAAGTTGTCGAACGTGCCAATGGAGCAGTCGAATGCGCTGTTCAAAGCAGTGTCTGCTGCATCAGGGGCGCTGGGATTGTCTGCTGAGGATACTGCTGGATCGCTCAACGCTCTTGGTCAAATGGCATCCAAGGGTGTTGTGAGCATGGAGGAATTAAGGCAGCAATTAGGGGACAGGTTGCCCGGTGTACTCGGGCTCTCCGCACAGGCAATGGGTATCACCCAGGCGCAGTTGGTCAAGTTGGTTGAAACAGGCTCTCTGGCAACACGCGACTTCATTGTTCCGCTGACCAAGGGCCTTGAGACTGTAAAGGGTGAAACTGACGGTCTGATACCGACCATCAACAACCTCAAAAATGCCTTCTACGGCATGGCGCAAGACATTGGTGAGGCTGGTGGAACAGCTACGCTGGTCGGTGCTCTGAAGGTGCTTGGTGGAACGCTTGGAACAATCGCTCTGGCTGCAAGTGCGTTGTTTGAAGGTGTTATGAACGTCGCAAAAGCGATTGGTATTCTGGCTGGTGCAGCACTCACTTTGACCAACCCGATGGACGCGCTAAATGCGATGCTCGCAGCTTCGCGTGACAGGCTTGCGAAGCAAAACGAGGCACTGAATGCAGCCATCGACGGTACAAACAAACTTGGTACTTCGTCTGCACAAACTGCGGTTGTATTGAATACAAGTTCACAGTCGGCACTGAAGGCTGCTGAAGCTGTAGGTGCCACTGGAAAGGCTAATGAACTGGCTGCGCTGGCTGCAAAACTCAACGCTGACAACACGCTTGACTTGAGTTCAAAACACGTTCAATTTTCGGCAACAGCCGCACAGATGATTGACAAGCAGGGTGCTGTCATTGATGCTTCAGGGAAGTACGCCAAGGCGGCGAAGGTCGAAGGTGATACCTTGGTTGCGCTGGCAAAGATTCGCGGCGACAACAACGCTGTTGCAGCGGCATCTGTCAATGCGGCAAATCTGGAAGTTAAAGCACTTCAGGAACTGGCTGAAAACCAGAAAGCTGAAACCGATATGCTGCTTGTTCAGAAACAAGCCTTAATCGATATGGCGCAGAAACGAGGTCTGACTGCTGACGCGATAAAAGGTGAGGTTGAGGCACTTGATAAAAAGATAACTAAGAGCGCCGCAGAAACCCAGCAGTCAAAGGAAGCACTCGATGCCGCTAAAGCTGAACAATTCCAGCGCCAGCTGAACATTGAAACGCTTAAAGATAACACTGCAAGTGTATCCGCATACAAAGAAGCGCTTGCGCAAGCTGTTATTAAATTAAAAGAGTATGAGATAGCAGCTATAAACGGTAAGCGTTCTGACGATGATGTTAATGCTGCTCGTAAGGAAGTTACCCGCGCTACTGTTTTATATAACGATGCGCTG
>JFJP01030480.1_pt1 | contig 12577 bp, 7 predicted proteins | sample 431651 | NCBI WGS metagenome assembly JFJP01 (sample SAMN02602958, study PRJNA72255) | Microbial mat metagenome, whole genome shotgun sequencing project. | biome: fresh water; feature: sink hole; material: water; isolation source: purple microbial (photo- and chemosynthetic) mats found in... | reverse complement strand
CTTACCAGAATCCCAACGCCGCTATTGAGCAACGCCCGGCCCATCAGGAATCTCTAACCGATCTGGAAACCGTCGTCACCGCCGAACCCACCGCTAAACACCCCTGGCCCAAAGCGATGTGCGACCAGGTTGACGCCGTGCGCGAACTGCTGACCGCTGGCCCGCGAACCGTTGAGCAACTCGCCGCCCACTTCCAACGTAAACCGGTCAAAGCTGTGCAGGCCGTGCTGGATACGCTGGAGGTGATGAACCTGGCCCGCCGGGGGCTTGACCGCTGGCAGTTGGGATAACGACTTGCCATCGACTTACCGCTAACAGGACTACTGTGGAATTTCCCCTCCTTGGACAAGGAGGGGTGGCGACGAAGTCGACGGGGTGGTTCGAAGCAGCGATTCCACACCCAAGGCTCGACCCCCCCAGCACCCAGGGACGGCCAATCACTGATGTACGGTTTAAAAATTCAATCCGGTACAATTCCCGCAAAATTAGTGCGTTTAAAATAGAGGTTCATCGCAACAACATGACGAAAAAGACCACCATACCCACGATAGACGGCTCCACCTCCAGCAACGCCAACCGCTTTGAAGGCTATGTCGTGTGCATCGGCGCTTCAGCGGGTGGCCTGGATGCGCTGGAAAAATTCTTCAAGGCCTGTCCGGCTGATACCGGCGCCGCCATCGTCGTGGTCCAGCACCTGTCCCCTGACCACAAAAGCATGATGAGCAACCTGCTCGCCCGCCATACCGACATGCCCGTCACCATGGTCGAGGACGACATGCCCATCGATGGCAACCATGTCTATCTGATTCCGCCTGGCGCGATCATGCATGTCACCGCCGGCCACCTGCATCTGACGCCAAAGAATCCACGCGGGCTGACGCTGCCCATCGACATTTTCTTCTCCTCCCTGGCCGACATCTACGGCCGCCAAGCGGTCGGCATCATTCTCTCCGGCACCGGCACCGATGGCACGCGCGGCTCGGTCGCGGTCAACGCCGCTGGCGGTTTCCTGATGGCCCAGGAGCCGGAATCGGCCAAATTCGACGGGATGCCGCGTAGCGTGATTGCTACCGGCCTGGTCGATGCCATTCTGCCCGCCGAAGACTTGCCGGGGCGGCTCATCGCGCACATCAACAATTTGCCCTATCAGGATGTCACCCCGGTCGTTGAGCACGCCGCGCCGATGGCGACCATGAGCAATGAAGAGGTGCTCAGCACGATTCTGCGCCTGCTCCATCAAATCGGCGGCATCGACTTTTCCGACTACAAACCCGCCACGGTTATGCGCCGGATTGACCGGCGGATGCAGGTACGCCACACGCCGGCGCTCTATCAGTACTACGATCTGATGGAACATGATCGCAATGAAATCATCACACTGCGTCGGGAAATGCTGATTTCAGTGACCAGCTTCTTCCGCGATCCCGAGACTTTCGCCGCGCTGGCCGAACTGGTGATTTCGCCTATGGTCGCCGAAAAGGAGGCCAGTGATACCCTGCGCGTCTGGGTCGCAGGCGTCGCCACCGGCGAGGAAGCCTATACCATCGGGATGCTGTTTATTGAAGCCTTCGAACGCGAGCGGCGCTGGCCGAATTTGAAGATTTTCGCCACCGACGTTGATCAGCAATGCGTGGAAACGGCTGGCGTTGGGCAGTACCCGGAATCGGCGGCGGCCGAATTGTCGGGGGAACGCCTCGAACGCTTTTTCGTCAGGAAAGGCGACCGCTTCATCATCAAAAACGAGTTGCGCCAGTGCATCGTCTTTGATTTAGCGGTCTGTCGCAACACATTGATCTATTTCAAATCAGCCGCCCAGGAACGCGCTTTGCGGTCGTTGCAATACGCCATCAATCAGGACGGTGCTCTGCTGTTGGGGTCTAGCGAATCGCTGTCGCCGGGTACCGAAGGTCTGGAAACGATCAGTGCCAAACACAAACTGTTCCGGCGCAAGGGCATGATCCCGTTGCCCTTCCTGGATCGCAAAAACCACGTCGTCCCATCGCCCCTGATCCCTGGCAAAGCGCCGCTCATCGGCAAAACGCGCCGACGCCCCAACGATCAGAGCATTGCTGAAACCAGCGCGACGACCTTGCTGTCGCTGTTCGCCCCGCCGGCGATTGTTGTTAACCAAAACCACGAAGCCGTCCATCTGTATGGCGATGTCAACGCCTATCTCCACCCCCGGGAAGGTGCCGCGAGCCTGGAAATCAACCGCTTGCTGCCGGATACGCTCACGCCGGTTGCCGCGGCGCTACTCTACAAGGCCAGCCGTGATCGCACATCCCTGGTGTCCGACCTGATTACCGTAACGCTGAAAGACGGTCAGCAGCGCATGATTCGCCTGTCGGTTCATCCGGTGCAGAGCGACAGCGAAGAACGCCTGACACTCCTGTGCTTCCAGATGGACTCGACCCAGAATCTCACCGAAGTCGAGCCGGTGAATGTCGATGCCGAAACCATGGCCCGGGTTGATATTCTCGAACGCGAGCTGGCCGCTACCCGCGAAAGTCTGCAAGCCACCATTGAGGAACTGGAAACGTCCAACGAGGAGCTGCAGGCGACGAATGAAGAACTGATGGCGTCCAATGAGGAGTTGCAAAGCTCCAACGAGGAGCTGCAATCCGTCAATGAAGAAATGAGTACGGTGAATGCCGAATTCCAGGAAAAAACCCTGATCCTGAATCGCCTCAACGCTGATCTGGACAATATGGCCAAAGCGGTGGGGGTAGGTACGATTTTTGTCGACGCCAAACTGATCATTACCCGCTTCAGCCCTGACGCCACGCAGATTTTCAAGCTGCGCGATTCCGATATTGGCCGACCGCTCGGCGATTTTTCCCATGCGCTGCGCTACCCGGAATTCCTGGAAGACCTGGAACAAACCCTGAGAACGCAGCGCATGATCGAGCGCGAAGTCAACACCCTCGATGAGCGAAAAACCTATCTGGTCCGCATTCTGCCCTATCTGATCTCCTCGGCTACCGTCTATGGAGCCGTGGCGTCATTTGTTGACATGACCGCGTTCCATGACGCCCGCCGCCTGCAAACGGTGCTGGACGCCTTACCCGAACATATCGCGGTGCTGGATCACTCCGGCATGATTATCATGGTGAATGCGGCGTGGCGGCGCTTTGCCATGGCCAATGGCGACCGGGATCTCAAACGCTCCGGTCCCGGCGCGAACTACTTTGAAGTGTGTCAGACCAACCACCCGGAAGACGGCTCTACGGCCAGCGCCGCAGCGCGGGGTCTGCGTCAGGTGCTGGAAGGCTCGCTGTCGCTGTTCTCGCTGGAATATCCCTGCCATTCACCGACCGAACAGCGCTGGTTTGTGATGCATGTCGCGCCAGTCATCAGTCCGGATTTTGGCGCAGTGATCAGTCACATCAACGTCACCTCCTGGCGTCAAACCACAATCCCATGAACGACCGACACATCAATCTCGCCGAATTGCGGCAACGCGCTGAACAGGCGCTGGCGCGCAGTCAGCCGAACAGCATCGACACTCCGGAAACCCGGTTGATGGAAACCCGCCAACTGATCGAAGAGTTGCGGATCTATCAAACAGAACTGGAAATTCAGAACGACGAGTTGCGTTACGCCCAGCGCCAAACTGACCTGGCGCTGGAAAAATACCGCCTCCTGTTTGACTCGCTGCCGTTGCCGGGGATCGTGGTCGATAGCGGCGGCTTCATCATTGAGGCCAACGCGCAGGCCCGCCAGTGGCCAGGCGTCCGTGATTTTGCCCAGCGCCGCACCCCGGCTTTCCAACTGTTTGACAGCAACAGTCGCAGCGAACTGTATTGGGCCATGCAGAATCCAGCAGCGGCACAAACCGTGGAATGGCTACAATTAAAGATCGGGGATCAGCAGACGATTCCCTGTGACGTGCATCTCATGGCGTTGCGCGCCGAGTTTCCCCATGAAGCGCTGACCTTGCTGGTGTTGGTAGACCAGAGCGCCAAGCAGGCCGTGGCGGACAGTGAGGAGCGCTATCGTCGGCAGAGCCAGCATTTACAGATCGCCAAGCAAGCCGCCGAAGCCGCTAACGTGGCCAAAAGCGAATTTCTGGCCACCATGAGCCACGAAATCCGCACGCCGATGAATACAGTGCTTGGCCTGACACAGTTGCTTCTTAACACTGAACTCACCGTTCCACAGCACAACTACCTCGACAAAATCCATCATGCCGCTGCGCACCTGCTCGATCTCCTGAACGATATTCTCGATTACGTCAAGCTGGAGACCGGTGGGATCAGTGTCGAGGCGATGCCATTGAGCCTTGCCGAGTTTTTGTCCACCATTGAGGTGATGTTTCGGCGTGAAGCTGAAGAAAAGCGCTTAGCCCTGAATTTTACGGTAGCGCCGAATGTGCCGCCCATCCTGTATGGCGACCCGTTGCGCCTGCGTCAGGTCATCAGCAACTTGGTCAGCAACGCCCTCAAGTTCACTCAACAGGGTTCGATTCGAATCGAGGCTGAATGCGCTGCACCCATTGACCACAGCGTGATGCTGAAAGTGACCATCCGCGATACCGGCATTGGTCTGACGCGGACTCAGCACGAGCGGCTGTTTGCCCCTTTCCAACAGGCGGATACCTCGACCACGCGCAGTTATGGCGGAACCGGACTGGGCTTGAGCATCTGCAAACGGCTGGTGGCTCTGATGAACGGCGAGATCGGCGTGGAGAGTCAGGCGGGTCTGGGTAGCGCCTTCTGGTTCACAGTCTGTCTGGGCTACTCCACTGACCAGCGGGAAAGCCCTCCGACCCCGCCTTTGGCCAGTGAACCGACCGTTGCAGCGGCTCATGCAACGGTTCCAGTGCGCCCGATTGACGTTGAGACGCTACTGCCCAAGCTACAGACCCTCATGGTCATGCTGGAAACCGGCCAAAGCAAAGCCCGGCAGGTCAGCGTCGAAATTGAGGGGCTAGTCGCCGGGTCGGCGCTGCAACCGACCTATGCCCGAATCGCGCAGTCCATTGCCCGCCTGAATTTTGAAATGGCGCTCGATCAATTGGAAATGCTGGCTAAACAACAGAGCTGGGGTGATGATTCTCCTGCGCCCCGATAGCCTTCTAGCGGACGCCATGCGCTTGGCTATAATGGCCTTGATTAACTCATCAGGCACCATCCCGCTGCCAAAACTATTAAAAATGCTTTATCAGTCGAACACCTAACTCTTTAATGACTCAAAAAACGCTACCTTTTTTTCATCACCCGGCCACCGCCTGGGTCATCCTGGTTTTATCGCTCCTTGTCACCGCTCTAGCTTGGTTCATCTCGGATCAGGCCGTTAAAGCCAAAGCCCAGGAACGTTTCAATTTTCAAACCACGGATCTGGTCTCGGCGATCAATAAACGCCTCATTGAATATGAGACGGTTCTACGCGGCGGCGTTGGGTTCTTCAAGGCGTCCTCGGAAGTCCGTCGCGATGAATGGCGGCAGTATGTGGAGGATCTGCGTATTCAACAAAGCTTCCCCGGTATTCAGGGCCTGGGCTTCAGCCTGATGATGCCAGCCGCCGAAGTGGAGCGTCATATCGCCCGTATCCGCGCCGAGGGCTTTCCTGACTACACCGTTCATCCACCTGGCGTGCGGGACCCCACCAGCGCCATCATCTATCTGGAGCCTTTTGATTGGCGAAATCAGCGCGCCTTCGGTTATGACATGTTTTCCGAACCGGTGCGCCGAATGGCGATGACCCAGGCCATGGACACCGGCGAACCCACCCTGTCCGGGAAAATCACCCTGATCCAGGAAACTGACGAAGATGTGCAGCAAGGTTTTCTGATGTACGTTCCTCTGTATCGCAAAGACTTGCCGGTGACCACGCCTGATGAACGCCGTGCGGCGATTCAGGGCTTTGTGTACGCGCCTTTTCGGATCCACGATCTGATGCAGGGCATTCTGGGGACCGGTCAGGCCGACATCCAATTCGAGATTTATGACGGTGCCACACCTTCCCGGGATACTCTGCTCTTTGCCAGCCTTTCCAATGAATCACCAGGGCTACCCCCCGCTTTGCGTGTTGACCACGCCATTGCCCCTGAACTGCAAATGCTGTCTCCCGTACTCACCCGCCAGCGCTTCGTGACGACGATCCCCCTGAATATCAACCAGCGCACCTGGACTCTCGTCGTGCACGCCCCCGACAGTTACCTGTCGCTTCAGGAAGTCTTACTGCCCCTCCTGGTGGCCGGTGTGGGCATCATGGTTGACCTGTGTCTGTTTCTGATCATCGCTTCAATCGCCTGCCAGAAACAGCAAGCAGAAAGCAATGCCCATCAACTCACCGAACAATTGCAGGAAAGTACGGAACGCTACCAGGCGTTGTTCACCAGCGCCAGAGCGCCCATGCTGCTCATCGACCCGGAGGGTGGATGGATCGTTGAGGGGAATCCCGCCGCGCTGCGGTTCTATGGTTATGATCAGACGGCCATTGCGCGACTGCGGATCTCGGACATCACTACGCTGCTGCCGAGCGAGGTCACTACCGGGATGGAGTACGCGAACACCTCCCGGCAGGATCCCTTCTTTTTTTCGCACCGATTGGCCAATGGCGAAATCCGTCAGGTGGAAGTGTATACCGGGCCTTTTCGGTACCAACATAAAACGCTGCTGTATTCCATTATCCACGACATCACCGACCGCAAGCGCCAAGAAGCCGAACTCCTGCTCAACCGCCTGCGCCTTCAGAACATTCTCGAAGGTACGAACGTTGGAACCTGGGAATGGAATATTCAGACGGGCGAGGTCATTTTCAATGAGCGCTGGGCAGAAATCATCGGTTATCGGCTCGATGACCTGCAACCTACCACCATTGAAACCTGGTTAACCTTCGCGCATCCCGATGATGTGAACACCACCAAAGAACAGCTCAAAGCCCATTTTTCAGGCAACAGTCCCTATTATGAATGTGAAGCCCGGATGCAGCACAAGGAAGGACACTGGATCTGGGTGCTGGATCGCGGCAAGGTGGCGAGCTGGACTCCGGAGGGTCAACCGCTCTGGATGTATGGCACCCATCAGGATGTGACCGAAAGTCACGAACAGGAAGAACGGCTGCGGACCACGAAACAGGCCGCCGAGGCCGCCAGCCATGCCAAAAGCGCCTTCCTCGCCAATATGAGCCATGAAATCCGGACGCCAATGAATACAGTGATCGGCCTGACGCAACTGCTGCTGGACACTGAACTCAATCCTCGCCAGCACGATCATTTGGGCAAAATCCTGGGCGCTGCGACCCACCTGCTCGATATCCTCAATGACATCCTGGATTACTCCAAGATTGAGGCGGGTAGCCTGGATATCGAATCGATTCCCTTGCGGATCAGCGACATCCTGAGTACGGTTCAGGCGCTGTTCCAGTACCGGATTGAAGAAAAGCAGTTAAACTTTGCGTTCCGCATTGCGCCCGACCTGCCGCCGACCTTGTATGGCGACCCGTTACGCCTGCGTCAGGTCATCAGCAACCTGGTCAGCAATGCCGTAAAATTTACTGAACAAGGCTCGATTCAGGTGGACGTCGAATGTACGCCGCCGATTGACCAAAGCGTGGTTCTGCAAGTCACCGTTCGCGATACCGGCATTGGCCTGACTTCAGCGCAGCGTGAGCGCCTGTTTGCCCCGTTCCAGCAAGCCGATGCCTCGACGACGCGCCAGTATGGGGGAACCGGTCTGGGCCTGAGCATCTCCAAGCGACTGGTGGAGTTGATGGACGGTGACATCGGGGTAGAAAGTGAAGTCGGTGTCGGCAGCGTCTTCTGGTTCACCGCCCGTCTGGGCTATTCTGCAACGGTGCCGTTGACCTTGGTGCGCCACCCTCCAGAAATCAGCCAGAGACCCGCAGATGCTCCCGTGACCGCCACCGACCGCGTGATTGACGCTGCCGAGTTGTTGCCCCGAATCCAGACCTTGACCGAAATGCTGGAGGCCGGTCAAAGCAAGGCGCGGCAGGTGAGTGCCGGGATTGAAACCCTGCTGGAGGGATCGGCCCTGCAACTTGCCTATGCACCCATCGCCCGATCCATCGCTCGACTGGATTTTGAGACGGCGCTGACGCAATTACAAGCGCTCGTTCAGCAGCAACCATGGAGTCGGCCATGACCACCCCGACGACGCCGCGTATTCTGATCATTGACGACATCCCGGCCAATATCGAAATCCTCCTGGGAATGCTGGAAGACGACTATGACCTGAGCTTCGCCACCTCGGGGCGTCAGGCGCTGGCGCTGCTGGAGAAGCAAACCAAACCGGATTTAATCCTGCTGGATGTGATGATGCCGGAGATGGACGGCTACGCGGTTTGCGCTGCGCTGAAAAACGCCGCCGCCACCCGCGATATTCCGGTCATCTTTGTCACGGCGCGTACCGATGCGAATAGCGAAACGCAGGCTCTGGCGGCTGGCGCGGTCGATTTCATCCACAAACCGGTCAACAAAGCCGTGGTTCGGGCGCGCATCCGGCTCCATCTCGAGATGGAACGACGGGCGGCGGCGCTGCAGCAAAGCCTGCTGGACATCCAGCAAGCCCATCACCGGCTGCAAGTATTATCAACCGCCATTGACCAAAGTCCGATTTCCATCGCCATCACCGACCCTAACGCCAGGGTTGAGTATGTCAATCCACACTTCACCCAGGAAACCGGTCTGACCGCTGCGGAGACCCTCGGGCAACCGCTGTGGATTTTGACGTCCGATGTAATCGACCCAGTCACGACCAGGGCGATCAAAAACCGAGTCGCGGGCGGCGAACCGTGGGCGGGAGAACTCATCAACCGCCGTCAATCGGGCGAGCTGTACTGGGTCGAAGCCCATATTGCCCCGATCATTAACGCTGACGGTCAAACGACCCATTATGTAACGGCGCAACTCGACATTACCGAACGCAAACAGGCGCATGAACAGCTTGTCTATCTGGCGCACCATGACACATTGACCCACCTGCCCAACCGGGCACTGTTCTTCGAACACTTTGGCAAATGCCTGGCTATGGCGAAACGGAATAACACCAGGATCGCGCTGTACCTGGGGTCATGCGGTGGGCGATCGTGTGCTACAGGAAGCCGCGCAGCGCATGTCTAACAGCATCCGCAAGTCGGATATCGTCGGGCGTGTCGGCGGTGACGAGTTTGTAGTGCTGCTGCCCGATGTCGTCGACGTAGCAAGCGCGGTCGGGGTCGGTGAGAAAATCCGGATGGCGCTGAATGAACCGTTTATTGTCGACGATCAAACATTATCTCTCTCATCGAGTATTGGCCTCGCGCTCTACCCGGATCACGGCGACAGCACCCTTCAACTGGCCAAGAACGCGGACTGCGCCATGTACTACGCCAAGGCTAATGGCCGGAATAATGTCAGGTTTTTTCAGCTAGACCCATCTGATTGTGATCGGGCTTAGTTCTTCCCTCTGTCAGAAAACCCGCTCCTGTCCGTGATCTCCGAATGTAGGCACAATTAGCCCTTGCCAACACACTGCTCGGAGAATTTTTCCATGTTACGCAACCATCGCCTCATCGTCGTTCCGACGTCCATCGCGATCCCTATCAGTCCTTTTAGATAGAGTAGGTTAAACCGGTTCTCTTCCAACTAAAAGCCGTCTAAGAACGCACCTCTCCCAAAGAGGCGAGGGGTTCTCAGACAGCTTTTTACAACCAGTTCCCAATCAGAATAAACGGTGCCCAGAAAAACGGATGGGCCAGATCCGGTTGCTTGAGCAGGCGCAATTGCGCCTGTTGCAAGGCCTTAGCCTTGGTGACCTCGGGTTTCTGGAGTTGCTGGTAGAAAGCGGGAATCAGCGCTTGCGCCGCTTGGTCCGAAACCATCCACAACGATCCCACTGCGCTGCGCGCCCCGGCTTTCAACGCCACACCGCCCAGGCCCAGCGGCGCACGGTCATCGCCCTCGGCAGTCTGACAGGCGCTCAGGGTGAGTAACTCAATCGGCGTCTCCCCGGCTTGCGCCTGCATCAATTCCTCCAATTGATTCATGTCCAGCCGTCCGTCATAAGCCAACACGAAACTCTTTTCCGGGGTGCCGCCAAATTCCCCATGTGAGGCGATATGCACCACCCGATAGGGCGTTTCGCGGACTTCTTCCTGAAAGCGGGCGCGAATGAAGCCTTGGTTCATCAGCGTTTGTTGCGTGGGCAGGACGGTTTGCAGATGCTGGATTTCGCTTTTCACGCCCGGTAGCGCCGGAAAGCCCTCGACCGATTCACTGATGCCGGCCAGCAGGCTGCGTAGTTCTTGGCGGGGCAGGGGTCGGGGATCGACCAGGCTCATGCCGGGCGCGGTGACGACCGCATAGCGTTCCAAGACAAACTGCTGGCCATTGGTCAGCGCCGCCAGGGGAATCAGCCGCAGCGGACCGTCCGGGACGAAAATCAGGGTGTCTACTTTCCGTTCAGTCAGCCAGCCATCAATCGGGGCGATCAGCCATTGGTAGAGTTGAGCCGAAGGCTGGGCGTAATCCTGTAACGCGTCATCGGCCGGACGCAGTCGCTGGGCCAGTTCCTGGGCGGTTTGCCGCACGGTAGCGGCGGGAACCGGAATGGCCACCCGGCGCTGACCATCGCTCAGGCTGACCAGCAATTCCAGTCGGTCGGGCAACAGGATGGGATACAGAACCGCCGTGTGGGGGGCAACTCGATCCAGTTCGGCGGTGGCAACCGGCGATGCGGCGCAGGGGTCCTGGAAATAGTCGTTCAGTTCCGCCGCCTTAAGCCGTTCCACAGTATCCCGCGCTTCACGGAGCAGCGCCTGGGCGTGGGTCGAATCCGGCTCCCGAGCCGACTGTTCCAGCAACAAATCCACCGCGCCCAGGTAAACCGGCTCTAGGGTTTCGCGGAACGAGGAGCGCCCGCCGACATACCGGACCGGAATGTCAAAGCGCAGGGTTTGCAGGTGCTGGATCGCTTGCCGGTAGGCAACCAAGGCTCCCTTTGGATCGCCATCGGCCCGCCGCAACCGGCCCAGTTGCCATTGCCAGCGCAGGCGGAGATCGGTGGCGTCAATCGCGTCGGCAGCGTGCGCGGCCCGTTCGGTCAGGGTGATCGCTTCACGGAACCGGTGTTGGGATTCATACAGGGCCCCCAGTTGGCCGTCGACCAATGACCGCAAACGCTGATTGTCGAGCGTTGCCGCCTGCGCCGCGGCTTCCCGCAGGGTCGTGTAGCTGAGGCGGAGCGCCTGCCCGGTTTCGGCTTTATTCAGGCCGGTCAGGGATGGCGCGTGACGGCTGATGGCCACGAATTGGACGATTCGATTGGCCGGGGCGGCAATACGCTGCGCCTGAGTGTGGGCGGCTTGCAGATGGCGCAAGGCGACTGAACCGGCATCGAGCCGCGCTAGATTGAGGTACAGAGCAGCGCCGACTTCGGGGTCATTGGCTTGTTGCGCCAGCGCCAAACCTTTTTCGTAGTCGGCGCGCGCCAGGCTTTGACCTTGAACCTTTTCCTGTGGCGTTGTGACCGTGCTGGAGCCTCTGACCAGCCACCGTTGCCGTTCCGCCCGCGCCTGGTCGGGTTCTTCACGCCCGGCTTGCAGCAGACCGAGATGGTTGTGGGCGGCAGCGGCGACGGCGGGCAGTTGGGCGGTCTGGGCTTCTTCCAGACTGCGGCGTAACAGGGTCTCAGCATCAGCGAGGCGCTGTTGGAACAGATACAGTGCACCGATAGCACCGGCTGCTCGCGCCCGCAGGGCAGGATCGGGGCTGGCCTGAGCTAGTCTCCAGGCTTCTTCCAGATCGGCGCTGGCCTGGGACAGGCGGCCCTGTAGGCGCAGGGTTTCGCCTCGGTCAATCAGGGCGGCGGCGCGAGGCGCGGGGTCCGTGGGGAGATCGGTCGCCGCGATGGCAAAGCGGCTGCACAGAATGAGCAGCAGAACCGCCATCACCGGGAGGGCGCGGGATAAAAAAGACATGGCGATCTTCCAATAGCATCGTTGAAAGTCTGTTTCCAGGAGCAGGCGTTCCGGGGTCATAGGGAAGCTCCGTGCAAGGGGAATCACAACCGGCAATCGTCCCGGTCGGTGTTGAGGGTCAGCGGTTCCTGCAAGGTGGGAGCGGCGGGGATGGATTCTAGCGGCATCCCATCGACACTCTTTAGCGAAATGGTCATGCCTTCCGGGTGGTTATCCGCCGGGTAGCCGCCTCGACCTACTTTGGTCAGAGTGCTCTTCTTTTGCCCCTTCCGTCGGGCGCAAGGGTCTTCCGCCGCATCGCGCAGTTCATTTTGATTGGAACCCACGCCGACCGCGCTGCTGACGTCAAGAGCCGTATTGACGTCAACCGTGCCTTGATTGCCGCTGACGCCAGAGGAGGCGCTGAGGACATCGTCGATGCTGGCGGCGTTGTGGAAGAAGGCGTCGGTGTTGATGACGATGTGGCCACCTTTGCCTTGGGTGGCTTGGGCTGTAATAGTGCTGCTGTCGAACGCGACGACGGTTCGGCTATTGATCTCGAGATTGCCGCCTTCAGTCTCCGCATCGCCAAAGACCGAGGTGCTGATTTGGCTGTTGAACAGACGGAGGTCGGCGGCGTTGATGAACAAATTGCCGCCGGTCGTCTTGGTGGATT
>JFJP01029034.1_pt1 | contig 12577 bp, 9 predicted proteins | sample 431651 | NCBI WGS metagenome assembly JFJP01 (sample SAMN02602958, study PRJNA72255) | Microbial mat metagenome, whole genome shotgun sequencing project. | biome: fresh water; feature: sink hole; material: water; isolation source: purple microbial (photo- and chemosynthetic) mats found in... | reverse complement strand
AATTCTTAAAAAAATTAAAAAAATTAATTAAAAAAATTAAAAAAATTAAAAAAATTAAAAAAATTAAAAAAATTGAAAAAAATTGAAAAAAATTGAAAAAATTAAAAAAAAATAAATTTATTCATAAATTCGAAAAAAACAGCTTTATTTGTATTACTTTTTCGAATTTTTATCATTAAACCCTTACATAATTAATCAAATGAATCTCCCTCTTTTGCAAGAAATCCGCGATATTGACTCCGATTTCATAGTCTTTTCCACAAATAACCGTCTTCAAACCCTTTGCAAACCCCCTTCAAAACCATCAGATTTTCTTTCAATGAGCGAAATGCTGGATTTTTCATCACATATGAAGCTGTTGCAAGCCCAGAAATCGATGGATCGAATAAGTTCTGAACAGCATATGAAGACTATTGAAGAGCTTCACCCACTTGAAAACACCAATTTTTCTCATATTTCACATGAAAATTCCAATATTTTTACAGTGAAAAGGCCTTTTAAAGAGAATTTCAATGAAAATTCCAATGAAAATTTGAAGGAAAATAATGATAAAAATGAAAATATAAAGGAATTATTGAAGAAAAATATGGATTTATCAAAGAAATTAGAAGCTGCAATGGCGATAATTACTGGATTAAAAGAAGAAAATCAAAGGAAAAATCAAATAATAAAGAAAATTACTGAAGAAAAATACAATTTTTCGGAAGAAAATGAGAAGATTAATGGGGTTTTAATGATCAAAGAGAGGGAATATGATGTTTTAAAGTCAAAGTATGTAAGTATTATTGAAAATTTCATCGTTAAATCATAAAAAATTGGATTTTTTACAGAAAAACCTGAAACTCGAATCCGAAACGTTGAAAAAAGTGAAGAAAAATGAGATTTTATCACGAAAAAGCTCAGAAATTTTCTCAAATCTTCATTTTTTCGCAGAAAAACTGGAAATTCCTTTGAATTTTCTTCAAACTCACAAGAAAGAAGAGAAATTTCTTTTAAAAACGCAATTGATCACAAATGATGATAAAGAATGCGAAAACACTCTGAAGAAAACCAAGCCTCGCTGCGATTATTTCAATAAAAACAAAGAAAATCTCCTAAAAAATGACAAGTAAGCATTAATTTCGACAAAATCCATTAAAAACCTATAAAAAAGGCTAATTATGACAGAATTTCGCAAAAATTGCCTAAAATTCAAATAAAAATTCATCAAAAACTTCAAAAATACCATTAAAAACTATCGTTAAAATTATTAATTCTATTACAAAAAGAAGTTTTTCTTTAATTTTATTTACATTTCTCTCTGAGAATTTTCGCGATTTCCTCTTGTTCAAAGTTTTTTTTCAAGCCATTTATCCCCATTTTCTTTCTAATTTCTGGCAATTTCTCTTCATTTTCAAAGAAACCCACGATAAAAACCTCTTCTTCCTTCAATTTCCCGATATTCTCATTTAAATCCCCATCAATGAACAAAAATTCGTAATTTTGACAATATTTGCCACAATTCTGAAATCCCTTTCTTTCCCTTATTTTACTGATTCCTTTGTTAAAATCAGCAGAAAAATCTGATAAAAAGCCTAAATTCAATAGAATATGCTGTAATTTCATGATATTTAACATATCAGAAAATATCAATAAAATCTTTGGAAAATAACAATAATGACTGTTCATTGCGTCTTTAAAGAGAGAAAATTCAAAAGAATGTTCTTTATTTGGGATATATATCGAAAAAGACGAGTTTTTACTGATTTCTTTATCAGTTATTAAGAGATTTTCTTTATAAATCTCTATGTTTTTGTTCTTTTTCTCTATATAATTCGACTCCAGAAGCCCATCTTCGAGATTCTCGATAAAAGCTGATAAATTCAGGGAGTTTTGGCTAGAAATCATGAATTTGTAATGATTTCCTGAACTTTTCGAACTTTTTATCACGATATTTTGAAAATTCGAGATTTCATTTATAAGTTTTCTCATTAAATTCATCTCGAAATTGAAGAATTCATAGTTATTTTCCTTTAGAAAAACCAGTGAGTTCTGCGAAAAAGTGATAGAACTGCTGTCAAAAACCTCGAAAATGAAGGAATTCTCGTTATTTATCGTTTCATTAGAAATAACCAGTTTCACAAAGCCTTTATCAGTGAATTTTATCGAGTTTTTCAGCAAATTATAAAGGATTTGCATTAATCGCAAAGGATCTGTATATATCAGTTTTTTCTGGTTTTTATCAATAAAATACGATAATTCGATATTTTTCCTCAAGGCGATTGGTCTTAAAATGCTAATAATATGTTCGAGAAGTATGGTTATATCATATTCCATGTAAACTATGTGTATTTTATGTGGAAATACTGATGAATTTATCAATGAAAAGTCGAAAATTCCATTGATGTAATTATAGATCAAATAGGCGTTTTGATAGGCGGAATCGATATATTCGAAGAAATTCGCATTTTTTGTCTCAATTTTAAGCTTTTCGAGGATTTCGATCACATTTATGATAGGCTGACGCAATTCACTACTGATATTCATCATTATATTGTTATTTTCTACATTGAGTGAGAGATTTTTAGAAGATTTCTCAGGATTTGTCACATAATTTATCACAGATTTATCAGGATTTAACGGAGATTCATCAGGATTTGAGATATTTATCGCAGATTTAACAGGATTTGTGATATTTATCACTGTTTTATCAGGATTTAACTCAGTGAAAAAGAAGATTATATGATCTTTTTCCTCGTTTTTCAAGTCTGTTGAATAAAAACACAGTTCATTCATATTTTCATTCAGTTTATAGGTTAAAACGATTGTCTGTTGCTTCAAAACCTGATAGAAAGCTGAATTTCGAGCATTTAACCCCTCGTTTATCACATACTTCAAATCGGAGAAAAAAGCCTTTATTTCGATATTTACAAGAATTTTCTTTGAGATGTTTTTCAAAGGAAAATCTAAATCGAGATTTTGGAGAAAATTGTGAAGAATTTGGGGCATTTCAATAAGAGAAATTGGGCTATTTGGCGATAAAATGTCGAGGAAATATTGGAAAAAACACGTGTTTTTCTCGATTTCGTTCAAACCGATGAATTTATTGATTTTTCGGTTAGAATATACGATATTAAAGGCTTTATCGAGAATAAGCACTCCTTTTTGAAGATTATTGAAGATTTTTAGCCATTTTTGATAAATTCGAGTTTTTTCTGAGAAAATTCCAAGGGTTTTTCTAAGGAAATATCGCATTTTTTGGCTATATCGATTATCGCCATATCGTGATTTTCAGCTTTTTTTTTGTCTTTGATCAAAATGGAGGAAATTGGCTTAGAATTCGGGCGATTCTCATCAATTTCCTCATTGAAAATCGGGTGGAAATTCTGATAAAAATCCAGTTTATTGATAAAACTTGCAAAAAAGATAAATGTGAAGATTTCGCTGATTTTTAACAGGGTTAGAATGTCGTATTTCGTGAATTCCTTGTGATATTCAAAGTAAATTAAAAGGAAAATCACATAAAATAAGATAAAAATCGATGAAAAAATCTGGAGTTTTAACACTCGAATCGAGATTATCGAGAAAATTATGAATAAAATCAACATTTCTATATAGGTTTTAATGTAAGAATCAGCTTTAGAATCCTTTAATTTCATTAGGAAAAACGTCAAATAGCCGATAATTGCTAATAAAGACAGGAGGAAATTAAAGGAAAATATGAATAAACTCAGATTTTCTGATTTTTTCCCTTTTAAATAGTAAATCATCATAAAATCAAGTAAAATCAAGGCAATTAAGCCAATAATCGCCAAAAAACCATAGACTTTTAGTTTAGAATATTGTGTTATTTGTGGACAAAACAGGGATTCTTCATAATATTGATGACAATCCACGATTGTTAGTATAAGTACTGGGAGAGTCCATATTGTGTAAAATGACTTTATATAACAAAAATGCTTCTGACTTTTCTGGATATTAAGGGTTTCTATCAGGTTTTTCTCATCCAAATTCAAAAGGATTTTCTTTCTTAAAATCGAGGGTTTTTTTAAAGGCTTTTTCTTTGATTTTTCAGGTTTTTCTTTAGGTTTTTCCGTTGATTTTAAGGGTTTTTCTTTTGATTTTGAGGGCTTTTCTTTTGATTTCTCCTTAGGTTTTTCCTTTGGTTTTTCAATCGGTTTTTCTTTTGATTTTGAAGGATTTTGAGGGTTTAGTGAGGGTATATTGTCAATTTTAGTGGGGTTTTTATCAATAGAGAAATCATCGGTATTCTCCACGAGGATCAGAGCTTCTTTTTCAATTTTCTCAATATTATTCTCGATTTCATGAGGAATTAACTGGTCTTTTTCATAAATTTTCTTTTTTTTTTCTTTTGGGTTTTTCTCAGTTTTTTTCTCGTTTTTTTTAGTGTCTTTTTTAATGTCTTTTTTATTGTCTTTTTTATTGTCTTTTTTATTGTCTTTTTTATTGTCTTTTTCATTTTTCACAAGTAAATTTATCTCTTGTGGACCAGGAACCTCATAATTCTTGCTTTTTTCTTCAGGGTTAATGATCATAGCATCACTATTTTCTTTATTAGGCAAAGGAGTGAGTAATTTTAATGATAGTTCTTTATCGTTTTTATCCTCTTCTTCTAGAAAAAAAGTCTTATTTTTGACGAAATTTTCTTTTGAATTTCTGGAGTTTTTTTTAGAGCTTTTTGCTGCTTTTTTCGGCTTTTGATTTTCTTTGAGAATTTGTTTAAGCTTTTCGCTTTGGATTGGCTCGATTCGTAAATCTTTAAAGTTTTCTGGTTTGAGTTGATTCATTTTTAATGGATTTTTTAATACAAAAATCAATTTTTAGTGAAATTTTTGCTATTTTATGAAATTTTTATCGTTTTTTGTGTTTTTTTGTGAAAAATTTTTTTTTTTTTAAAAAAAATAGGAATTTTTTTTTTTTTCTCCTTAAAAAACTTAAATTTTTTTTGTAATGGTATTAATAAAAAAAACATTGAATTTCCATCAAAAATTTACAAATATTGGCTATTATAATCCTTTTCATTCTTCCTGCTTTTTATCGCCATTTTCAACTTTTTCTTATACATCAACTTAATCCTGCTCACAATATCCAAAATATGCAAATTATCTGATCTAGAATTTTCCTGATTATTGAAATACTTCATATTAACGCTCCCAGATTGTTGCATCAGAAATTTAAACGCATTATTTGTAAACCTCAGACTCTCAGCTTCATTTTCCGCTACCGCAAGTAACCCTACAACCCCTGTCTGTAATGAATCCAACAGAACAAAGCTCGAGCCAATTTTCCTCTCTAAATCGAATGAAATATTTTCGATTCTACACATATGAAAAAAGGTCTTATATTGTATATTGCTGAGACCAGGATGATGCAAAAAAGGGCAATATATGAAGGATCTCTCGTTATTTTCAGCAAGAATATGGTATTTACCATTAATTTCATCAAGTTTGCCTTTCATTAGGAAGTCGAAATAGAAGAAACCTGATGTATAATGGTTAAGATAACAGTCTAGGCCTATAGCCCAGAAAAGCACGTTATTTGATGAAATTGCAGAAAAAGGATCAGGAAAGGCTATTAGATCGACTGTTATGTAACCAAAAATACCCTTTGTGTAAAGAGATTGTCCCAAAACTTGCGAGACGGCTTTCAGGTTGATCTCATGGAGAGATTTCTGAGGGAAACTCATTGCAACGTTCACATATTCTTTACCGGAAATCTTCTCGTAAGCAGTTATGAGCGAAATTTCTCCATTCGGCTCTATTAAATTTCAAATAATTTGTTAAAATTTTTAAAAAATTGAAAAATTTAGTTTAAAATTTGAAAAAAATTGAAAAATTTAGTTAAAATTTTAAGAAAATTGAAAAATTTATTTAAAACTTGAAAAAAATTGAAAAAATTGAAAAAATTGTTAAAATTTTAATTTTTTTTTAAAAATTAAAGAATAATACCTATCATAAAACTAATGGAAGGTGAGCTGATACTCGAGTTTTGTTCGTTCGGCATCGCCTCAATAATCCCTCCTTTCCTGAGAAAATGCATTAAAAACTCTTTCCAATTCGGATAAAGAGACGGAGTCGCAAACTTCACTCTCACCGGCAAAACCGCTACCAAAACCTCTCTAATCCTTGCTAAAACTGCTTCATTAACCTCAAACCCTCCTTTTTTCCTTAATTCCTTAAAAAACCCCACCGAATTGACGGAAAACCACGATATTCCCCTTCCATTGAATTCATCATCGATTTTAAAGACCCATGTATTAATATTGAGGTTATTAGCAATTAATATCGTCAATGAATTAATGAGTTCCTTTTCATCATAAATCTCATAAGCCCCCGGCGGACAGGGAATATCGCAGTTTAAAAACAGTCGTTTCGCTGCTGATTTGTTCGAAAAAGCGAAGCTTTTTTGTGGATCGCCTGCGAAAATTGCTATATTCAGTATCGCAGCTAGCTTTATATCGTCATTTGACGGGAATCCTGGCACAATAAAAGCCTCTTTTCCTTTGATAAGTCCTTTAATCCTTTTAATAGCTTTCGGGGAATATAAGAGCAGTCTCGCTGTCGAGAAATGACTGGGGAAATTAATATGGTTTTCAGGCCAAATGAAATGAATTCGGTCTTTATAATCATTAAGATCCCCTAAACTCATGACTTTGTGATAATAATTGATTATTTCAGCTGGTAAATCAAAAGGACTTATATATATGATCTCCACTAAAGGATCCCGGATATTAAAGATTCTCGTCATTTGATTGTTCTGCCTTTGAAGGAATTTCTCCATAGTAAGTCGACGAGTTTCTTGGAAACTAAAGGAATTTATGTGGATTTCTATACGTTTATTCAGCTTTATTTGTGGCCAATTCGCTTTGAAATCGCCAGCTAATGAGAAATAAAGGTCGATTTCCTGCTGATTTCGTTGCTTTATCAGGAATTTCGTCTGTTTGTATTGAAGGAAAAGTCTGAAACTCCTTTGAATTATACGAGCTTTTTCGATCAGAACCCGGATTCTACGATAATCTCGCTTGCAAGCCCACATACGCCAAAAAGACTGTATCTTTAAAACTGCGATATTTTTACCGTTAATTCCCATAAACATTCGACTCGGAATCTTCAAAACCTTGTTAATTTCTTCAGAATTCACGATTATATCCATTAATTCGTTAATATCGTGAGTTTTTCTCGGTACTATTGCTAATTTTGCAAGTTTTTTCCCATCGATGTAAGCTAAAGGAATATCGTAGGAACTCATTAATTTCTCAAGGCTTTTTATTATAGAAGAAATCTGAAGCCAAATTCCTCCACAAATACGTTTATATGATTGAAATTCAGGGGTTTCTTCAAGAGTTCGACCTTTTCTTATGATGAATTGATGAAGAGAATATGCGTCTAAAACCTCAGGATATGTCAATATAAAGGGTTTCTTTATATTGATATTTTCGTCAAAATTAGGGATCTTCTCAGAAAAACGGGATTTTTGTGATGATTTCTCGGTTTTTTGAGAGAACTGAAGGTTTTTCTTGTGAATTCGCTTATCCTGAGAGAGTTTTGGGAAAAAAACAAGATTTTCTTCATTTTTATTGGTAATTTCTTCAGATTTTAACGATTTCAGGTTATTTATGTCAAAAACAGTGTTAAAAGGAAGGTCTTTCATTAGAGAAATCGTCTGTTTAACGAATTTTTCCTTATGTTCATGATATTTTAAAGGTTTATTTGAAAGAAAAGGGTGTTCATTTTGTAAAAATGGCGATAAATCCACTTCTTTTGAGATTTTTCCCTGATTTATCAGAGAAAGCAAGCCTGATGTTTGATAAGAAGGAGCGGAAAGAAGAGAGGTGATGTCTGGCTGGGCTGAGGGCTGTAGGTTTTGAATGGCTGCTTTAGAAGGTTTTTTAGTGGGCTTTCGCTTGTATAGAAGCTTGCTGAGAAGAAAATTGAAGAAAATTGAAGAAAATTGAAGAAAATTGAAGAAAATTGAAGAAAATTGAAGAAAATCGAAGAAAATCGAAGAAAATCGAAGAAAATCGAAGAAAAATTAAAAATTACATGAAATCTGCTCTAAAAGATTGAGCTTTTTGTGGTACTTTCGCTTCTTTGATGTTTTTCTGAGAGTTATTAATTGATAAAACTCCTGTTTTTCCATTCGTTTCTGCTGGAATTACAGGGAGTTTCTGAGCAGTTATATTATTATCATTGAGTACCTTTTTTTATCGAAAAATAAGGAATTTAGCGAAATTTCTATACACTTTTAAAGAGAAAATCCAACTTATTGTCGAGGTTATTTTCGAGTTTTTCTATTTGAATTTGTAGTCTTTCATAAAGGATTTGAACATCTTTATTAGGATTTAATGGTCCTTTATGTAGAGAATTATAAAGGGATTATTGAAGGAATAGGTTTACCTTGGGAAGGAAGATTGTTAGAGGCAAAGGAGAGAAGCTGGTCTTTAAAACGCTTCACATCCCCTTGTGTTGAAAGGATCAGCTTTCCCACGTCTTCAGTTATCATTTTTTAAAAGAAAATATCAAAAATAACAAGTTTTTGTTTAATTATTGGAAATTTCGGAATTTTGGCTTTTTCTAAGAAAAAATTTATTTATATCAAATTTCTCGATTTTATTTCATTTAACGAAAAAATCTCGAAAATCACCAATAAAACGATAATCTCTTCAAATCGCTCCAAATTCATGATATTAATCACATCATAACCTTTCCAATCCCCTTTCTCGATCCTTTCTTCAACATCCAGCTTCGCCTTGTAAAAATCAATGAATTTCTCGAACATATACCTCTGTTTCTCGTAATTTTCTCTTAAAATTGCCAAATTTCTCAATATTTCTCTTGTGTTTTCTGGGAGAATTATCAGTTTTTTCAAAGAATTTATGGGTTTTTCAAGGTTTTCTTGTGAATTTCCTGGAAATTTGGCTTCAATTAAGAAGTTTTTCTCGATAATCACGAATTTATTGTTATTTTCAAGTTCAAGGATTTCCTTTACGATTTTCTCTGATTTTTCGATCATTTTTATCACAAATTCCCTGAATTTCAAGTCTTTTTCTGAACAGAATCTCACCGAAATCAAAAGAAATTGCGATATTTTTTCCTCGTAAAAAAACTCGAATTCTGATGAAAGAATAAACCTTTTTCTATTGAAATTCTCAAGGCTTTTATCAATGAAATTTATGCCGTTTTTCTCATAAAGTTTAAAGCCATTTTTCACCATAATCTTCATTGTTTTTTTCTCTTTTATCGCATTTTCCTTCAATTCTATTTGAAAAAACCTGGAAAACTCGATATTTCCTATTTTTCTCACGATAAAATCATTATAAAAATCCCCGTTTATTGTGATTTCTATTTGTTCAGCTGAGAAATTCCTGCATTTTTGTGATAAAATCAAAAGAAAGTATGAGTTTTCTAAAGGAATTATCTGTTGGATATAGATGGGAATCATTAGTTCTATAAGCCAATGATGATATTGCCAAATTCCCTGTTCATTTGCCTGCATATAAAGACCAGTGGCAATAAACTCCAGCTCCTCAGCAATCACCTTTAAAGGCATTCCAAAAGTCACAATTTCCTCAATTTCTTCACGATTTTCAGTATTTTTGCCTTTTTTCTCAGTAATTTCTTCAGAATTTTCCCCAGTTTTATCAGTATTTTCTTCTGAATTCTTCAGAAAAAAGTGATAAAACCTTCGAAAATTTCCTGCTCGGAAGTGCAAAGCTGAGAAATTCGTGAAATTCTGCTCTATTTTCATCTTTGTAAAGGCATTTTCCTTTAAAGAAACCCCTTTATCACCAGACAATTCAACAAGCCAGTTCCTATAGTTCCATTTCAAATGAATTTCCAACAACTTCTCTTCTTTGAACCCCTGAAGTATCAGCCACTGTCTATGTGTGAATAAAGAATATGATTTTTGCTGCTTTTTCAAAAGGAAATTCACTAGTTCAAGCTCTTTTATGATCAGATCATAACGCTGAGGGCTTTTATCAGGAATTTCTCTAAAAGTCTTACAAAGAAGCTCTCGACGAACATTGTAAATTGTGTAGATTTCAGGGGACATTTGAGCCAGATTTACTGTCATTTCTAATAGTTTTTCTGAAGGTATTTCAGAAAGATTCTTACGGACTGAAAGGAAGTGAAGAATGTGGAAGTTTATCTTCTCGGCAGTTTCGAGCTTTTGGCACAATTCCTCAGGCGTCGGGGGGTTTTGGACAGTGTTAGAAGCTTTCTCAGCATGGATCATTTGATTTTTATTTGATTTTTTAAAAGAATTTATGAGGAATTTTGTGAAGAAATAGAAATTGTTTAATGATGAAGAAATTTAATGAATTGTGAGGAATTTAATGTGAGGAATTTAATGTGAGGAATTTAATGAAGAAATTTAATGAAGAAATTATATCTTAAAAACTTCCATGAAGAACTTTAATGAAGAAATAATATAAAGAAGAAATTTAATGAAGAAATCATGAAATGATGAGGAAATTAGTGAAGAAATTAAAAAAAATAGATGAGAAATAAATTATTTTGTTCAAAAGTATTTAAAAATCCTGATTTTTTGCAAGAAAATATAAGATATTTGATAACGAGAAAATATAAAAAATAGTTTCCTATTTTAAAAATATCCTAAACTAATTCAAAGCATTTCCGCATGGCAATCGGCAAAAACAAGAGACTTTCCAAAGGCAAAAAAGGTGGAAAGAAAAAGATCATCGACCCTTTATCCAGAAAAGAATGGTTTGATTTCAAAGCCCCACCTCCATTTGAATCCAGAAGCTTTGGAAAAACCTTGATCACCAAAACTCAAGGAACAAGTAAATATCGCAATTTCTTCTTTAAAATTTCATGCCATTTTTCTCAGGAATCGCCACTGAGAGAATAAAAGGCAGAGTCGTCGAAGTTTCTTTGGCTGATTTGAAAAGCCAATCCGAGCAAAACGATTGGTATCTATTTATAAATAATTCCCGAATATAAAACCCCTATTTACCAAGAGAAAAACGAGCTTCTTTTCTTCATAAAAGAGGAATTTCATTGATGAATTAATTTATCATTGAAATTTCTCGAGAAATTTCTCGGAAATTTTCTGCTAAATTTCGAGAAATTTATCATTTTTCGATAATTTTCTCGTTAATTTTTCTTCGAGAAATTTCTCTAAATTTCTTCATTAAAATCCTTGCAAAACCTTCTTATTTAGGAGAAAAATCAAGCTTTTTATTGAAGATGTTGAGGGTCGAAACTGCAGAACCAGTTTCTACGGTATGGACATAACCCGAGACAAATTATGCCAATACATTCGTAAATGGCAATCTCTGATCGAGGCTCAATGCGAGGTGAAGACTCAAGACGGTTACGTTCTTCGTATGTTCTGCATCGCCTTCACTAAACGTGATAAGGATCAAGTAAAGAAGACTTCTTATGCTCAGAACTCTCAAGTTAAGCTAATTCGCAAGAAAATGGTCGATATTCTCACAAAGGAAGCAGCTTCGAGCACTTTGAACAATTTAGTACAGACTTTGATTACTGATAGTATTGGAGAAAATATCAAAAAAGAGTGCAAATTCGTCTTTCCATTGAATAATGTCTTGGTTAGAAAGGTCAAATTGGTCAAGAAACCCAAGTTCGATGTTGGAAAACTCACTGAGCTCTATAGCGAACAAAAACAACAACCAGGACAGGAGAAAACAGAGGCAGTCGCCGTGGAAGGAGCTGAGGAGGAATCCCAGAATCTTTTGAAGAAATAATAGGTTTTTTATGACAGAAATTACAAAAATCTATAGTTAAAAAGGAATTTTTTAAGAAAATAAGAGGTTTTTTGCGAAAAATCATTTTTTTATTTCGGAAAGAACTCGCTTTTTTCTCAAGGAAAACCCACTTTTTTATCAAGTAAAAACCCACTTTTTTTCACTTGAGTCAAAAAACTGAAATTTTCCTTTAAAACCTTTATTTCTGGATAAATGTTAAAGAAAAAGCCCTTAACCCCTTCCCACGGTAAAATCCGCAAGAATACCCCTCTTTCTTCCCTTACCCAGCCCTCTCCCCTTCCCGTAGAAGACGAGCGTTACCAATACCTATTGAAATTCGGTAAAATCCACAAATCCCTTCAAAACAACACTGCGATTTTTAGTGAATTATCTCAAATTCCTGGAATTTGGATATTTTATCGCCTTTGTTCATCTCGAGAGCAAAATTCAGATAAACTAAGCCTGGATTCATTAGAATTATCCCATATTCCTTTACTAGAAGGCGAGGAAAAGCTGAAAAGCCTTAGTTTTAAGAATAATATGATAAAAAAGATCGAAAATATGGTCAGTTTGCCTAGTTTACTCCTATTGGACCTAATGGGAAATAACCTGGAATTTATCGCAAATTTAGAAAATCTCGTGAATTTAAGGGTTCTTTTGATTGCCGAGAACTCGATTTCTGAGATAAACTCAATAGAATCATTGATAAAACTCGAGGTTTTAGACCTTCATAGCAATAAAATACAAAGGATTAAAGGGCTTGAAAAGCTCAGAAATTTGAAAATCTTAAATTTAGCAGATAATTCTATTGAAAAAATCGAGGGTTTTGAAGAACTGAAAAATCTC
>JFJP01005800.1_pt1 | contig 12581 bp, 12 predicted proteins | sample 431651 | NCBI WGS metagenome assembly JFJP01 (sample SAMN02602958, study PRJNA72255) | Microbial mat metagenome, whole genome shotgun sequencing project. | biome: fresh water; feature: sink hole; material: water; isolation source: purple microbial (photo- and chemosynthetic) mats found in... | reverse complement strand
GTAGACAGCGCACCAACCGCCAAAGCAACGGCCAAAACTATGCGTTTCATGAAAAAACCCCAAAAAAAAAGAAAGGTGTCTCCTGGTTAACCTTGGGCCCTCACCGGCCAGGAGACGGATCCGGTGAGGGCGTACAACCGAATCGCTTAGCAGCCAGCCGTCTTCTTGAAAGACTTGCTGGTGTTCTTGCCGTCTTTTTCCCAGCGGGCGCGAATTTCGTCACCTTCGACGATACGTTTGTCTTTGAACTTGTCCAGTGTCAACGTATCGGTGACGGTGAGCGTAGCCGCTTCACCGGACTTGGCGTCTTTCAGAATTGCCGTGGCCGATTTCCCGTCTGCAGCGATCGTGATTTTGGTGACGGGTCCAACCATCTTGCCTTCCTCGGCCCATGCGCTGGCGCTGAAAGTGGCACCAGAAAGGCCCAGAACGATGGTCATGGCGAGTGTAGAGAGTTTGGATTTCATAAGGTTCTCCTTAAAGAAGTTAGGGTTTAAAACTTGGCTTCGAAAGTGGCGTAGATGTTGGTCGCGCTCTCCAGCGGGGTCATGGTCATCATCTGGCCATTGACTGTGGAAATCTCGACCGGGGCACCCACCCAATTGTTGGATCCAGTGTATTTCAGATCGTAGCGTTGCATACCCATGCGGAAGAATGCTTTACTGAAGTAGGAGGAAATCGGCATGCGGTCGAGTTCCTGGATCAGGTAAGCCTCATATACGTCCCCGCGTGCGCCCACTTTGGAAGTCCACATGTCCTGTGCGGCCGGAGCGAAGGTGATCCAGTCTTTGGAGCCGTGGTTGTACTCCAGGCCGAACATGGTTCTGGAGGGCAGGTCATACCGCAAGCCGAGTGCCACGGCGGTGCCGGTCTTGCTGGTGGGAGCTTCCGGATTGAAGAAGCCGCCGGTCATCAGGCCCTGGAAGCCGAACTGTGCTGAAACATTGTTGTTCGGATGGGTCACGCTCATGCCCACATCACCAAACACATGCAGATTGCCGGGGCCTACCTTCTTGAAGGTGCTCATGAAGCCCATGCCGTACCAGTCAATATCGCCCAGATTGGTTCTGGCTGCGGTATTGCCAAAGTAGGTGTTGTTCATGGTCGGAGCATCAAAAATACTCATGCCCCGGTTCCACTGCAGCCAGACCCGCAGGGGATCTGTGTCAATTGGAATGATCGACAGCCCGACCATATCGGTATCCGACAGGGAGTTGGTCGGGCTGCTGAATCCACTCTCGAACCCGCGGCCATAACAAATCTTGGCATAGGCACCCGGCAATGCGTCGATTTCGGGAGCGTAACCCACGGTCACGCCGTCAAAGGCGTAGTCCACCAGCAAGGAGGGAGTTCCACCATTGCCCGGACGTGGATTGTTCAGCTTGAGATTGCTCGGTGCACCACCCGTGGAGGGGCGCCGCCCCACAGAGAACCACATCTCCTGGTCGGCGATGTTGCTCCAGGTGGCATACACGCGGTCTACATTGAGATAGCTTGTTGATGGAACCCGGCTCAGGGTGCCGTCAAACACGCCGACACGGTCGGCAAAGAACGGAGCGGAAGCCCCATTGGTCAGTGCGGATTCATTTTGTGCGCCCCAGACCTTGTACATCTGCAGGTGCGCAGTGACACTCACGTCCTGCGTGGCTTTCGCATGGAGGTCTAGTCCAAACTTGTTGCTGTATATGCCGCTGTTCTGCGGCTCGTAAGAGGGAATAGTGGCGACGAAACCACCCAGGCCTTGCACCAAGCCGCCATTCATCGGGTTGCCCAGGAATGCACGTGCTTGATCAAACGTCGCCACGTTGTTCATGGCGGGCTGGAACGCCATTAGCGCAGACAGCGCCCCGGCGGTGGACATGCCACCGGCTTGCGGCGCGCCAAAGTAGCGCGACGAACCCGCCGTCGTGGAGGGGTTGGCAAAGAAATCGCCTTGCAATGCCTGAGCGGCGTTACCAAAGGTGGCGTTCACGTCAGTGAAGGTCTTGGTTTGACCCTTGAGGTAGTCATAACGGAACTGGTAGTCGCCGCCCACGGTGAGCCATTTGCCTAACGTCTTGTCGTCGAGCTTTTTGACCTGAGACTTGAGTTCGTCGACCACGGCGACTTATGCTTTTTGCGCCGCTTGCGCCTTGGCGGCCTGCTCGCGATCAGCCTTTACCTGGCTCTTCAGCGCTTCAATCTCCTGCGCCAAAATTTCGATCTTCTTCAGCAAATCGGCCTCTGCAGCTTGCGCGCCAATCGGCACCAGCATGGCTGCGATCAGTGCCGCGAGCAGGGTTCTTTTGAATTTGGTATCCATGACTATCTCCTTGGTTACTATCGTTGCGATTTGGTTGGCTCGGCTGCCTTGGGTTCGTGGCCCAGGTCTTCCCAACCGGTGATCATGGCCATCACTTGCGAGTGAATCTTGTGGCCGGTGGTGGCAAGGTACAGGTGAGAAATCAGGAAGGCGAGCATCAGAAATGCGCCGAGCGTGTGGCCAATGGCAACCCACTCGAGTTTTAGCCAAGACAGACCCAAGGCAGGCCAGTCGGCGTAAAAGAGGTACAAGCCGCCGGTGACCCAGATCAGTGGACTTAGCAGCGTGAGCACGGCCAGATAAGTCAGGCGCTGCAGCGGGTTGTGCTTTTTCGCTGCCGTAGGCTTGTACGGGTGATCTTCTCCCTTGAAGATGCCTGACGAGTAGTAGTTTGCAATGGCCACGATCTTGTCGGTGGTGGGGATGTATTGCTTCCATTCACCGGTGGCAACGTGCCAGAAGATGGCAAATATCCACAACCCCACCAGCGTCCAGGCGGCAATGGTGTGGTAACTGACCGCTTTTGCAAAGCCAAACAGGGCGTAGGTTCCGTGCACTTCAAAGCCCGTCAGCAGCATGGTGATGATTAACGCAGCCTGCGACCAGTGCCAGAAGCGCTCAAAGGGTTTGAAGAGGTAAACGCGTGACATAGTGGGTTCTCCGTTTAGCTAGAGCGTTTTTTGGAAATGATGCGCAGCAGGCCGTGGCCACTCACGCCGAGCAGCGTACCGCCCACCATCAGCCAGCCACCGATTTCGAGCCAGCGAGCGTGGTCGCTACCACGGCCAGGCATGTAGACGCCGTCTATGGCTTGCAGGCGGCCGTTGCTCATATGGCATTCCACGCAACCAACGGCCTTCTCCTTGGGTGCCACCATGTGGGTGATGGGCCAGGCGCTTTCGGTCTCGATGAAATCGATCTTGCCGGAGAACTCGGCCTTGGCATTGGTCATGCCCGTGGCGGCGGCTTTGTCCCAGTTCAGGTTCTTCCAGAAAGCGGTGTCGTCATTGCCGCCCAAATGGGCAATGATCAGCGACTTGTTGACCGGGTCATAAGCCTGCTTGCCGCGGAACATCTTGACCGGCCAGATCATGGAATTGCCGTCCGTGGCGCTGCCTTCGAACGCATTGATCTTGACCGGCTTGTCGCCCTTTTCGATCTTGTCGCCCACCAGCGTGTATTTCACGGTACCGTTGAACCAGATGTACTCTGGCGTAACGTTTGCCTTCCAGGTGAAGTCGCCCTTGGCGGATAAATAGGTGTCGTATCCATCGTCATCTTTTTCAGAATACTGCTTACCATCCTTGTCCACTTTGCCGGCAGTAGACCAGTCCCACGTCATCTTGGTTGGTTGACCGCCGCGCGCAAAGGCCGGGATGTGGCAGGTTTGGCAGGCAATTTTGGCCGTGTGCTCATTGAGCTTGACGGTCTGGTGGGGTGCCTGGCCGTGGCACGCCTGGCAAGTGGCGGGGTTGGTGGTCTCAGCCTTGCCGCGCAGGTGGGCCGGGTCCTTGTCTTTCGCGGTGGGGTTGTAGCGGCTGCCGGGCACCTGGTGGCCATCGGTCTTGTGGCAGGTGGCGCAGCTGAAGTTGTTGCCATCTACGTCCATATGGACATCGAGGTCTTTACTGGGGGCTTCGAGCGAACTGTCCAGATCGCCGTGCTTCACGCCGTCGCCGCCGCCGCCATTGAAGTGGCATGCGCCGCAGGTCGTGCGCTTGGTCGGGCCAACCTTTTGAGCGATTTCGCTGAGATTGATGCCACGAATGATCTTGCCAGAACCTGGCGGGTACTCGGTGTCCTTGGTGACGGGCAGGCCGGCAAATCCACTGGGTTTCCTGTATTTGCCTGTTGCATCGTGGCAGGACAGGCAGTCGACATTTTCTTCTGCGTTGAATTCTGTTTGCACATCCTTCCAGCCATACCCGATGTGGCACGTATTGCAGCCACCCTCATTCGATTTGACCGATGTGCAGAAGTTGTTGACGATGTGCTTTTTGCCCAGAAGTTGTTGGGTCTTTGGGTTCACGTACTCCCATTTCCAGTGCTGGGTCTGGTGAATTTGCTTGGAAGCTTCCGTGTGGCACGCCAAGCAGGCCTTGGTGACCTCGGGGCCGGAGTCAAAGGTTTTCTGGAGTTCCTTGAACTTGCTGTGGTCGGCGGTGGATTTGGCGAGTTTGACAGGCGCTGTTTGGGTCACGGCGTGGGCGTTCCCTACAAACACGGCTGCGAGAAAAATCGCTTGGATAAAGTGAATGCGCATTGCCTTCTCTCATAAAGGGAGCGGCTTGCTGCTTGTCAATCTGCCTCGCAATCAGTCGCTCGAAAGGGGAGCAGGCATTGTTGCGCTTTGCAGGGAAAAAAACTTGATATAAATCAGTTCCAGCGAATATTCGATCCAATAAATATAGCTTTCTTAGTGGTCATTCTCTAGTTCTACCGGCAACGGGGCCCCATCTTCCGGAGCGACACGGGAGCAAACCGAGTGGCACAACTCGGTAACGCGCGGGTCGATCACGCGGTAGTACATCTGCACTCCCTCGCGGCGCTTACCCAAAATGCCTGCCTTGTACAAGGTATTGAGGTGTTGCGACATATTCGGTTGTGTGGTGTTCACCTCTTTCAGAATGTCGGTCACGTTCTTTTCAGAGTCGCAAACGCTTTTGATAATGCGCAGTCGAATGGGTGCCGACAAAACCGAAAAGAGTTCCGCTGCCAACTCAAATGTCTGGTCCGTCACGGGTTCAGTGGGCGATGGCAACTGGGCACTGTGGCGCTTTGGCATGGGGAAATACTCCTCTTGGAATCAGCTCTAGTCTAGACCCATAGCCTTAGCAGCCGCTTGCAACCTCCGAACTGCCCATGAAACTGAAGAACTGGAGTCGTAAAAGAACCCTTTTTATGTCAATGGTTGAGCCGCCCAAGACCATGATTGAATCAGCTTTACATTGTTCACAGGAGGTGCCATGGAAAGCTTCATTCTGCAGGTCAGGAACAACGGACGGTGGGTGCAGTACCCGGAGCAGGACGGCGACACCTCGCTGGCGCTGATGGAATTCATGCTGGAACGCGGCGTCGAATCGCGGGCCTTGACGCGAGTCGATGGCCGCGTGGAAGTCTTCAATATCAATGAGATGCGCGAAGCGCTACAGGCCTGGGCTTAATTGCCAAAGTGACCGCTGGCGATCAGGCGGTCTATCTCTGCCTCGGCGGCCAGCCAGTCGTCCATGGGGTTGGCTGCGGCAAAACCACGCCGCTCAGCGATGTAAAAAGCGGCAACTTCGACGTAGTTCGCGCGCTGTGCAGCGTCCAGTTGCTTTGCGACGGCAGCGGCTTTCTTAGCTGCCGCTGGCTTGGTAGCAACCTTAGCAGCAGGTTTGGCGGCTGCCTTCGCGACGGGCTTGCTGGCTACTGCAGTTGGCTTGGCGGGCACTTTTTTCGCTGCTGGTGCCTTCGCAACAACAGGACTTTTCTCAGCCGGTTTCGGTGCGACGGGTGCCTTGCTGGGCGCAGGCTTTTTGGCAGCTTCAACTGCAACGGGCGTGATTTTCTTTGCGGTGGCCATAGGAAGTCCTCAGGTAATCGATGGTTAATTGTGCGTAAATGGGGGCAAATTCCGCTTGATCAAGATCAGTAGTTTAGTCAGCAATTTCCATGCCGAGCCGACCGTTGGGTACCAGACGGTCACGAAAGCAGGATGGCTACCTCAGTCCTTGAAAACAGCCGGGCGTTTCGTCATGTTCGCGGTCATGGCTTCGGTAAGGTCTTTGCTCATCAGCATGGCAGCGTTCCAGGTGGCGATGTAGTTCAGGCTGTCTGCCACCGAGTGGTCGCGTGCGTACACGATCATCTCTTTGGTGCCACGAATCGAAAGGGGCGATTTGGCAGCGATGGATGCTGCTATTTCCAATACCCCGGCATACAGCGCGTCCCGACTGTCAAACACCCGGTTGACCAGGCCAATGCGTTGCGCCTCATCGGCCAGGCATTTGCGCCCGGTATAGGCCAGCTCGCGCGTGATGCCGTCGCCTACCAGTTTGGGCAGGCGCTGCAGCGTGCCGACGTCTGCGGTCATGCCAATATCGATCTCCTTGATCGTGAAGCTGGCCTCTGCGCTGCAGTAGCGCATGTCAGCACAGGTCACCAGGTCAATGCCGCCACCGACACAGGTGCCGTGGATGGCGGCCAGCACCGGCTTGCGGCAGCGCTCCAGGCTGGTGAGGGTGTCCTGCATATCCAGAATGACGCGGCGCAAAGCTTCCCGGGTGCGGGCGTCGCATTCATTCTGAATTTGGGAGTTCAATCCCATCATCATCTGCAGGTCAATACCGGCGCAGAAGAGTTTTCCTTCGCCTTGCAATACCGCTACGCGGGCTTGCGGCGTTGCATCCACCCATTGAAAGGCCTTGCGAATTTCCTGCCACATGGTCGCGTTCATGGCGTTGGCCTTGTCAGGGCGATTCAAACGCACGGTGGCGATGTGATTTTCCAGTGTGACGGTCAGGGTTTCATATTTCATGATAGCTCTCGATTTATGTACTTTTGGCCTGCAGCGCCCGTCAATCAAGCGTAGGGTGCTTCTGAATTAATAGCAAACCGGCTTAAGGCTTGGCGCTCTTCATGGCGGCGAGGTGGGGCGCCAGACGCTTGGCCATCTCGTCGCCCAGCGCCTGCAATCCGCTCATCGGACGCACCATCACCTCAAAGTCGGTGATGCGGCCCTCATCATCAAACTGGATCATGTCAATGCCTTTGAGGTCTTTGCCATGCACCTGGGCACTGAATTCCAGCACCACACTATTACCCTGCGGATTGGCAAACTCGCGGTGGTAAGTGAAGTTCTCAAAAACCTTCACCACAGTACCCAAAATGAGTTGCACTGCCTGCGCGCTGGGGTAGGGCGTATGTGCCATGGGCGAGCGAAATACCGCCTGGGGGCTCAGGATGCTTCCCAACTCAGCCAGGTTGCCCTCAGTCACCATGGCGTGCCACTTCTGCATGGTGGCATTCACTGCGGGCGACAGGCGCTGCGACAAAGTGGCCGTGGTCGGTGCTGCTGCGGTTTTGGCAATGGTGCCAAGCGCCAGGGCAAGCTCGGTGCCTTGTTTAATGGCCCGTTTGGCATCGAGTTCGGCGGCCTTGTCGGCACCCCCAATCAGGTGGACTGTGCAGCCTGCGGCTTCGAGAGCGGCCTGCAGTTCCCGCTGCGGGTCCTGCCCGGCACAAATGACCACGGTGTCGGCAGGAATGGTCATTTCCTTGTCGCCCACGGTGATGTGCAGACCCTCGTCGTCGACCTTGCGGTAGGTGACGTTGTTGACCATTTCGACGTCGCGATTTTTCAATGAGGTGCGGTGAATCCAGCCCGTGGTCTTGCCCAGACCATCGCCCACCTTGCTGGACTTGCGCTGCAGCAGATACACCTTGCGCGGGCTTTTCTCCAAGTGTGCGGGCTTCAAGCCACCGCGCTCGGTGTAGGTGCTGTCGACGCCCCATTCGGCAAAGAATTTCGCCTTGTCCAGGCTCGGGCTCACGCCCTCGTGGAGCAAATACTCCGCTACGTCAAAGCCAATACCGCCGGCGCCAATCAGCGCCACAGTCTTGCCCACCGGCTTCTTGTCGCGCAGCACGTCGAGATAGCCCAGCACCTTGGGGTGGTGGATGCCTTCAATCTCGGGGGTGCGCGGGGTCACGCCGGTCGCCAGTACCACCTGCTTGAAGCCCGCAGCAGCCAATTCACTGGCGCCAACCTTTTTGTTGAGTTGCAGCTTCACCCCGGTGAGTTCAATCTGCTTGCCAAAATAGCGCAGGGTTTCGTAAAACTCTTCCTTGCCTGGTACCTGCTTGGCAATGTTGAACTGGCCGCCAATCTCACTGGCAGCGTCAAACAGCGTCACATCAAAGCCGCGATGCGCGGCGGTCGTGGCAAATGCCAGGCCCGCAGGGCCTGCGCCTACCACGGCGATGCGTTCCTTGGAGGGTGCCGGCGTTTGCACCATCAGCGTCTCATTGCACGCTCGCGGGTTCACCAGGCAACTGGTGATCTTGCCGCCAAAGGTGTGGTCCAGGCAGGCCTGGTTGCAGCCAATGCAAGTGTTGATCTGGTCGGCTTTGCCGGCGGCCGCCTTATTGACAAAGTCCGCGTCGGCCAGGAATGGCCGTGCCATCGAGACCATGTCTGCCATGCCATCGGCAAGAATTTGCTCGGCCACTTCGGGCGTATTGATTCGGTTGGTGGCCACAAGGGGTATGCCCACCTTGCCCTTGAGTTGCTGCGTCACCCAGGCCCATGCCGCCCGCGGCACCTTGGTGGCAATGGTGGGTATGCGTGCTTCGTGCCAGCCAATACCCGTGTTGAGGATCGTGACGCCCGCTGCTTCCAGCGCTTGTGCCAACTGGACGACTTCCTCTTTGCTGGAGCCTCCTTCGACCAGATCAAGCATGGACAGGCGAAAGATGATGATGAAGTTGGCACCGACCCGGGCGCGGGTGCGGCGCACGATTTCCAGCGGGAAACGGATGCGGTTCTCGTAACTGCCGCCCCACGCGTCGTCGCGGTGGTTGGTCTGCGCGGCGATGAACTCGTTGATCAGATAGCCCTCGGAGCCCATGATCTCGACGCCGTCGTAGCCCGCGCTTTGGGCCAATCCAGCCGCGTTGGCATAGTCTTCGATGGTTTGTTCTACCTCGTCGCTGGTGAGGGCGTGAGGCCTGAACGGATTGATTGGCGCCTTGATTGCGCTAGGAGCCACCAGCTCGGGATGGTAGGCGTAGCGTCCAAAGTGCAGGATCTGCATGGCAATCTTGCCGCCGGCGTCGTGCACCGCCTGGGTTACCACCTTGTGCTTGTCCGCCTCTTCCTGCGTGGTCATGCGCGCGCCACCGGGCATGGGGCGGGCACGGTCGTTGGGCGCAATGCCTCCGGTCACGATGAGGGCCACGCCGCCGGCCGCGCGCTCGGCATAAAAGGCGGCCATGCGCGCGAAACCGTCTTTCGCTTCTTCGAGGCCCACGTGCATGGAGCCCATGAGCACGCGGTTTTTCAAGGTGGTAAAGCCCAGGTCGAGGGGCTTCAACATGTGGGGGTAGGCTGTCATAGAGGGTCCTTTTTTTTGCAATGGTAACCCGTTACAACGCCATCCCCTGTCCCGCTTCTTCCTCGGTGCGACCGTCGCGGATATGGTAAATCCGCTTGAACGTGGGGATGATCTTTTCATCGTGGGTGACCACGATGATCGCCGTATGGGCTTGCTTGGCCATCTGGTTAAGGATGCGCATGACCCCAAGAGCCCTTTCGCTGTCCAGGGGCGCCGTTGGCTCGTCCGCCAGAATCACCGGCGGGCGATTGGCCAGGGCGCGTGCAATCGACACACGCTGCTGTTCACCCCCCGACAGTTGCGATGGCTGGGCCTGGGCGCGGTGGGCCACATCGAGCGCGGTGAGCAGCTCGAGTGCGCGGGCGCGCGCCAGCGCATTGGGCTGGCCCGCCAGCATGGGCAGCAAGGCCACGTTGTCGGTCACGTCCAGGAACGGGATCAGGTAGGGTGCCTGAAACACGAATCCGATGCGATCACGGCGCAGGGCGCGCAAGTCAGATACTTGCCAGCCGTCGTTGTAGATGACATCGCTGCCCAGGGTCATGCGCCCCGAGGTCGGTTCAATGATGGCACCCAGGCACTTGAGCAGCGTGCTCTTTCCCGAGCCTGAGGGTCCGACGAGCCCTACCACTTCACCGGGTGCCACCTGCATGTCGACATTCTTCAGGGCCTCGACCGCGGTATCGCCATGGCCGTAGATTTTGCGCAAGCCTTCAATGCGGATGCCGCCGGAAATTTGGGGGGGTGTGGTGGTCACAGGGATACTTCCTTCACCCGATGGCCGCAGCCGGATCGACGGCCAGAGCCGCCCGGATGGCCAAAGTGCTTGCCAGCGCACAGATCACCAGCGTAGCGACCAGACCGAAAACGGCATCCTGGGTAAGCAGGAGCACGAACTTGGGAAACACCGGCGCCCACAGCGTGGCGGCAACTTTGCCAACCACAAAGCCGATCAACCCCAGGCCCAGTGCCTGCTGCAGGATCATGCTGGCGATGGTGACATTGCGCGTACCAATCAACTTGAGCACCGCTATCTCGCGGATCTTTCCCAGGGTCATGGTGTAGATGATGAAGGCCACGATGGCCGCGCTCACAATCGCCAGAATTGCCAGAAACATACCGATCTGCTTGGCCGACGTGGCGATCAGCTTGGCGACCAGAATTTCTTCCATTCCAGCGCGGGTAAACACTTCCAGATGTTTCCAGCGTCGTATCGGTTCGGCCACCTGTTCGGCACCAAACCCAGGTGCGAGCTGTACCAGCACGGCGTTCACACTGTGGCTGCTGGTTTGCAGACTTTGTACTGCTTCGAGTAAACCGGGCACGCCCGGGCGGTTGAACGCCGGGTTGGCTGCGGTGCGCGTCCGTTCATTGAGAATGGCATCGTTGTCTTTCAGGAACTGGGCTTCCTGCGCATCCTTGAGTGAGATAAATACCATCGGATCGCCGCCAGAGGACACCATGCGCTGCGTCAAGCCCACTACGGTGTAGGTGTGGCGGCGGATTTGAATGCGTTCACCGAGGTTAAAGCCGGTTTTGATGTCTGCCACTGCCTCGTAGTGTCCACGTGTCATCTGCCGTCCGGCCAGCAAATAGCCCGGTGCATTGCCCTGTCCGGCTTCGCTGCCCACCACCATGGCACGCGTATCTTCGCCATTCTGCCGACGTACCTGCATGGTGAAGTACGTGGTGTTGCGTGCCTGCGCAACACCGGGCATGCCGCGCACACTGCGCACCACGTCGTCCTTCAGACTGGACGCCTCGGCATAGGGCCCTTGTGTGTCCTTTTGCACGACCCACAAATCGGCCCCGCTGTTGTTGAGCAGTGCGTGGGCATCGTCCACCATGCCGCGGTAGACACCAGCCATAGTCAATGTCACGCCAATCAGCAATCCCAGCCCGATGCCGGTGAGAAAAAACTTTCCCCAACTGTGCGCAATGTCGCGCCCGGCCAGGCTGATCATGGTTTGCTTCCGGTATGCTGGTCCTTCACCAGTGCGTCCACAATCTGAATGCGTGCTCCGGGGGTTACGGCTTTCTGGCTGTAGACGATGATGCTGTCACCGGCCTTCAGGCCCTCCAGCACCTGCACCAGTCCGCCTGGGCTGCTGGCACCCAAACGCAGCGGGACAAAGTGCGGCTTCCCATTCTCAATTCGCCACGCCCCAACCGTGCCTTGCTGGTGTTGGATCGCTGCATTGGGTACCAAAGGGGCGGCAGTGGTTTCAGCGAGCAGTAATTCGACCTCGGCGAGCTCGCCAACTGACGATGACACGGCCGTGGCTGCAGAGGGCGCCTCAAAAACTACCTGTGCGATTCTTTCTTCCGTGACGGCATCGGCCATCAAATCGACGCGTGCCACCCGCCCGTTCAGCGTCTTTTGTGGTTGTGAGCGCAGCACGATTTTTGCTTCCAGTCCGGGCTTGAGCCCTTCTGAGCGTCCTTGGTCTACACGCAGCTTGATCCACAGGCTCGCGGGATCGAGTAGGCGTAGTACCGGTTGCCCGGCCACCACCGTAGACCCCGCTTCGGCATCGCGGGTCACCACCATGGCGTTCGCCGGGGCCAGCAGGCGCAGGTTGGCCCGTTGCTGCTGCAGCGCGACACGTTCCGCTTTTTGGCGGGCCAGATCCTGCCCGCTGGCTTGCCAATTGGCCTGTGCCGTCAACACAACGGCTTCCGCTGAAGCCTTCTCCTGCAGTCGGGACTCGAGGGCACCAGCGCTGATGAAGTTTTGCGCAGCCAGTTCGCTGTTGCGCTTGGCATTGATCACCGCCAATTCGTGTTTCGCCATGGCGTCAGCGAGCTGTGCCTGGGCCGCGAGCTGCGTATTGCGTGCGCGCTCGAGTGCGGCATCTAACGCGTTCAGACGGGCATCAAAATCCACCGGATCCATTTCCGCAAGCAGGTCCCCCGTTTTCACCTGGTCGCCGACGTCCACCCGGACGCTCTGCACCCGACCCGCAACGACAGGACCAACCATCCAGTTGCGTCGAGCCTCGACTGTCCCGATGCCGAAGATCGATGGGTTAATGCGGCCTTCTTGCACGGTCACCACCGTGACGCGGGTGGCCGCCAGTGGCCCGGTGCGAGTCATCACCAGCGCGATGGCGACGACAAATACGATTGCAAGTGCGCCAAAGCCGATGCGCCGAAGTGTGAGACGGTTTGGTTTCATAGAG
>JFJP01039809.1_pt1 | contig 12583 bp, 23 predicted proteins | sample 431651 | NCBI WGS metagenome assembly JFJP01 (sample SAMN02602958, study PRJNA72255) | Microbial mat metagenome, whole genome shotgun sequencing project. | biome: fresh water; feature: sink hole; material: water; isolation source: purple microbial (photo- and chemosynthetic) mats found in... | reverse complement strand
AGAGGGTAATCTTATTCCTTATAACACAGGTAGAACAACTGATTACGAATTTGAAGCAGATTGGTTTACAGATAAAGACACGGAAGAATTCTTTGATGAAAATTGGGAAGAGATAAAAGATGAAATATTAAAAGAATTTAATAATTTATAGTATGATTAAGACATTTAAACATTTTGAATCAGTTCAACCGGATTTCCAAGAAATTATGGATGATATAAAGAAAGAATTTAACGAAGAATTTATAGACCGTTATATCTATGAAAATTTTTCAGAATATTGTGATATCGAAGATATGGAAAATGAAGGTTATGACGATGAAGCTAAGTATTATAAAGAAATGGGTGCAGGTGGAAATGGGTTAGAACATGATTTATTAAATTTGATGTGGGAATATATTAAAGAAAAATATGGAATAGATTTGTCTGGCAATAAGTATGAAGATTTAAGATATGATATGGATTATTATATTAAAGAACATTTTCCGTGTTATTATTTTGTAGATTACAGAAAGAAAAATAATTTAACAATAAATTGGGATTAATTATGAAGAATATAAAACCTTGGGATAGTTTTGTTAATGAAAGAGTGGAAGAGAATGTAATGAATGAATTACAGACTTTATTCTTTATGCCACTTGACCAAAGAAAAGAATTAGAGGAAACTCTCAAAAAAATGAATTCTACTAAAGAATCTTTAACCGAGGGTTTTCTTCAAAATATTAAATTGAAATTAAATAATTGGTTAACCGAAAAAGCAATAAGATTTCTTATTACTAATAGAGAAAAGATGTTACCTAAGATGTTAGATGGTCTTAAAGTATTAGATCCAACTGATTTAACAGGAATAAATAATATAGAAGCTTTATACTTAGGTGGTGGAATTGATTTTGCTGATAATGCAAATGGTTGGAGATTACAAGTAGAGAAACATTTTGGTGAAGATTGTGTTGTTAAAAATCAAGATATTGTTAATATAGGTAAAGGAAAACAAATAGATAAGTCTAAATTCGGTAGACCACTAATACTTAATCCTCTTAATATTGAACCGAATAGAGAAGATAGTACGATATTTGCTTCTATGTTTCAAAAGTGGAAAAGAGGTGAACTGAATGTTATGACAAATAGTGCGGATTGGAATCAATGGGTAGAAGAAATAAATAGAGAAATTAAAGTACCGGATTTGAATATACTTAATTTTTGTGATAGTAATTTAATTAAATATGATAAAGTAGCGGGTGATGGAACAAAAGCTGAACTTCAAATATCAGATTGGAAGAATCATTATATGTTCTATTGGTTAGGTGAAAAGGTTAGTCCAGGTGGTGAACCTACATTTTATACAATTAAAAATATTAGTCCTTGGTCATTACCATCTGCAACTAAAATCCTTAGAAATGATGAAGAAGCGTGGATGTTCTTGAACTTACTTAAAGAAAAATTTGGAAGATAATGAAGATAAAAAGATTTAATGAATCCATAAGGGATAAGATGACTGGGAAGTCACCGAAGGAAGTAGAGACAGCATTATTGAAACTCACTCCCTATGGTATGTTGGATAAAATCTATTACAATGGGATGGAGGAGTTTGAAGATTGGGCTAAAGAAAGAATAGAGGATTCATTGGAGGAATTAGATAAGATTATTGAAAAATCAGAGGGTGTAAAATTAGACCAATTGGTAACTGAGGTAACAAAATGGGTGGAACTAAATGGTGGTAATTCTGTGAATATGACGGATTATGGAATTAAAGAATTAGCCGACCACATTGAGGGATATGGGTATCACAATAAACGTCACGATGCTCCTAATGTGTATCAAGAGGAAGTGTTCAAATCGTTCATAGACTTATTGAAAAACTACGCGATGAACGAGGTTAAGTTTAACAATCAAGATTGGGAAGAAGAATAAGAAATATGAAAAGATATAAAGAATATATAAAAGAAAGAATAGATTGGAGAGGTAATTGGATTAATGATGAACATCCACTGGATAAAGTCAGTGAATATACATTAAAACAAGATTTGATAAAAGAATTAAATGGAATAACTAAAAAATATCAAGGTAGAGTTAAAGACCAAGTAATAGAAGAAGCACTAATAACAGTATCAAAAAAATATACAAAATAATGGGAAGAAAAATTAAAAAATTCACAGAACCAGAACCAATTAAAGACGGTGGATTGGATATCTACAATGAAGTATGGACTGTTCATAGACCAGGTGATACCGATATTTATAGAGTCTATATTAATAAAGCAGATGCGGAAGCAGCAGCAGAAGCAAGAACAAAAGAAAATCGTGATTATTCTCGTCAAACTAATAAAAGAATGACCGATGAGGAATTTGAAGAATATTATAACGATAAGAAAAGTTGGAACGCTTTTCATATTAAATATCAAGTTAAATCTTTAGCTGACGCTATTGATGATATTAAATCTGAAATGTATGATATGGGTAGAGACCCCGGAGAAGAATACTAAAAATTAATTATATAAAAATGAAAATTAAAACATTTGAACAATATAGTGTTAATGAAGAAGCTCTTCCAAGAGGTACATGGGACGAAGGTAACAGTAGAGCATTGAAGACCTGGACTGATAAATCTCCAGATACGGAATATGTCATTACAACAAATGAACCTATAAACATTTCAACAACAGATGATGTTGAGTTAGCAAAAATAAAAATGCTACTGTATAAACACGATGTTAAATTCGAGGTTAAAGAATTAGAACTAAAATAAATGTTGGGAATTATGAGAAAAATTAAAAACTTTGAACAGTTTCTTAATGAAGAACTTTTTGGTTTGTCTGGTGAAGAGAAGAGGAAAAAGGCTGATAAGATAAGAGATATACAAAATAGGATGAAAGTCAGAGATGAAGTTCAACAAGAAGAAAATGCAGATTTAGTTAAAACTTTTAGTATTAAAAGCGAATTTAATATAATTTCACTTATTAATCATATTGGAGGTGGTGTAGAACATATTCACTATAAAGATGATGATAAAATAATTGAAAAATCCCCACTTAATAAAAGACAGAAAGAACAATACGATAGAGGTAAGAAAATTACCTATAAAGAATCACAAGATTTCAAAAAAACCATATTTACAACTACTGCGGATGATATAAAAATATATTTAGTTGACGCGGAACACGTGAGAAATAATATAGATATTGATTTTACAATGGGTGGACATGGTTATATTTATCCTAACTATATACCAGAAGATGAGGTATGGATTGCTGAAGAAATGGGAAAATTAGATAGACAGGCTACAAGTGTACATGAATTAGATGAAAGAAAACATATGAAAATGATGGACTGGACTTATTCAAAAGCACACGACCACGCAAGTAAGAAGGAATTAGAAATAAGAAAAAAATTAGAAGCGGAAGAAAATAATGTGCAAGCTTAAGGTAAAGAAAATGAATAAATTTGTCTCATTCATCACTGGTGGATGGGCAGCTGGTATTACATTATCACCATTTGGTATTTACATAATGGAAAAATATATAACAAATAAATTCATAATCAATCACGAATCTATACATTGGAAACAACAGATGGAAATGGGTATTCTCTTATTCTATATTTGGTATGGGTTAGAATGGTTTATTAAATTATTTATTCATGGAAAACAAGCATATTATCATTTATCATTTGAGTTGGAAGCCTATTATCATGAAGATGATTTAAATTATCTTATTAAAAGAAAACATTTTTCTTGGTTTAAGTATATAAATAAGTAATTATATTTTGTTATATAGAAAATTATTTATATCTTTGTACTGAATTAAAAACTGTAATTTATGATAAAAGATTATTCAAAAGTCGTTAATGAGATTCGTAAGAGTCTGAAATCCTATCTAATAGAAACAAATTTGAAATCACTTGTACTTGGAGTATCGGGTGGAATGGATAGTGCATTGGTAGCTGTTTTAGCTAAACCAGTATGTGATGAACTTGGTGTTAAACTCATTGGTAGGAGTTTGACCATCTACACTAACAAGGTAGATGAAATGAACCGAGCTTTAGAAATTGGTAAAGCTTTCTGTACTGATTTTAAGTATTTTGATTTGGGGGCTGCTTATGATGCAAACAAATCTATGGACGAGTTGGACGAAAGTATTGTTCCACAATCAGACCATAAATTCCATAAAATTAAATTCGGTAATATCAAAGCTAGAACACGGATGGTCTATCTTTACAATTTAGCCTACAAAACAAAAGGACTTGTACTTTCCACAGATAATTATACAGAATTTTTACTTGGATTTTGGACCCTTCACGGCGATGTGGGTGATTATGGTATGATACAAGAACTTTGGAAAACAGAAGTTTATGATATGGGACAGTGGTTAGTTGATAACGAACTCAAATTCTTAAATGAAAAGGAAGCGTTACAGTCTTGTATTGACGCAACCGCTACGGATGGTCTTGGAATTACTAATTCAGATTTAGACCAATTACTTCCGGGTTGGACTGGTTCATCAAGGGATGGTTATAGAGTGGTTGATGAAATACTTTCAAAGTATATGGAAACTAATGAGGGTGAATTAGGTGGACCTGTTATTAGTAGAAAAATAAGAACAGAATTCAAAAGAAAAAATCCTCTTAATTTGAAGAGGTCGGATATAGTGAAAGAATAGTAGAAATACTAAAAATTTAATGTTTTATTATGAATAACTTAATAGTTGATTGTCTTTATGATTACGCAGTTACTTTAACTTATGAAGCACATGAAAGTGGACACATTGATTACAAAAAATTTTTAGATAATTTTTTTGAGAATCAAGAAATTGATAACCACTTAAAGAAAACATTTGAGGATTATACTAATTTTTATTTAAATAATAATTGTGGTTGGTTTCCAGATAGAGAAGAAATCGCAGACTGGTATTTCAACTATAAAAAAGTAAAAGTTTAATATATACTTTTACAAGAGTAGGGTTCGTGAGAACTTGAAATGAAAAAGATAGGTGAAAACCCTATCTACCACCACTTAAAATGAAATAATAGTGATGGTGTTTAGATAAGGGGGGATTTGGATTTATCGATAATATCAAATAATCTGTTTGCGAATTTCCCCCCATCAAGAACTTTTATTATAAACTTTTTAACTCTTTATACATATAATTAATGAAGAAAATACCTTTACATTACAAAAATGAAGTTGTAGGATATGTTGAAGATATTATCTACGATGATGATGGTGAAGTAAAAGACGCTTATTTTTATTTATTTGAAAACCAATATCAGAAAGAAGTTATAGACAACATTCAACGAGGGGTTGTCGCATCATTGAATAAAAATCCAGATATTGAAAATTTAGAAAACAATATCTTGTATAATATTGAATTACAAGAAGATTTATTAATATTAAAAAAACTAAAATCATGAAAGAATTTTTAAAAAAACACATTAATTGGAAAATATTCACTTATGAAATGTTAGGTGTTGTAGTGTTTATTGTATTATCGTATTGGGTTGGAAACAATAAATTCCCTCATAATTTTTGGATTGTTCCAATTTTTCCAATAGTAATTGGAATAGCTGTTCTTTTATACGCTTATTCTGATTATAAAATTAAAAAAGATAAATTTGAAAACTAAAACCATAAATTATGAAAACACTATTTTTTGAATTTTTATTGTATGTCTATGTTAATTTCATAGTCGAGGATTGGGATGTTTACACCAAATGGGGTAAAAGATATTATTATTTACCTTGGTTAATTCGTTCTGTACTCGTATGGTTGATAAGTCCTATTTTTTTAGTTCCTTTCTTTATAACAAGGACTGAAACTTGGAAACAACTTAAACAGACTATGGATGACCAACTTAAAGTTAAATAATATGGAAAAAGATTATAAACCACAAAAAGAAGATATAGATAAATTCTATGATAATCTCTTTGAGTATATTAGGAATCATAGGGAAGAACTTGATGTATATCTACCAGAACCCAAACACGAAGAAAAGTTTCTTGATAAGTTGGGTAAGGTGATAAAGAAAACTATGATAAGTATTGTACCTTATATAATTAAGACTGTAATAATTACATCAGTAGTTTGGATTATAACCTTTGTAATATGGAGGATATTCCTATACCCAGTAAGTATAGTAACAATATTGAAATCAATATTTAATTAGTATAAACCTTAAAAATAAATATAAATTATGAATACAAAATGGTATGTGATTAAAGCCGTAGCAGGTAAAGAAAAGAAAGCTATTGAACAACTTGAATTTGAAATAAAGGAAAAGGGATTTTCTGATAAAGTAAAGCAGATAGTTATCCCTATGGAAAAGGTATATAGTGTCCGTAATGGAAAGAAGATAGCAACTGAGAGAAACCATTATCCTGGTTATATCTTGATTGAAACTGACCCAATTATTATTGGTGAATTAAGTGGACTTCACAAAATTGTCAACTTTATAACAGGTTTTCTCGGTGGTGATAAACCAACTCCACTAAAACCATCCGAAGTAGAAAGAATACTCGGACAGATGGACATATTGGCTAGTTCTGATGAAAAATTTATGGATAAATTCGCTGTTGGTGAATCAATTAAAATTATTGATGGTCCATTTAACGGATTTGTTGGTGATGTTCAAGAATGTAATGATGAGAGAAAAAGACTCAAAGTTGATGTTAAAGTCTTTGGTCGTAGCACACCATTGGAATTAGGTTATACTCAAGTACAGAAAACATATTAATACTATGGATATCCAAAGAGAGATTAATAGCTGGAAGGAGCTGAAACTTCGTTACGAAGAAGAAGTTGAAATGGGTAAAAATGTTGAAATGAATAAGTGGTTAGCAGAGAATGCCCAAGACCAAATTGATAATTTAATGAATCAAGTTGATTAATATGGATATAGAGATACCTAGCATAGAAGATAAAATCTATGAGTTATTCAGTGAATTCTTGAAAGAGGATTGGATGACAGATGAAGAAATTCGTGAATGTGTTGATTTAGCAATGGATTCACTGGGTATAACTATGGATAAACTAATTCAACAATTTATAATTGGTTGTGAAAATGGTTATACCTTAGAAGAACAATTCAATATAATTAAGATAATATTCAGTGAAAAAAAGTAAACTCATACAGAACGCCCTAAGAACACCAGATGGTACTATTATAGTATCCCAACATGTTCATGATTACCAAGAACACGAGGGGTATATGGTAGATGGTGGTTTGGAATATTCAAGGATTGGGTGGCCAGATGGTGGTCAACATAAATATGAACCACTATTTCTATATGAAAATGATGATTTTGATTTAAAAAAAGAATGTCTTGTTTGGGGAACTCGTGGTAAAGATGGAAAACAACCTTTGAAATGGGTTAGATTCGTAGATTGTGATGATGAACACTTAAAAAATATACTCAAAATCCATGTTTCTAATTTATATACAAAAGTTATTAATACTATATTAGAGGAAAGAGTATTGAAGTTTAGAAAAGAAAAATTAAAAAAGATATTAAATGAGTTATAATTTATTTTTAGATGATATGAGAGATCCACGAACAGCTCAATTTCTCAAAAATCAAGATTTTTACAGAAATACAAAATGGGTTGTTGTTAAGAATTATGATGAATTCGTTTCGTACATAACTCACAATGGTATGCCCGATTTAATCAGTTTTGACCACGACCTAGCGGACGAACATTATGGAATGCAAGACCATCTTGATGAAATGGATTACGCGATGTTTGAAGAAAAAACTGGTTATCATTGTGCAAAGTGGTTAATTGAGTATTGTATGGATAATAATCTCACTCCACCTGAGTATTTAGTTCATTCTATGAACACTGTTGGTACATTAAATATAAAATATTTAATAGAAAACTACAAAAGATTTTTGAAAAGTCAAAAATAATACTTATCTTTGTAGTCTAAATTAAATATTTTACTTATGGCAAATCCATTAGAAAAACAGTTTTTAATTATTCACAACAATCTTCTTGCTGATGTATCTAAGAAATTCAATCAGTATATTGAAGAGGAATTAGTTCCTAAAGATAATAAGGATAGAAGTAAGTTTATGTATTGGATGCGTCTATGGGGTGGTGAACTCTATCTTATAGGTACATTTGAAAATACCACATGGACATCAGATAAAATTGTTGCTAAAATTAAAAAAAATGTACCAGAGATTCATTCTGTCTTTGTTGTAGAAATACAAGGAATGAGTTGTCAAGGGATGATGCAAACAGATTTTTGGCAACATTATCGTAATATTCAAGATTTGACAAAACATATGTCAGGAAAAAGGAGATTTGCTAAGTTGACAAAAATCAAGGAACTCATTGAGAAAAAGGAAGAACTCAGACTCAAAGACATTGAACTGAAAAACCGTGAAGCTGAAATTCGTAGGAAGAAAGAAATTATAAATGAAGAAGAAGAACTTCTGAAAAAAGAAGAAGAAATAAGAAAAGCGGAAGCTGAACTTAATAAGAAAGAAGAAGAACTCAAAAAAAGAAAGAAATTTCTCGGAATATTTTAAATAAAAATCCTAACAAAAGTTAGGATTTTTTTTGTTTATATCATTTTTATTTGTACCTTTGTACCGTAATCAAAACCACTATATTATGAAAGTTCAAACATTATCAGTTGTAGTTCCTACTAAAAAATGTGTCAATAGTTGTAAATTCTGTGTTAGTAAGACACACGATAATCCATATTGTAATAATATGATGAATGAATATTTCGTTCCCGATATGAAACGGAGATTGGACTACGCTATACATCACGGAGTTGATACCATAATTTTAACTGGTACTGGTGAAATATTACAGAATAGACCATTTTTGGTTCTATTGGACTCCATATTGAAATCAATGAATAACCCATTTCCTGTCATTGAAGTTCAAACATCTGGTGTTATGTTGGATGATGAAAATTTGAGATTTTTAAGGGATATGGGGGTGTCTACAATAAGTTTATCAGTGAGTAATTTATTCAATGATGAAGAGAATATGGAAGTAATAGGTGTTCACGAAAAACTTCAATTTAAATTGAAAGATTTGTGTTCAAAAATAAAGAGTTTTGGTTTCAATATCCGTATATCATTAAATATGGTAAAGTTCAATCTTACCTATAAACCAGAATACTACTTTACAGTAGCGAAAGAATTAGGTGCAGCACAGATAACATTCCGTGAACTTTACACTTCTAAAAATAATACAGTAGAAGATCAGTGGATAACAAAAAATAGAGTAGAACCGAGTGTTATGTTGGATATACAGAAGTATATCACGGATAATGGTAGACCTCTTTACACACTTCCATTCGGTGCTACGGTATTTAGTGTGGATGGTGTTAGTACTGTTTTGGATTTGGATTGTATGATGAGTAAGAAAACTGTGGTTGACGATGTTTTGAAATATTTTATATTAAGAGAAAATGGAAAAATATATACTCATTGGGATGATGAAGGTAGTATGAGATTTTAAAAAGAAAAAGGGAGTTAATGACTCCCTTTTTTATTTAATCTTCATCTTGAACTTCCTCATCTTCATCCTCTTCATCGTTTAGTCCATTATATTCTCTTAATTCTTCTTCTGAGATACTTTCATCATATTTTTCTCCATCTTCATCCCACTCCCACCAAGTACCATCATCTTCTAATCTCCAATCTGTACTACCTTGAGATTCGGTAATATAAACTTCTACAGCTTCCGGTTCATAAATATATGTTTCGTGATATTCTGACCATACACCTTTATTTTCTGGTAGATATTCATTATGATAATCACTCCATTGTAGATTATCCGACGCGTATTTAGTACAAGCCATTTCACCTGTACCATATACTTCGGTCGCGTCATTTCTTTCTCTCATAGAACTATCACTACCATAACCATCATAATAATCACATTCTACCATATAACGGTCTATATATTCTTGTGTTGCGTGTTTATCATAAAACTCCAAATATACCGCGTCATCTTCCAAACGATAATCATCACCTAAATCACAATATATAAGGTCATCTTCTGGATAACTTCTACCATAAAAATCTACATATCTTCCACCATCATCTGATTGATATGAACCATCTGTTTCTTGAAATGTCCATTTTTCCCCACCCTCACCATCATCAGTTGATAACATTGAATCTGATGGATAAAAATATTTTAATGTATCTACATATGGATACATATCAGTACTACTTTCTTTAACATTATAAACTCTTAAAGTCATATATTGTTTAGAATCATCTCTGGTATCAACTATATATTCACTATCACTTGAATTTTGTCTATATTTATATAACCAAGCATTCTTTTTAGCATATGATTTAAATAATTCTTCATCATAAACATCAACTGTGTAAATCCTATCCATAAAAGTCCTATCTGGTTGTGATAATTTCCAAACCAATGCCCTACCTTTTATTTTATCTTCATCATCTTCGTCTCTTAATATTAATAAAGAAACAATTTTACTATTATCTGCGTAAAATTGAATATATCCACTACAATCATCATATTGCATACAAGAACTACCAAGTGTTCCATCAGTATCTTCACCGTCTATATAGCTGTCACGATGATAATATGTGACAATATCATATCCTTCTACTTCTTCTAAATCTTTATCGTCTCTTGCTGATTTAAATTTATCAGTAAATGATTGAATATCTTCACCTGGTTTACCACCTGCTTCAAATTCTTTTGGGAATAGTTTATTTATTAATTTTCCTATTGTCGTTGATGACCTAAATTTACCATACATCGCATCAATCATTCTATCGTTATGTTTTACATCAAGATATGCAGTTTTAGGGAATTCAATATCTTCACTATCTTTATTCATCCCTTTGAAATCAGCTAATACTTCCGCTGCTTTAGTTGATGTTATAAATGATATCTTATCTAAACCACTATCATCTAAATCAATAAAACTATTTTTTTTATCCTCTGATTCTCTTTCTGATTTAAGTAATTTTAATGTTATAGGATGGTCTATTTTTCTGATTAATGATTTAAATCTATCTGAAAATATTAACGGAATTTCTTTCTGTGTAATAGCTTCTACTAATAAATCTAATTGATAGTCATCAAAATCTTGTAATATTTTCATAATGATTAAACTTTTTTATGTTTATTGTATATATAGTATTTTACTAAATCGTAATTTTATTTTATAACCTCTAATTTATTAAATATGGCAACATACTCAGGTCGTAAACGATTTCAATCCGAATCGGAATTGGAAGCAATAGCAACAAAACCAACTATTATTGATGATTTATTAAGTGATTATTATGATATAGAAGTAATTGGTACAGGAAATCATCTTATTTCAACAGATGAAGTGGGTAGTTGTTATATACATTTAACGAAAGGATTTTTAAACTCCATTATAAAATCCAAGAAAAATAGAATATCTCATCAGGTATACCCTAATATTCTCACATATAAGTTCACAATAAAGTTTAGACCTAATAAAAAATATGTTCAACACTTAGAAGGAGTATATAAATTAATATCTTATAGTGTTGATTTACCTATGATACCGATAGAATATTTCAATAGTGCTTATTATTATTTTAATAATAATGAAAATGAATTGATAACAGTTGTAAAAAGACCAGAGTTTACTGATAAATTATATTCATTCTTATATGAAAGTATTAAACGTAATACTACTATATTTCAATCTACTAAAATATATGGTAGAGTAGTTGATGAAATAGGTAAAGCACTTGGTAAACTTAATACCGATTATTTAGCAGTTAATCTCCAACAATCAAGACTGGATTTAAGTCAATTAACTAACGGTAAGACACGCATAGATACGGTTGAGTGGAATATCAGCGAGATATATAAAACATTCTTAAATGACCTAGAAAGTGGTGATTTACCTGATTCTTTGGGTTGGTATGTTGGGGTATCTGAAGATGAGATAGTAGAATAAAAATAAAAGGGAAAATTTTTTGATTTTCCCTTTGTTATTTCAAATATATTTATTACCTTTGTTGTCTAATCAATACGATACGACTATGAGACACATACACAGATCAATCGGAATGAGACTCCTTGGTAAAGAAGAAATTATGATGTTTGTTTTCGGTGGTAAAGGTAGATTTGTCTTAAAAAACCCAACAACTGGTGTACAGATTGAATATCGTATTAAACCAACTCCCAAAGAAATTCGTCAGGGATATAAAATAGTTCCCAATCCTAACTTTGATGAGAACATTCTTTTCATCAGTATGAAAACCGATGGTGTGGTTAGATTTCTCGGAACAATCAAAATTGAAGCTAATAAATATTACCATTCAAGAAAATCAACAGTTCGTGAAGACCATCCTAGTGTTAAAGGTATCAAATGGTTACTTTATCAGTTTGAACTTGAAGATGAATTTCCCGAAACTATGGAATTCTCTCATATGGGTCAGTGTGGATGTTGTGCTAGAACACTCACAACACCGGGTTCAGTGAAGATGGGAATTGGTCCTATCTGTTTTGAAAGATACGGAAATGTGAGACTTAAAAAACTTTTAGCTCTCAAAAAGAAATTGGAAGCGAAAATGAAAAGACATAAGATTGAACTATA
>JFJP01029141.1_pt1 | contig 12584 bp, 11 predicted proteins | sample 431651 | NCBI WGS metagenome assembly JFJP01 (sample SAMN02602958, study PRJNA72255) | Microbial mat metagenome, whole genome shotgun sequencing project. | biome: fresh water; feature: sink hole; material: water; isolation source: purple microbial (photo- and chemosynthetic) mats found in... | reverse complement strand
AAATGAAAAATCAAATGAAAAATCAAATGAAAAATCAAATGAAAAATCAAATGAAAAATCAAATGAAAAAACTGAATTTTTCTCTTTAAATACCTCCAAATCCATATATGAACTTCCCTTAAATTCTTCGAAACTCCTTTACTAATCTTCTTTATCATCTCATCGAAACACTCCTCATCAATATAAGGACTGCTCTTCCAGCTATTGAACCCAATGGTCAAATTATTTATTCCCATTAGCATTCTCTTCGAAAAAGCCTTGTTTAAAGGCCCCATATTCATGTTTTTATTCACATCACTTATATAAAAAAACAGCTTTTTATGAAGAAATTAATCGTAAAAACCCCAGCCAAAACTTCAAAGACTGTAACTCCTGTTGTTTTTCAAGGATTTCACCCATTTTTTCAACACAATTGTTCAAATTACTGACGCTATTGAACAAAATACTCAATTCTCTCAATTTTATGCCGTTTTTCTCCAATAAAGACCAAAGTTCGCATAATAACAATAAAAAACTCTGCTTTTCCCCATCTTCACTGAAAATTCAGATAAATAAGCAAAAAAATAGGGAAAAAACCTTGAAATGATTAGTTCAAAACTATGAAGTTTCGTCCCATTGCATTTCCTGATGATTTTCATCAGTTTCTCAAGAGTTTTGTCATGTATATTGAGATAACTATGAAAAACAAATGAAATCTCTTTGAAAGGGCACTTCCTAATCCATGGGTTTTTCACCTTTTATGCGATATGATTGTAAAATCAAATGGAAAATCAAATGAAAAATCAAATGAAAAATCAAATGAAAAATCAAATAAACTGTTTCAAGAATTTCACAGGAGATTTCCTCCGAAACTGCGCTATCCCTTTGAAAAACCCGAGAAAAATCAAATAAAATTCGTTTAAAATTACCATTCGTTTTCTGAATTGATCACTAATGCTATTTCTTTGGTATTTCTGGTTTTTTTTTGAAAATTATAAAAGGAAAAAAACCAGAAACTTCGCCATTTATCTTTTGGAAAAACCAGTGTTTTTTTGGGGAAAATCCTTATTTTCAAAGCATCGATTTCTTCATAAAAACACACATTTTGACATAAATTCTCATAATTTATCGCCATTTTCTGGTATTCGTTATCAAGCAACTCGCGTTCAGCAGAAATCTCCACATTTAATAAGAAAATATCATTGAAATTCCTGTAAAAATCAATAGATTTTCCAAATTCTTTTCTCTTAAAGCCAAAATAACTCATTTTTCCATTAAATTTCTCAATAAACTTCTCAGTAATTCCTCCATTAATTCCTTTAGTAATTCCTTTAGTAATTTCTTCAGTAATTCCCCCATTAATTCCTCCATTAATTCCTTCAGTCATTTCCCCATTAATTCCTTCAGTGAATTTCTCAACGAATTTTTTCATTTGAAAAACACTGAGATTTTCATCATTTTCTTCACATTTTTCAGCTATTTTCCATAAAAACCCTTCTTTTTTATACATCATCTCGATTAGAATTCCTTTGAGAAATTCCCCAATATCTCTTAAATCCTGTCGTTTTTGCATAAAAAGCTTGCGATTTTCCGGTAAAAAAGGCCAAATAACCCCAATAATCTTTATATCATCACCTTCAATCCTCAAAGAATCCTTTGTAAAATCACTGTGAAAAACCCCCATTTTATCATGTAAATATTCGAAAACTCCAAGAATTTTTATCAATAAAAATAGAAGAATCTCTTCGAAATAAGGGTTTTCGACAGAAATTTCCCCCAAATTCAATGGAAATTCATGATATTCAAACAGAAGAAAAAAAGGGGATTTGTGATAATATACGGCTTTTTGAAGGTTTTTCTGGTTAAAAAGCAGGATTTTCTTTGAATTTTTCATGAAAAAATGAAGGGTTTTTGAGGAAAATTCCTTTAGAAAAAGCCGCATGATGAATTTTCTGGAATTTATCAGGTTTTTCACTAGAAAATCGCAGAAATTCTCGTGCTTTTTCTCAATGGATAGGAAGAGAAAATTGGCTATTATTTCGACTGGAATCGTGAAGAAAGCTTCAGTTTTTGAATTCAGACAGCTTTGGCAAAGGAGTTTTTGGCTAGAAAGACCTAAGTAAATAAACAATTCATTGTGTAAATGACAGGTTTCTTCTGCTTCTTTTTTTGTGTATTTTTTCATTTTTTATTACAAAATTAGAGGTTTTTGCAAAAAATGTTTGTTTTTTCAATGAAAAAGAAAAAGTTGAAAAAAAAATGAATTTTTCTAAAATAACGAAAAAAAATTCAAAAAAAATGATTAAAATTCCTTTTTTTTTCTTTAAATATAAGCCTTTTTTTTTTAAGTCCATAAAATCAGCTTATGATCAGCTCCAGCGCTGAAGATCCAGGGTTGATTTGGATGGAATTTTATGTCTAAAACCCCTAGATCCTCCTTTACGCTATGTCCTTGCAATATTTTCAAAGGAACTATCAAGGCATTTTGCATCAAATCGTTATAAACGGTCGCATGGAAAATATTCACATTTCCTTGAAAAAAATCAAATAAAAAATCAAAAGAAAATTCAAATAAAAACCATCATCAGAACATGAAGCAAAGAGTGGATATTTCCGATGGAAAATGATCTGTCTGACAGCTTTCTCATGGTATCTGAGTGTTTTATACGGTGTGTTATCGAGATCTAGATCGAACCAGCATATCCTTTTATCATAGGAGCCTACCAGCACATTATCCCCTTTCGGATTTTTTTGTGTTAAAAAAATCAAAAATTCGTTAAAATTAGAATTTTACTTGTTTTTGCAAATTGTAGATATAGGTGTTTTTCTGTGTTAAAAGGAAGAGAAACGGCTTATTTGGGTGAAACTCGACCTTTTGGATCCCAGCCTTGCTCTTATTGAAAGGTCTTTGACTAGTTCCTTTCTGCAGACTATGGACCATAACAACATCATTCTGTTGTGAAGAATTCGGACAAACTGTTGCTAAATACTCTCCTTTTTCATGAAAAGCTACATGTTTTATTGATGCATTTAACGATATTTCGAGCCTTTGACCCTCTTTCCACTCTTTTGAGGTATTTTCGAAAAAAGTCCAATCCAGAAGCTTATTTGTTAAGGCTTTGTGGTTAGTTTCGGTCTCTTCGAGAAGAAACTGGTTATTCTGGTAATTCGATTGGGAAATACAGTCGGGGTTCAGGAGAATCAGACGAGTATCGTTCGCCAAGGCCAAAAGCCCGCCTTTTAAATCGTTCGACCAGGATAAAGAATAGTTTATTCCTGAGAATTGCAATCTTTTTTTAGAGGAAAATTAAAGGAAAATTAAAGAAAAATTAAAGGAAAATTGAAGAAAATTAAAGGAAAATTAAAGGAAAATTAGAGGAAAATTAAAGGAAAATTAAATGATATTCAAGAAAAAACTACATACGTTCGAATTTTACGACTGGTATTCGTTTCAAATATGTTCAGTACTCCCGCTTCGTCACAAGACGCCACAAACTGTCCAGTGTGAAAAACGGCGATACTCCTGATTCTCGCTTCATGACCTTTATAGCTGATATTCTGAATGGTGGGAAAAGGTCTTAATTCTGAAGGTTTCGGGAGTATCGGGATCAAAGAATCAGGGTCTATATTGAGTTTTTTCCTTCTGATTCTAGGACAAAGATATAGATCAAGACATCGCTCGAACCGTTCTTTGATAAAGTTATCATAAGCCTGGATTTTCCTCAAACAATCGACTTTTTTAGGGATGAAGTCCAATTCACGGTCTTCAGGGTCTTTTTTAAGCAAATCCGCAATTTCCTCCTTTTAGGGAAAAAAACAAATTTATAAAGGCTAAATTGATTTATTTATAAAGGAAAAAACGGCGATTTCTTACTTTATTGACAATTTTTTAATTATAAAGGAAAAGAATTAGTTTATAAAGGGAAAAAATGTATTTATAAAGGTAAAAAACCGTTGTGAGTAGGTATTCACTGCTAGGATTATAGCTTTCTGCATGGCCTGGGAGTTTTAGTTTCGGTGCGGAGATCTGCGGAGGAGCTTTCTTCGAAAGAGTAGTATTCTCAGTGTCTTGCCAAATATCCCACATTTTCTCTTCATCTTTTTTCTGGGCTTTATGACGATTTGGGTCAATTCTGCCAAGTTTTATTGCTTGGACCAGTTTATTTATCCTGATTCTTTCCCATTTAGAAGGCAGGAAGTTCCTTTTGGGAATAGGACCTGATTGCAAAGGAAAAGAGCCATCCCATTCATATTCGACTGAATACTATCAAGAAAAAATCGCGATATTTATAAAGGAAAAATCAATAGAAAATCAATTGGAAAATCAATGGAAAATCAATGGAAAATTAAATGAAAAAATCAAGTAAAAATAACATCATTTGTGGAAATTGCAGGGTCTGCGAACTTCGAACACCTAATCCTTTGTAAAAGGTCTAATTGCTTGTCAGTTAAGACGATTTCCTTATTGTTGAGCTCATCTCTGACTATTTTCCACCAGTTTGGGTCTTCTGATTTCCTGATGATTTCATCGATTTTTGTGTCTTGTTGGGCTTTTAAAACCGTATTTGCTGATATATCATAGCCTAAATGCTTATAATCATCATACCATTGACGAGGGACTCTTCCTGTTTTTATAAGGAGTTGCTCGTCTTCACTGTCATCAGAGGAGTGGACTGGGGAGGGAGGAGGCTTTTGAGAGGGTTTGGGGGGGCGGATCTTGGGAGGCATATCTTTGGAAGGGGGATTAATAATAGAGGAAATTTTTTGGATTTTTTTTTGTTTTAAAATTGATTGAGACAAAAAATTAAATAAGAAAAAAAAATTAAGAAAAAAAATTAAGAATAAAAAATTAAGAATAAATAATTAGGAAGAAAAATTGGAGCATATTATATTGCACCTTTGATACTCAATTAAAAATGAGTTTAATAATCAAAAATTAAGATATTCCCAATCAAATTCATTCGAATTTTTGTCAATGAAACTTTTTTGCAAAATTTTATTCATTTTACAAAAAAAAATTTGAAAAAAAATTAAAAATAATTTTATTTAATTTTTCTTCCAAACTCGTTATAAAATGCAGTCTTTTGGCCAAACCTGTTCCTCCCACCTGTCAATCCCGGTGAACTTCTACTGCACAAAATGTGGTGAGATCTTCTGTCATCAATGTTCTTTAACTCACAAGCATTCCCAAATATCTCGTTTCCCCAATGCTCTCCTTTCTCGTTATGAATTCAAGAAATATTTAGGTTCTGGTATATCTGGGAAGGTTTTTTCATGTAGAAGTGCCTTTGATGGAAGTGAATATGCATTGAAGATGATAGAAATTGATAGTGTTGACCAGGTGGCTGTAATGGAAGCACAAAGGGAAATCGAGATTTTACAGAAGATTAATCATCAGAATATTATACGATATTATGATAGTGAGTATCTTGAAGATGATGATTTGTTCTCAATTCTGATGGAATTGGGAGATATGAATTTGATGGAACAGTTGAAGAGTTTAACTCAGGATGAAGCTTTCTCGTATTTTAGGCAGATTTGTAGCGCTATTGAATATATACACAAGAATTTGGGTTTGTTTATTCTTATATATAGATTTGTTCTGAATTTCATTTGATTTTAAGGAATCATACACAGAGATTTGACTCCAAATGAAACAAAATCAATGACAAATTTCGGTGGGACCCCTGAGTATTTAGCTCCTGAATTGCTGAATAGTTCAGCTGGGAAGTTCACTGAAGCTTCAGATGTCTGGGCTTTAGGGGTTATTTTCCATAAGATGCTATCGAATAACGTGCATCCATTTATCGAGAAAAGCGAGGAATCTGCTACGAATCGTGAGTTGAACCTCACGATTATAATGGAGAATATTGGCAAAAATAAACTGAAAATTTCGCAAAAAATCGTCAATCCCCTATATTTGAGCATTTTGAAAGGTTTTTTTTAAAATAATACTTATAATTTACAATAATTTATGATAATTACATAAGAAATTGATAATTTATTTAAAAAATTATTTATAATTTCTAACAATTTATTAATAATTTGTGATTAGAATGCTTCAATCTTGATCCTAACAAAAGACCCAGTGTTTCAGAGATAAAGGCTATGATAATATCCGGAGGATTGGCTTCGCCCCTCAAAGTCAAGAGCAATACCATTGAGAACTCCGAAGAAAAAACTGCGAAAAATATTAAAAAAATTATCTCAATAGGCCCAAAAGACTTTAAATTGTCCCATACAAGCAAAAATTACGTGATTTATGGCAAAAGCCAGACCCCTATAGAGTCTAATTTCACAAATGAAGCGTACTATTTTTTCCTTCATTATTTCCTTTATATTCTATGGTGTTTTAAAGAGAAGTTCGATCACAATTGTTAGCGATAAAACCGATATCTCGCCTAAATATTGAAATAAGCTCGTAAAAACGCCATATTTTAATGATAAAATCATTAATTCTTTATAGAAAAGCTCCAAATACTGATTTTAAAACCCCTTATCTCTTGGATTTACTTGATGAACAGCTCCTTTCTTCTTCAACATCAAAAGCCTTGCAAATAGCTGTCTGTCCTCATTTCAAGTTGGTCGGTGAAGAAGATTGGAGAAAATTCTGGTGGAATGCTTTTTATCAGACTTGTTTGAGTCCTTTACCTGATAATGGGGTAAAATACGTTGTTCAGGCTGAAAATGATTGGGATAATTCCCTTGTAGAAAGCCAATTGAATGAAGTTTTGACAAAAGTTGAGAATTTCGGGTTTGGGATAGAAAATTTGGAGAATTTCAAATTGATGTTGCATAGGTTTTCATTTGAGTTTTTGAGTTTTTGTGGTGAAATTAAAGGGTTTTAGCTATATTAATGTTACTGATGCAGTTTTGCAGAGAATTACAGCGATTATAAGGAAATTGAAGTTTAAAAACCTGAATTCTTTGGAGATTTGCTTATCAAGGTGAGTTAAATTAACTTATTTTTTATCGATATTTATTTGTTTTATTTAATAATATTTTATTTATTTGAATAATATAGTGAAAAAGGCACTGTGGACTCTTTCAAGACATTTCTTCAGGTTTTGAACCAGAAAATGACCGGAGTTGACACAGGGCTTGAAACCTTGGCATTATTGATAAACAGTGCGAAGTAAGAGCCAAAAAACCAGAAGACTTTTTCATGAATAATTCTTAAAAAATAGCACTCAAAACAATTTAATCCCGATTCTAACAGATATTGTTAAAAGACAAAGCAATTTAACCACATTGAAGACCTGGATCGGTGATATAAATGCGGATGCTGCTTTTGATGGATATAGTCAAGTTTTCACAAAAGCAATGCTCTCTAAGCTCAAGACCCTTTGCATAGGTTTTAATAGGTATTTTCTTCATATAATAATTGAGAAAAATATAGTTTTTTTGTAGCTGGAAGCTGAAACCTTCTATAAATGATGATAATTTTGATTTAATGTTTGAAATGATAAGCACAGGGATTACAAGTAATTTGAAGAATATTTCGCTGTGGATATGGAGGTTTTTATCTAAGGAGATTTCTAAATATCTTTTATGTATTTAGTTGTGGACATTTGCAAAGGAGCTTCAATACTATGTATAAAAAACTGTTTCTTCCACAAAAATATGATAATTTTGACTTTTATTTCGAAGGGTTAGTTTTATCAAAAAACTATTGATTTATTAATGAATTTTTCTGATTATTTTATATTGTAGATGGTTCGATAATGCCCAGAGCAAAGAGGAATGGGTTAAAACGATCAGTTCTGCACTAAAGAAAAATAACCCAAGCGTTAAAATCGGGGCGATTCATCTAGCTCTCTATAATAAAAAATAAAAATAACGCTAAAACTTTAAAAAATCTAAAAAAAACACGAAAATTACAAAAAAATGAAAAAAAATGGATAAAATTTCACACATGTTTTCTAAAAAATCTTAATTATTTATATGTTATTTGCTTTAAATAAATTAAAGCTTGTAAATCTGCTCAATATGGCTTATAGCAATTTGAGTTTTCAAGAACCGTTTTAGAAACTCCTTATCTTTCTTATTCTTATAGCTCTTGACCACATATTCGACGATATAATCCTGATCCATATTCTTATAAAAAACAATGATTAAAAAAAAACCAAAAGTCAATATTTTATCATACTTTTTGTTCCAAATCCACAAATATTGGTGTTTCTGGTAATCTTTCGAAAATTCCATTGAAAAGCTCGCCAAAAAACTGGAAGATTTCATAGGCTTTTGTCTCTTGTTCAGCAGTGGGAATATAGGCCAAATTCCTTTCGGAATAGACCTTCGAATTGTTGAGAAATCCTTTGAGTTGTTTCATGGTTTTCTTAGGGGAAGATACTTCGAAATTGAAGATTTTCGAAAGGATTCTAGTGAAACTCTTGAATTTCATGGATAATTGCTTTTTGAAATGGTTCCATGAAGGAATGTGACTGAGGGTCTGTTTTATATCACATTCAGGGTATTTAACCTCATTTTCATCAAGGAAATAAAAAAGACAATCTGGGTAATTTCTCTCGAAATTGTTCTGATTGAAGAATTTACGAGATTGGTTGATTCCTTTTATTTTAATTCAAGAAAAAATTAACGGGATTGGGCACCTGCGAGGATTGGAACAGGGGAACCGAGGAAATCGAGGAGGGATTCAGGGAGACTGCAGAGGATTGGGTGCACCCATTTTATTGGCTTTATCAAGTGGAAATGATAAAATTCAATAAATGTGATAAAATTCAATAAATGTGATAAAATTCAATAAATTGACAAAAAAATCAATAAAATTCAATAATTTCAATAAAATTCAAAGTAAATTTACATTGTTGATGTTAATAAGCACAGATTTGTCGAAAAAAACACTATCTTCGTCTCAAACAGAAAGGAGAACAAAAGGAAGATGAAGTCTTCTAAAGGCAGATTCGAGAAAACTAGCGAGGCACCCCACAACGCGACTTCATACTCTAAAAAATTAGGATCGTTTAATTCATAAGTCAGTGGGGTGCTATCCATTCTTTTTAATTTTATATCGATTTTTTCATTGAATTTTGGTATTTTCAAATTCTGCAATTCTTTTAATGATATTTCAATATGTTCTTGTATCAGCTTTTTTAATCGAAAAATCAAATCAAAAGAAAATCAATTGATTACCGCTGTTAGAAAATCGTTATCAATTTGACAAAGATACTCTTTTTTATTAGAATCCGATAATTTTTGCATAACTTCCAGGCGAAAAAGCTTTAAATTATCTAAAAACCCCATAAATGAACAAAAAACCCATAAAACCAATAAATCCATAAATTTCCAAAATTTCCATAAAAAAAAAATCCCATAATTCCCCTTAATTTACTAGTAATTTCCATCAAAAGATTGAAATAAAACTTGACAAATGGATAAAACGTGATAAAGCAATAAACTTTCGGGCAAGTCCAGAACTTCCTCTGCTTTTTTTTCTTTTTCCCATCCCCGATATTCGGGTCACTCTTTACGAACAAAAAACTTCAATTTCCCTCATAAAACACCCTTATACTTACAATATAATCCATAGTCTGTAAACAAATACAATGAAGAATCCTATTGGGGTTTATCTTATGTAAAAGACTGCCATCATCTTCATGAGGTTTATATGTATCTTCACAAGAAAGTGTCATTATAAAGCATTTATCCCTTCCTTCCCATATGTTATGTGTTGGGTACATGACCATCAAAACTGATGTATAGGACATTGAATTGCCGATATCGATCTTCTCAAGGTTCAAACGGAAAGGAAAACAGTAATCTGGAAGTATTTTCTTTATAGACCTGTTTATTTTTTTAAATTTTCAGCTTTTTAACCTTTTTTTCAATAAAATTGAAGAAAAACAAACACTAAATCGGGCGATTCGTTCTCGCTGTGAAAACTGTAGAGGATTTTCGGTAAGACTGTGAAGCTTTTGTGGGTCTCTATGTCCTTTGGATTCAGTTTATTGATCTCGCACTTATCGACCCCGATTATGATCAGATCCTCAAATAGTTGATCGCCGATTCTATTCGGAACTTCTTTCTTGATTTCAGGATTTTTCTCGATAAAAGTTCCGATAGGATTAATGATTTCTTCATGATTTCCTTCATTATTAGTGGATAAATCAATTGGCGATAAATTATTTGTCAATAGATTATTTGGCAATAAATTATTTGGCAATAAATTATTTGTTGATAAATTATTCGATAAATCATTCGTCTGCATGTTCGAAATTTTTTTTAAGGAATTCGAGAAATTGATTTCCTGCATAGAACCCATTCTAAAACATTTAGGGATAGGAATAAGCAAGATTTTGTTCCCAGGCGAGAATTGCCCAGCTATTTTATTCTCTTCTTCTGAAGAAACATGCGTGTCAATCGCGTTGAGTTTATTAAGGGGATTGCTCGAGATTTGTGATTTATAGTTAAAAGCTACGATACTTTTACCCATTGCCTTCATATATTTCTTCTCTTTTTCTTCAGGTTTTTCTTGTTTTGAGTCATTTAGTCGACGACTGCAGGTATGTCTATGTTTTTTAATGACTTCCTCTACATAATTCTCATCAATATTTGTTTCGTTTTGATAAATAATTGTCTTAGGACTTTTCATTCGTAAATCAGGAGAATTCAAATCCTCAAAACCAACCATCCTTCTTTGTGCATTACCATAGTTTTTAATGACGTGACTACCGTAGTTTGTATCATAGTTTTCTGTAAGATTTTTCTCAAGGCCTTGATTATTAATATCCGAAGAAAGAGCGGATTCTAATATAGTATTGTTAAAAGGCTGGATCTCTAATTTCTCAAATTCTTCATTATTTTCTTCGTTTGGCTCAGAATTCTTGAAAATAAACTTGTTTTTTGTTGGTTTTTCTTCAGGAGATGAAGAATTTTCTTCAGCTCTCTTGCAACTGACCAGATTGAATCTGCTGGGTTTTGTCAAGCTTTTTAGTCTTATTTGATGAGAAGCTATAGAAGCATTCTCATTAAATCTTTCTTCACAAACCAGTGATTGAGAATTTGCAAGTTCTTTTGTGATATATTGAAGAAATTATTGGATAATTTATAAAATTTATCAGAAAATTCAAAGATTTTACCAGTTTTGTTCTCTAAAGCATTGAGAAAAAAGCGCAAATCTTCTGAAATTCGCATAATTTGAGGCTTTCCTTTGATCTCGTCTTCTGTTAAAATTTTCAAAAGGTATTGCTGATCGACCAGCACTCTTCTGAAACAATACTCCATTTGTTTGTAATTGGACTCGAAATCCATTAAACGCTCCTTCAATTGCTGGTTTTCTTTGCCTATATTCTCATTTTTAGTTGTTTCTATATCAAGAAGCTAAAAAAAGTGAAAATTTTAAGAAAATGCCCAGAATTTGAACTGACTAATTGAAGGTTTTTTTCCTTTTCTTCCCAAGGAGTGGTTTTCGAGCGTTCTGAAAGAAATCGCATACGTTCTTCAGTTTCGTTGATTTCTGTCATTTTCTAAAAAAATTGCCACTATTTTCGTTTTTTTAAGTATTTTAAAACTTTATTTTTATTTCAATAAAACAAAAAAATTAAAAATAATCAAACTTTTTATCGTTTTTTTCCAAAATGGTTGATCAACCGCAAAAGGTCAACATAAAAATCGTGACCATAGGTGATGGTTCCGTCGGCAAAACCTGTATGTTATTGAGGTTCTTCATGCTAATTTCATCTATTTTCTAGACTCTCTTTTATAGTTATACACAAGATAAATTCCCGACAGACTATATGCCCACAGTCTTCGATAATTATAGTGCTGATATTAAATTTGAAAATAAATTTATCGCCTTAAGTCTATGGTTTCTTTATAAAAAAATAATACAAGTGGGAACTTTTTTTTAACTTTGCAAAGGGATACTGCGGGACAAGAAGCTTACAATCAATTGCGCTCACTGAGCTATCCACAAAGCGATGTTTTCTTAATAGTTTTCTCAGTTACAGAGACCTCTTCCTTTGAAAACGCAGTGAAAAAGGTTCAAATAAACGAATAAAATTTTCTAAAAAACTTTGGTTTTTTTGTTTTTTTGTATGGTTTTTTTGTTTTCAAATTTTTTTGGCTTTTTTTATAGTGGTATCCTGAAGTTCATCAAAAAATGCCTGAAGCAATAAAGATTTTTGCTGGAAATAAGATAGATTTGAGAGACGATTCGAAAGAAAAACACGTTTTGAAAGAAACCGTATAATTTTTTCTTTAAATGTTCTTTGTAAAATTAAATATTCATGAATTTATTGGTTTGCGGAAATTTTAGGCTGAAAAAATCATTAAAGATTTAGGGTGCTCTTATGTTGAATGCTCGGCTTTGACGCAGGATGGGTTGAAGGAAGTCTTTAAAGAAGCAGTGAGATTAGTGCTGAAACAAAGAGAAAAACCGAAGAAGGAAGAAAAGAAATCGTGCTGCAATTTATTTTAGAATTAAGTTTTTTTGATAAAACAGAAAACTTGCATTTTCTTTACAAATATTCATTTTTATCCAAAATCAAATTAATGAATTTTTTCGTGAGAGTCAAAAGAAATTTCGATAATAGATTCTCTTTTTATTAATTTGTCTTAATAATAAAACTATCTCATTATTAAAA
>JFJP01005799.1_pt1 | contig 12586 bp, 12 predicted proteins | sample 431651 | NCBI WGS metagenome assembly JFJP01 (sample SAMN02602958, study PRJNA72255) | Microbial mat metagenome, whole genome shotgun sequencing project. | biome: fresh water; feature: sink hole; material: water; isolation source: purple microbial (photo- and chemosynthetic) mats found in... | reverse complement strand
CGGGGGCAGCGGGTGCGCTTTGGGCCAGCACCGACGCAGACAGGGCCGCAGCCAATGTGGTGGCGATGGCGATAGTTTTGAAAGTGATTGAGGTCTTCATGATGGAACTCCTTGGTTAAACCTTGTTGGGGTGCTGGTTCTGCCTGCATCCCTGGGTGTTATTGGAGCGCGCTTGTGTCAATGCCGTGTTGCAGCAAAACGCTGTTTTGCATCGCCGTGTTGCGCTGGGGCCTTGCGTTACAGTGCGTTACAAAACTCGCAGGTCTGATGACTACCCAGGCATTGGGCGTGGTTGTAGGCTTGCATCAACGGTAAAAAATAAAGCGCATGGACACCAAAGACTGCATCCTGATCGTTGATGACGAACCCGACATTCGCCGCCTGCTGGTGGACTACCTGGCCCGTAATGGCTTTGAAGCCGTGGCCGCCCGCGATGGCCGAGAGATGTGGCAAATGCTGGAGCGTCACGCGGTGGATTTGCTGGTGCTGGACCTGATGCTGCCCGACACCGATGGTCTGACGCTGTGCCGTGACCTGCGCGCCAAGTCCAACCTGCCGGTCATCATGCTGACCGCCCGGGGCGAAGAAGCGGACCGCATCGTGGGCATTGAGATGGGCGCAGACGACTATCTGGTCAAGCCCTTTAACCCGCGCGAACTGCTGGCGCGTATCAAATCCATCTTGCGCCGCACCCGCGCCCTGCCCCCCAATCTCAAGCCCGAGCCGGTGCGTTACCTGTGTTTTGCCGACTGGAGTCTTGACACGGCTGAGCGGCTGCTGACCTCGCCAGACGGTGTGGCCACGCCGCTTTCAGGCGGCGAATTCCGCCTGCTGCGCATCTTGCTGGAGCATCCCAACCGGGTGGTGACGCGTGACCAGCTCATCGAGATGATTCACGGCCGCGAAGCCGAAGCCTACGACCGCGCCATTGATGTGCAGGTCAGCCGCCTGCGCCAGCGCCTGCGCGACGACAGCCGCGAGCCGCAACTGATCAAAACCGTGCGCGGCGAGGGGTATGTGCTGGCCGCCAGCGTGGAGGCACGCAGCACATGCCTGTAGCAACACAACTTGGCTGGCGTAATCTGGCATCCAGCCTGTACGCCCGCATGGCGCTGATTTTGCTGGCCGGTTTGCTGGTGGCGCAAGGGGTCAGCATCTGGCTGCAATGGGGCGAACGTGCCGCAGTCGTTACCCAGGCGCGCGGGCTGCACATGATGGACCGGATTGCCGAAGCGGTGCGCCTGCTTGAAGCCAATGCGCCGGCACAGCGTCAGACGACACTTGCCGCGCTGCAATACGATGGCTTGCGGGTGGCACTGATCACCGAGCAACAGGCGCAAGCCGGCACACCGCGTGAGAACCTGCGGGACACCCTCAGCGAGCGCCTGGGCAGCCCCCGCGAGATTCGTGTTCTGAGCGGTGCTGGCCTTGGCATGGGGATGGGAATGGGGTCCGGTATGGGTGCTGGCCAGCCGCGCGGCAACCTGCGGCGCACCGTGGACGTGCGGCTGGCCGATGGCCAGTGGATTCGTGTGACCACCGCGGCCGAAAGTGATGCAACAGCCCCGGCCCTGTCCAACACCCTGATCATTCAATTGCTGGTCAGCCTGGCCCTGGTGGCTGCAGTGGTGATCTTTGCGGTGCGCCAGGCGACCCTGCCCTTGCAACAACTGGCCCAGGCGGCCAACACACTGGGCCATGATCTGGATGCCCAGCCGCTGCCGGAGCGTGGCAGCACCGAAACCCGCCACGCCGCCCAAGCCTTCAACCGCATGCAAACCCGCATTCAGCGGCTGGTGCGCGAACGCGCCCGGGCGCTGGCGGCCGTGTCGCATGACCTGCGCACGCCGCTGACCCGCCTGCGCCTGCGCACCGAACTGATCGACGACGAAGCCCTGCGCGAACAAATGGCCGCTGATTTAGAGGCCATGGCCGCCATGATTGATGCCACGCTGGACTATCTGCGCGGTCTGCAGACCCACGAAGCCGTGCGCGCCATTGACATCAATGCGCTGCTGGAAAGCATGGCTGACGATGCCCGGGTGCTGGGCCGACACATCCAGATTGAAGGGCTGGCGCACCAGCCCTTCAACGCCAGGCTGTCCGGCTTGCGCCGCGCTTTGCAAAACCTGATCGACAACGCCTTCAAATACGCCCAGGGTGCCCGCATTTGTGTGCAAGACAGCACGGCCAGCCTGAGCATCACGGTCGAAGACGACGGGCCAGGCATTGCGCCAGCCGATCTGCCCCGGGTGACAGAGCCCTACTTCCGGGCTGACAGTGCCCGCAGTCAACCAGGGGACGGCGTGGGGCTGGGGCTGTCAATCGTGCGCGACATTGCCCTGCTGCACGATGGCGAACTGATCCTGAACAACCGTGCGCAAGGTGGTCTGGCGGCCACGCTGTGCCTGCCGCGCCAATCAGCGGTGGCCCCACCCGGCGTTAAAGACTGCTGACAAACGCCGCCACATCGGGGCGCAGGCGTGCGGGTTTGCGCCGGTCTGCGGTCCCGACATTGATGCAGCACACTGCCTGCTCCCCCTCGGTCAATCGGAACAAGCTGCGCAGCACCTTGGAGCGCATGGCCTGGCCACTGGTCAGACTGCTGCCAAAGCCCATGCTGTGCGCCGCTAACAGAAAATTTTGCAAAGCCGCTCCCACTGACACCATGCGCTCCAAGGGTTCCACATCAGGCTCACACGGCCCCAGTCGCGCAATCGCCAGCGCCACAAAGGGCGAGCGAAAGGCTTTTTCGCGGGCTTGGCTCACCTGCTCGGGTGTGGCAGCAGCATCGCGCTCAATCAGAGCCTGTGCAAACACACCAGCCAGCGCGGCACGTTTGTCACCCGGCACCAGCACAAAACGCCAGGGCATCACCCCACCATGGTCGGGCGCGGCAGCAGCGGCACGAAACATGTCGTTGACCTGAGCCACGCTGGGGCCGGGCGCAAACAGGCGCTTGGGCAAAATCGTTTGCCGAGTCGTCATCAGGGTCAGCGCAAAGCTGGCCTCATCGTTTGCCATGTTTTCTGGAACTTGGATCATGGCCTTATCGTAGCGGGTCGGCTCGCCAGACAAGCCAGCAAGGGCGCATCGTGTTGACAAAGCTCAGGCATCATCCTGGAGGTCAGGCGTTGGCCCGTCGGCGCACATGCGCCAATAGCCCTTCGCAGGCATCTTCTACCAAATCCAGCACCTCCTCAAACCCGCGTAACCCGCCGTAATACGGATCGGGCACCACGGGCTTCTTCAGGCGCTGGCAAAACTCGGTCAGGCGGCGCAGTTTGTGCTGATGTTCTGCCGGGCAACCCTCCTGCAACAGTGCCAGGTTGTCCCAATCCATCGCCAGAATCAAGTCAAACCTGGCATAGTCAGCCTGCTGGATTTGGCGGGCGCGCAGACCTGACAGGTCATACCCGCGTTTGGCGGCTACCGCTTGTGTGCGCTCGTCGGGCGGGCTGTCTGGGTGGTAGTTATGGGTGCCGGCTGAATCTACCCGCACCCACTGGCTCAAACCATGGTCAATGACTTTCTGGCGAAACACACCATCAGCAGTGGGGCTTCGGCAAATGTTGCCCATGCAAACGAAAAGAACAGAATAGGTCATGGCCTCAGTTTACCTGGCAGCTTTGCATCGGCCAAGCGTAGCACCCCGTACTTGCAGGAGACAAGTCAGGAAGACTGCAACAAATGCGTTACCAGCTTGAAGTCCGGGTCTTCCGGGAAAGACTTGATCTTGAAACCCAGCCCCTTCATCAGCTTGAGCATGTTGGGGTTGTTGGCCAGCACCAGACCTTCTATTTCAGCCAGCCCTTTTTCACGCGCAAAGTCCATGATCGACAACATCAGGCGGGAACCCAGGCCAAGGCCCTTGAAGTCATCTGCCACCACCAGTGAAAACTCGCAGGTGCTGCGGTCCGGGTTGGTGATGTAGCGCGACACACCCACAATCCGGCTGATCTCCTGTGGCTGGCCGTCTTCGCCCATACTGTTGTCGGTGTGGATGGCGACCAGCGCCATTTCACGGTCGTAGTCAATCAGGGTGAAGCGCGACAACATGGTGGCGGGTAGTTCCTGCATGCTTGAGACGAACCGGAAATAGCGGCTCTCAGGCGACAGACTGCGCACAAAAGCCTGCAGCATGGTGGCATCGTCGGGGTGCACCGGGCGCACGATATAGTCGCCGCCACCGGCCATCGGGCAGACCTGTTCGTAATGAGATGGATACGGCAAGATGGCCAAATGGTTGTAATGCCGTGCCGAGGGTGCGGCGTTGTCAATCACAATGCGGGCATCGACGGCCAGCGCACCGGATTCGTCAACAATGATCGGGTTGATGTCCATCTCGCGCAGTTGCGGCAGTTCACAAACCATTTCAGAGACCCGCAGCAAGATCTGCTCCAGCGCTTCAATGTCGGCTGCCGGTGCGCCGCGCCACTGGCCCAGCGTCTCAAACACGCGTGAACGCTCAATCAGGCGGCGCGCCAAAAACTGGTTCAGGGGCGGCAGCTCCATGGTGCGGTCGTTGATCAGTTCGATCATGGTGCCGCCGGCACCAAACGCAATCACCGGACCAAAGGGCTGGTCAGTGACCAGCCCCACACACACCTCACGACCGCGCTTCTGGTTCGACATGTTCTGGATGGTGATGCCGTTGATGCGTGCATCAGGCTGCAGCCTGGCCACGTTTTGTATCATTTCCAGAAAAGTGTCACGCACACCCACGGCAGTCATGATATTGAGCACCACACCCTGCACATCGGATTTGTGGCTGATGTCGGGCGAATCGATCTTGAGCGCCACCGGAAAACCCAGTTGCGTGGCAATCATGATGGCTTCATTGGGGTTGCGGGCCAAAATCGTCTTGGTAACCGGAATATGAAAGGCCGCCAGCAAGGCCTTCGATTCCATTTCGGTCAGCACTTTGCGCCGCTCGGCCAGCACACTTTCGATCAACAGCCGGGCCCCTTCGACGTCGGGCTTGGCCAGATCTGACAGGGGCGGCGGCGTTTGTTGCAGCAACTGCTGATTCTGGTAAAAAGATGCCAGGTTGCCAAACGCGCCAACGGCTGCCTCGGGCGTACGAAAGGTCGGAATCACCGCATCAGTCAGCAGCTTGCGCGAACTGCCCACCGAAGCATCACCCATCCAGCAAGTCAGCAGCGGCTTGCTGGCCTGGCGGCTCATGCCGGCAATCGCGCTGGCAACCGCATCACCATCCATGGCAACTTTGGGCGAATAAATAGCCAGAATGCCATCGATCTGCGGTGCCTTGCTGGCCGCATCGATGGCGGCGCGATAGTGCTCGGGGCCGGCTTCTTCGGACAAATCGATCAGGTCGCTCAAGGTGGCCTGCGATGGCAGCAGCGGTTTGAGCTGCAACGCCTGCTCCGGGGTCAGGCGACCCAGATCAAGCTGGATTTCGGTGACCCAGTCTGCTGCCAGCACACCCGGGCCACCCCCGTTGGTCACAATCGCCAGCCGCCGACCCACCGGGCGGTAGCGTGAGGCCAGACACTTGGCCGCCGAAAACAAGGCCACAAACGAGCGCACCCGCACCGCACCGGCACGGCGCAAGGCCGCATCAAACACGTCATCGCTGCCCACAATGGTGCCCGAGTGCGTCAGGGCGGCACGGTTACCCGCATGTTTGCGTCCAGCCTTGAGCACCACCACCGGCTTGGCATTGGCGGCAGCGCGTAGCGCACTCATGAAGCGCCGGGCGTTGGTGATGCCTTCGAGGTACACCACGATGCTATGGGTTCTGACATCCGAGGCCAAAAAGTCCAGCACTTGCGCCATGTCAACAGCGGTGTTGGGGCCCAGCGACACCACTGTCGAAAAACCGACCGCGTTCTTTCTGGACCAGTCCAGGATCGACGAAGTCAAGGCACCCGACTGCGAAACCAGCGCCAGTGGACCAGGATTGGCCATTTCGCCCGCCACACTGGCGTTGAGCAGCATGTGCGGGCGCTGAAAGCCCAGGCAGTTGGGCCCAAGCAGATAAATACCATCACGGGTGGCCATCTTGTGCAATTCGGCGGCATGGGCGGCATCGATACCGCTTGAAATCACCACGGCCGAGTGGCACTTGATGCGCCCGGCAATTTCGAGTGCCGCCGCCACTTCAGCGGCCGGCAGGGCAATGATGGCCAGATCTGCATGGGCGTTGGCCAGATCGGCCAGCGTGCCGCTGGCGTTGATGTCCAGAAAAACCAGTTTGCCGGCAAAGTGCTGGGCAGTAATGGCCTGGTGCAAGGCACGCGCCTGTGAGGTTTGTGCCTCAGGATCGTCGGTCTTGCCGGCAAAAATAGCAATGGAGCTGGGTGAAAAAAGCGAGCTTAAAAAATGCTTATCCATGAAACTACCTATTGACTAAAGTGCCGTTGAGTAGAGCTTAACCGGTTAGACACCCAAAATGTCTGACTTCGTTCACTAAATTGTGCAGTGCAGCATTTTTCTGTCGCGCTATCCTCTCCCCTTATGATTCGCCGCATCGCCCACCTCGATATGGACGCGTTTTACGCCTCCGTGGAGCTGCTGCGCTACCCGCAACTGAAAGGTTTGCCAGTCGTGATTGGCGGCGGTCGGCGCCCAGTGGACGAGGCATTTTTGACCATGAATTCAGAAGGGTTTTTGGCCAAAATTCCGCTCGATGCGTTTCCCCGGCTGGCGAGTTATACCGGTCGTGGTGTTATTACAACAGCGACGTACGCGGCCCGCCAATTTGGCATCGGCTCGGCCATGGGGCTGATGAAAGCCGCCAAACTTTGCCCGCAGGCGATCCTGTTACCGGTGGACTTTGCCGAGTACCGGCGCTATTCGTGCGCTTTTAAGGACATTATTCTGGAAATTGCGCCGCTCATGGAAAGCCGGGGCGTTGATGAGGTCTACATCGACTTCACCGAGGTGCCCGGTGGTCAGCGCGACGGCGGACGGGTGCTGGCGCGGCTGATTCAGAAAACCGTTTTTCAGCAAACCGGCCTGACCTGCTCGCTCGGCGTGGCACCCAACAAGCTGCTGGCCAAAATGGCCAGCGAGCTCAACAAGCCCAACGGCATTGCGATCATCTTCGAGGACGACCTGCCGACAAAGATCTGGCCGCTGGCCTGTCGCAAGATCAATGGGATTGGCCCCAAGGCTGATGAAAAACTACAGCGCCACGGCATTCACACCATTGGCGAACTGGCTCAGTGCGGGTTGGACTGGTTGATTGACCAGTTTGGCCAAAAAACCGGTGCCTGGTTGTTTGACGCGGCGCGCGGCATCGACACCCGGGCGGTGGTGCTCGAGAGTGAGCCCGTATCGATCAGCCGCGAGACCACGTTTGAGCGTGATCTGCACGCGGTGCATGACCGCGCTGAACTTGGTGCCATCTTCACCGGGCTGTGCGAACAGGTGGCGCGCGATCTGAATGCCAAACGCTACGTTGGCAAAACCATCGGCATCAAACTGCGTTATGACAATTTCAAAAGCGTCACACGCAACCAGACGTTGAATTTTTTCACTGCCGACGCTGCCACCATCCGCCATTGGGCCGGGCAGTGCCTGAAACGGGTGCCGCTGCAACAGCGTCTGCGTCTGCTCGGAGTCAAAGTGGGGTCGCTACAGCGCGCAGAACCCCATGAATCAAAGAAAAATAAGGCTCTAGCCCATATAGATCAAGCGCTGACAGCTATCAATTTTGAAGTGACAGAACCCCAGTTGTTTTGAGACCTGAGGCAGCAATGCACACCACCCGTCAAAACGGCTTGGTGTCAACAAAGCTCGGGCGTTGCATCAACCGGTCTTGCAGTTTCAGTAAATTGGGGTGCGGATCACGCCAGTTGATCTCCGGGAATCTGAAGTCCAGATAGCCCAGCGCCACACCCACAGCAATGTCGGCCAGGCTCAGATGAATACCGACAAAATAGGATTTGTCGCCCAAGCTCTTGCTCATGGTTTTCAGTGCGGCATCCACCTTGCCCAACTGCCGGTCTATCCAGGCCTGGCTGCGCTCAGCCTTGGTACGCCCGCTCCAGGTGGCTTCCAGCCGCGCCAGGACGGCCGCGTCCAGCACGCCGTCAGCCAAGGCCTCCCAGGTTTTGACCTCGGCACGCTCACGCCCCACCGTGGGAATCAATTTGCCGACCGGCGACAGGGTGTCAAAGTACTCCACGATCACGCGTGAATCTGAAATCACCTCGCCGCCCTCCATGATCAGGCAGGGTATCTTGCCCAGCGGGTTGATCAGGCTGATATTGGTGGTGGCAGCCCAGACATCTTCCAGCACGTAGTCGTAGTCGAGCTTTTTTTCCGCCATCACCACACGCACCTTGCGCACATAGGGGCTGGTGTTCGATCCGATGAGTTTCATGGGCATGAGACAGGTTGGGTTGTTGTGGGTTCACTTGATTCTATACACCCGACCCTACAATCTGCTGATGACCACCTCTGCCATCTCTGCCCTCAGTCCACTGGACGGCCGCTACGCCGCCAAACTTGCCAAACTGCGCCCCGCCATGAGCGAACAAGGCTATATGCACCGGCGTGTACAGGTCGAAGTGGCCTGGTTCATCGCCCTGAGTGACTGTGGTTTTACCGAATTCAAACCACTGTCACCCGGCGCGCGCACCTACCTCCTCGGGTTGGTCAAGAACTTTGCTGAAGCCGACGGACTGGCCATCAAGGAGATCGAAAAGACCACCAACCACGATGTCAAGGCCGTCGAATACTGGCTCAAAAGCAAGTTCGAGGCCCGCCCGGAACTGCTGGCGGTGCAGGAGTTTGTGCACTTTGGCTGCACCAGCGAAGACATCAACAACACCAGCCACGCGCTGCAACTTAAATCGGGGCGTGATGAGGTGCTGCTGCCCGCACTTGATGCGGTCATCGCCAAATTGCGCGAGATGGCGCATACCTTCGCAGATGTGGCAATGCTTAGCCGCACCCACGGCCAGACCGCCAGCCCCACCACGGTCGGCAAGGAAGTCGCCAACGTGGTGACCCGTCTGGTCACAGCGCGCAACAAGATTGCCAGCATCAAGCTAATGGCCAAAATGAACGGCGCGGTGGGCAACTACAACGCCCACCTGTCGGCCTGGCCCGGGCATGACTGGGAGGCCTTTAGCCAAAGAGTGATCGAAACCCCCGAGCCACAGGGTCTGGGCCTGACGTTTCAGCCCTACAGCATTCAGATCGAGCCGCACGACTATATGGCCGAACTGTTTGACGCAGTGGCTCGTGCCAATACGATCCTGATTGACTGGTCACGCGATGTCTGGGGTTATGTGAGCCTGGGCTATTTCAAGCAAAAGCTGAAAAAAGGCGAGGTGGGGTCCTCCACCATGCCACACAAAGTGAACCCGATTGATTTTGAGAACGCCGAGGGTAATCTGGGCCTGTCCAACGCAGTGCTGCGGCACCTGAGCGAAAAGCTGCCGATCAGCCGCTGGCAACGTGATCTGACCGACAGCACCGTGCTGCGCAACATGGGTGTGGCACTGGGCTATGCCGTGCTGGCCTACCAATCCATGAGCAATGGCTTGAGCAAACTTGAGCTCAACGAAGTGGCGATTGCCGACGACCTTGACGCTTCCTGGGAAGTCCTGGCCGAACCGATCCAGACCGTGATGCGCCGATTTGGTCTACCCGAACCCTACGAGCAGCTCAAGGAATTCACCCGTGGTGCCCCCATGACGCGCGAACTGATGCAGGGCTTTATTGCCAAGTTGACCATTCCCGACGCTGAAAAGGCCCGCCTGCTGGCCATGACCCCGGGAAGCTACACGGGCCTGGCAGCGGAGCTGGCGCGGCGGGTGTAATGGCCACCAAATCCACCATTTTTAAAGCCAGTCTGCAAATAGCCGACATTGACCACAGTTATTACGCCGACCACAGCCTGACGCTGGCGCGCCACCCCAGCGAAACCGATGAACGCATGATGGTGCGGCTGTGTGCCCTGGCACTACAGGCGCACCAGTTGCAAAGTGTGTGTGGTGGCGACGGCACACTGGCCTTTGGCGCAGGGCTGTCAGACCCGGACGAGCCCGATGTGTGGCTGCGCGACTTTACCGGTCTGACCCGCTTGTGGATTGAAGTCGGCCAACCCGAGGACAAGCCGCTGGCCAAGGCCTGTAACAAAGCGGACAGCGTGGTGCTTTACGCTTTTGGCCAGGCCGCTGACATCTGGTGGCGCGGTATTGAGAGCAAGCTGACCCGTCTCAAGAACCTGCAAGTCTGGCGCATCACCAGCGCCAGCGCGCAGGCCTTGACAGCCCTGGCGCAACGCAGCATGAGCCTGCAAGCCACGGTGCAGGAAGGCGCGCTGATGCTCGGCGATGGCGCGCACAATGTTCACATTGAGCCAGTACGTTGGAAATAGTCGGCAAGCGCCTCAAGGGGCAATCACTGCATCAAGTTGCAGTGCCTTGATTTTTACAACGGCTGCCTGCGCCTGCGCCCGACTAACAAACGGACCAGCCCGCACCCGGGTCAGCTTCTCTTTCTTGGAGCCCTCTGCCGGCCGGATGACCTCACGCACTGCGGGCACATCAGACTTCACCAGCTTGACATAAGCATTGCGGGCGTTGTCGGGGTCAGCAAACAAGCCAACATTCACAAACACCGGCCCCAAAGCCTTGCCTGCGGCTGATGCCCGTGCTGAGGGTTTGCTGGCCACTGTTTTTGCCTTGTCCGCAAAACTTGCCACCGGGGCCCGATAAACAAACCCCGGTGCCAAGGGTGCTGAACTTGGCCCAGGCACGGGCTCAGACACGGGTTGCTGCGGCATGCTGGCTACCTCGGCCGGTGCCGAAACCGCCGGTAGCGCGGGTGCCTCTACCATGAGCCCCAGAACCGCGACCTGTGGCACCGGTGTGGGGACTATGGGCAAGCCGGTGTACAACCATGCCGCTAATGCCCAAACAAGCACGTTGCCCAAGCCCAGCCAGACTGCCCGCCTTTTCTGGCTTGACTGCTGCAGCAGTCGCACACAGGCCTCATCCAGCGTGGCGGTAGCGGCCAGCGCCTGGGCAATACGCCGCTGGCACTGGCCAAAAAACAAGGCATTGCCCCAGGCACCCGGCACCACGACGCACAGCACCGCACAGCTCAGCCACAGCCCCCACTCCACACTCTGCGGCAGTTCGAATACGGCGCGCCCCAAACCCAGCACCAATGCGGGCAGCAGCAGCAAGGCAAGCACGTAGCCCAGGGCCGCCAGCCACAATTGGCGAAACAGCAGCCAGTTCAGGGTCAGCAAGGCCGCAGCCCAGTTCCACGACATACCGGTGCGGCCAGACTGTTCAAAGCGGCTGAACCTGGGTAAATAGTACGCAGCCTGCAATGGCCCGATGGCTCCGCCGTAGAGCCTCTCGACCTGCCGCCCGGGCGAGTGGTCAATTTTCAGTGTTTGGGGTACAAGCGGTGTAGCCATACCCCATTTTCGCATGACGCGACCAATTGCAGCAGCTATCATCCATCGCAGGAGACACCCACATGAACACCACCACCCCACCCCTGGTTTTGAACACCCGTGACGCACGCGGTCTGGTCACCCTGACATTGAACCGGCCCGATGCGTTTAACGCCCTGTCTGAGGCCCTGATGGCTACCCTGCAGCTTGAGCTTGACGACCTGGCACAAGATGCCACTGTGCGCGCCGTGGTTATAGCCGCCACCGGCAAGGTTTTTTGCGCCGGCCACGACTTGCGCGAAATGCGCGCCACACCATCACACGACTATTACCAGGCGCTGTTCAAGCAATGCGCCAAACTGATGATGAGTGTGCAGAAGTTGCCGGTGCCGGTGATTGCCCGGGTGCATGGCATCGCCACCGCAGCGGGTTGCCAACTGGTCGCCATGTGCGATCTGGCGGTGGCCGCCAGCAATGCCAGATTTGCTGTCAGTGGTATCAACCTGGGCCTTTTTTGCGGCACGCCCGGTGTCGCGCTGTCACGCAACCTGGGGCGTAAAGCGGCCTTTGAGATGCTGGTTACCGGTGAGTTTATCGACGCTCAGCAAGCACTGACACAGGGCCTGGTAAACCGCGTGGCCGCACCCGAGCAGTTGGATGCCGAGCTTGAGCGCCTGGTAGCCAGCATCCTGGCCAAACCCCGCGTGGCCGTCACGCTGGGCAAGAGCCTGTTTTATCGCCAGCTCGAGAACGGCATCGAGGCAGCGTATGCAGATGCCGCCCAGACCATGGCCTGCAACATGATGGACGATAGCGCCCTGGAAGGGGTGCAGGCCTTTATTGACAAGCGCAAGCCCGACTGGGCACAGCCGCAGTGATGCCCCGGCATCTGGCCGAGCCGTGCAGCCTTGCTTCGGTGCAAGTTTCTCTTTGCCATTCTCAGTGGTTTAAGGGCTGGTCCACGAATATGCACATTTGGCCCGCCAGCTTTGGGCGCGCTGCGTTGTTGCAAATCGCTTGACCGGGGTTGCCGCCCACCAGCTCGCTCGAGGTTTCGTGCCTCCAGATGGACCAGCGCGGCACATCCACTAGCGCGCGACTGACTTGGGGCATGTGGACCCGTCCTGGTCAGAAGCATTAGCGATGTGGTCATCCATCTTTCCCGGAAGCTACCTCGATAATCGCAACCCA
>JFJP01039807.1_pt1 | contig 12590 bp, 10 predicted proteins | sample 431651 | NCBI WGS metagenome assembly JFJP01 (sample SAMN02602958, study PRJNA72255) | Microbial mat metagenome, whole genome shotgun sequencing project. | biome: fresh water; feature: sink hole; material: water; isolation source: purple microbial (photo- and chemosynthetic) mats found in... | reverse complement strand
GCCTTTTGGGCGTCATCCAATGTTGGTGTGTTCACTCGTCCCATAGTGCCGCAAAGATAATATTATAAATTAAATCCAATCGCTTACTTACGATGAGCAAAATGTATTTTAATACCGTACCTGTTGAGCATTTGCCCCCAAAGAATACTTGTTTGTTCGCCTTGAACAATAGAGTTGGTAGAAACAAAAGCTACCTTAGTTTTTGTGTTTTGAATGTATTTAGCCGCTTTGATATACCAACCTGTAACATAATCAAGCGTACCGCCTCCTGCTACATTGTCAAACTGTTTTACAATTTGGTCGCGTTGGTTTTGTTTCATTATTTTAGAACCTATAAATGGCGGATTTCCAAGAATGTAATCAAATTTTATTTCATCAGTAATTTGTGGCTTGCCTGAGTGAATAGAAAAGGTTTCCGCTTGGATATTTACTTTGCCATACTGTGCTTGTGGCTCATTTACAACAAAAATATCGGCATGTTGAGCATAAACGGTATATGTGTTCACCTGATTTAGCAGACTTTGCCATTCGATTTCTAGCGCATCTCCATGAACAATTTTAGCCGCTTTTTTCAAAGGTAATCGGACAAAGTATTGTCCAAATTCGTTGCTTATGAGCATATTCATTTGGTGGTCAATCAGCCACATGGCAACTTCGGCTATACGTGCAGGAAATTCTTCGTATTCGATGCCATAAAACTGGTCAATATCAAGCAAAATAATATTGCTTATATCAGTCACTCGTTGTCCTGTTTTATAGATACATTTTAAAATTTCGAGTTCTAATAATCGTAATTCTCGATAAGCAATAATTAAAAAGTTGCCGCAACCGCAAGCAGGGTCGAGGAATTTGAGAGTACTTAGTTTTTTATGAAATTCGAGTAGTCTGTTTTTGTTGTCATTAACGCTTTCAAATTCATGCCAAAGTTCATCCAGAAAAAGTGGTTTTATAAGTTTTAGAATGTTGGCTTCGCTGGTGTAATGTGCACCTAGATTTCTGCGTTCAGTCGGGTTCATTACACTTTGAAACATTGAGCCAAAAATAGCGGGCGAAATTTTGCTCCAATCAATGTAACAGCATTCTAACAATGCCAGTCGCATTTTTGTATCAAAACTTGCCGTAGGCAATATTTCTTCAAATAGCTTGCCGTTTACATACGGAAAATCGGCAAGTTGCTCGTCGAGATTTTTAAAACGATTTTCTTTTGGTGTGTTTAACACCTGAAATAGTTCTTGCAATTTGGCTGCAAGATCGCTGCCGTCTTCGTTTGTGCGTTGCTCAATATAATCTTGAAATTGCTGCTTGTTAAATATGGTTGTGTCTTCGGCAAACATTAAAAACAGAATGCGAACCAAATAAACTTCCAAAGGGTGTCCTGTATAACCAATTTCTTTTAATCGGTCGTGCAATTTACCCATTAATTCTGCTGCCTTTATGTTTGCAGGGTCTTGTTCTTTGTAAACTTTCTTTTGATATCCTAAAATGTATCCGAAATGCTGTACATTATCTACAAGATCGTTTAGTTTAAACGCTATGTGTTTCTGTTCTTCAAGGTCGTACAATCGAAAGTTTTCAAAATCCGAAACAAGAATGTATTTCGGTAATTCGTGTTGTTTTAATCCGTGCGTATAGTCAATTGCTTGTTGATAGGCTCGGTCAAGGTTTTTGCCTCGACTTTTCATTTCAATTAAGATTGTGCCTTTCCAAAGCAAGTCGATAAATCCGTCTTTATCATCAATCTTTTTAATTCTATGCTCAAAAGTAGCAACACGCTTACTGCTAATTCCGAAAACATTGAAAAACTCAACTAAAAAAGGTTTAGCATCCGCTTCTTCGTTAGAAGTGCCTGCCCATTCTTTTGAAAAGTTTAAAGCTCTATCTTTTATTTCATTCCAACTTAATACCATATTTTAGTTTTCAATTAATGGTTTAATGTTTGGTCATGTAATAATTGGCGTTAACGTCATTACTTCCACCATCTTCAATTCCTACACCAAATCGCAACTGTGCATGAAGAATCAAATGCCCACATCCAGAAGCCTCGTCAATCCATCAAAATTAGAAACGGTAGATTGGGGAAGTTTCGGCAGTCGGCTTTGGGCCTGGTCATTCGTGCGTTTGAAGGATAGCTTGTTCATCGGCGCGGGTGAATTGACGATAACCAAAGCTACAAACTAAACCTTAGAAAAGCAAGTGCCTAGGCGATTTTTCTTGAACTTGCGGGATGCGCTGTTGAGCAGCAAACCAGGAAGCTGGAGAGGTTCAGCTCGGAGGAGAAAGTTTGTCAATGCGATCCATTGCGTTGGGTTCCGACTTGGCATCACAAGATCGCGAACAAGCTGAAGGGCAAATAAACGGTTTCCTGTTCAAAGTAGGCTTCTTCTATTTTTGTGGAAACCACAATTCCATAGCGAAAATCTATCTTGCTGCCAGTAATCTGTTGCTTCGACTTTTTGTTTAGGCCAACTTCCAAAATAATTGGCTTTGAGTGGGTTGAGATAACGAAATCCGGATTCTTGCTCTTTGCAAAGCTCGAAAATGAAAGCATGGAATTGTCGAAAAACCGCTTGAGATACATCACGGTAATGTCTTCGTACAGTTTTGCGATTTGTTCATTTTCCAATTCGTTGACAAACTGTTGCAAAAGCGCCAAGCGAATGGAGGGAGACATGAAAAAGGCCTTCTTCATCTTGTTGATTCCGCTGTCTATTCCACCAAAAGGATACAAAACGGTAAGCATCTCGGCTTTCGCTAGAATGTTAATCATGTTGTTGATTTCTTCTTGCGAAATTCCAATGGCTTGGCTAAGCGTCTGGACATTGATTTCATCGGAAACAGCCAGCCGTAGCAATAGTTTTTTGGCGTTTTCAGAGTCAGTTTCTTTGCTCAAAACGGGAATGTCCTCGTAAATCACCCGATGGTACAGGGAATCGATTTCTCGAAGAATGTAGTTGGTGTTGTCGTAGAGCGTAAACCGTGCGATGTTGTGGTATTTGATGTAAGTATCAATCAGGTAATCAAGACCTTCTATTCTTTGGTAATAAGTTTGAAGCTCCGGTTTTATCTGCGAAAGCCTTTCTTTTAATTCTGTTATGCTTTTGGAAAAGAAGAGGGCATTTTTCAGGCCTTCTTTAACTTGTGCCTTGTTGTCGAGCTGAATGTTTCGCGTGATGGAGACATATTCGGTAAAATGCAGCGGGAAGGTATGCAAAATGAGCATGCGAGTAGCCAGATCGGCAGTGGTTTGCAGCAACAAGGCCGAACTTCCGGTAGCGACAATGTAGGCCGCCCGCATGTTTTCGTAAATGATTTTCAGTGCGTTGCTCCATTTTTTGTCGAAATGGACTTCATCGAAAAGCAACACACTCTTTTGGGTCAAAAGTTCTGGCCGGTATTTTTCGAGGTATAGAAAAACATCCAAGATACCAAAGCCGAGCGTCGCTATTTTTTCAATTTCAAAAAAATAAATGTTTTCGGTGTTTTGCTGTTCTGCAAAATCAGCGGTTTGCCAGAGCAGCGTAGTTTTTCCGGTACCGCGCAAGCCCGACAAGCCCAACATGCGCGGCTCTTTGCCCTTGGTGAAAAAGCCAGTATAACAATTTTGTATGTCGGCAAAAACATCGCGGGGCTCAAATTTATGCCCCAAAATGGCATGTTGAACATTCGCCTCGATTTTTTGACGGTTCACTTTGGCTCTTTCAAATATGTCGGATATTTCTATCATCGTGCTTTTTGTCTCATGCTAAATTCCTCTTCGCCGATACAAAATGGTCTTGGAGCTTTTGGGTGGAAAAGCGCCAATGACCCAGGTTCGATGGACGCGCGGGGACAAGTCTTTGGCAATCCAACTTGCCGAGATGATCAGCCGGAAGCGAGCACGGCCGGACTCGACACAACCAAAGCTACAAACTAAATTTTGAAAATGCAAGTTTTGGGGCGAGCGCTGGGCACTGGGTTCTTCGTTGGCCCAATCCTAAGCCAATGGGGAGTGCCTAAGCGAATTTTTCCTGATTCCCAAGGACTTCAGCACCCGAAACCAAGTCTTCGGCCAGCTTATTTGCGACCCTGTTTCAAGCCCCCCGAAGCCCGGCGCCAGCGTGGCGGGGACTTCGGGGGGCGCAGAAGGTTCGCGGATTGTGGGCGGATGCCTGCGTGGGGGAAATCAGAACACGCTCAGATACTGGGTCTTGACCTGGCGGCCGTCGGTAAGGCGCAGCAGGTAGAGGCCGGGGAGCAGCGGCCCGATGGGCAGGTCGAAGTTGGGCCCGGCTCCGCGGTGGGCCAGGAGCTGCCGCCCGTCGAGCGACAGCACCGACAGCTCGACGGGGCCTTCGCCGAAGCCGGAGCGGATGCTCAGCAGGCCCTGGCCCGCCTCGACGCGGGTGGCCGAGACCTGGCTCGGGGCGCCGGTGGGCAGTTCTTGCTGGGCCAGGCGGTAAAGGGTGCCGGTGGCCGGGACGGCGTCCAGGCTGCCGTAGTCGGCGCTGGTGGCCAGGTCCGGATGGGCGGGGTCTCCCGTGAGCTGGTGGAGCAGCGGCTGCGTCGAGCGCAGGTCTTGCAGATAGACGAAGGGGCCCTCGTGCCCGTAGAAGCAGGTGGAGGCGTCGCGCAGTTCCCAGGGGCCGAAGTGGATTTCGATGCTGTTGTCGGACGAGTTGAGCCGGAGTTGGAATCGGGCGTGGCTCCTGGAATCGCCCAGCAGGTAGATTTCCTCGAAGAATCCGGCGTTCTCCCATTCGAGCACCAGGCTCTGCTCGGCGCCCATGCCTTGGAGTTGCCAGCGGATGGGCGAGGCGCCGGCGCCCTGCCCTGCACCCGGGCGGAAGGAGCGGTCGGCCAGGTCGGTGCCGAAGACGGCCAGCTCGGCGAAGGGGGCCGCGCCCGCCCGCTCGGCGAAGCGCACGTAGCCATCGGCCACGAGCAGCTCGGCCACAGGCTTGCCCAGCAGCCGGAAGGGGGTGAACATGGGCAGGCGGAAGGAGGGGTCGTCCCAGGCCTGGCCGTCGGTCAGGGTGCGCGAAACCTCTATCGGCTGGTAGGCCGCCTGCGACACTTTCAGGCAAATCGGTTGGGCTTGCGTGGCCAGGGGAAGGAGAGCCGCTTGTCCGAACAAGGCGGAAAGCAGCAGCATCGGTAGCTTGTGGGTCTTTCTCATTTGTCAATTCTTTTTTTGTGGATGCTCGATTGGGATTGCCTTTTTGCCTTGGGGATGTTGATAATCAATTTTATGGAATCATCTATCTCCAAGAAATCATCCGCAAGATAGAAAAGTTTTTCGGTATTTTATTTTCATCCGCAAAAAAAAAGAAGCGCAAGGCGAAGCCCTGGGAAGGAGCTGGCCCTGACGTGTCGCCGTGGCTTGGGGCCAGGGCGGCGTTGGGAAGGGGGGGAGGGGTCAGGCTTCGGCGGAGCTGGGCGCGGGGCCTTGGCGGTTCTCGTTTTCGAGGAGGGAGTCGCTGATTTCCTGGACCTGGTCGAAGCGGGCGGCCTCCTCGACGGTGAGCAGGAGCTCGCGCAGGGCCAGGAGGACCTGCCGGGCCGACTGCACGAAGGCGCGGTTGACCAGGATGACCGTGGAGACCTCAAGGTCTTCGATGGCGCGGCTGTTGATGGCCTTGGTGGCCTGCTTGAAGAAGAGGTGGTCGTGGTCGTTGATTACCTTGAGCAGCTTGAGGATGGCCTTGGTGCGGTAGTTCTCGTCCGCGGAGGCGATGGTCTTGTCGATGCCCAGGTAGAGCTCGACCATGCGCTTGCGGAAGTTGTCGTACTGGTCGTTGAGGAAGATGTTCTCGGAGCCTTCGAAGTCCTCGAAGTTGTGCCGGACGTCCTTGAGGGTCTTGGCCGAGTGCAGGACGATGCGCACGCCGTGGAGGAGCTGGTTGATGGCGCGGCTTTCGGTCTCGCTCATCTCGCGCGACTGGACGTGGGCGGCGAAGGTGAGGATCTCGGCCTGGAGGAGCTTGAGGTCTTGGTAGCGCTGCTCGATGGTCTTGGCGGCCTCGCCATGCTGCGGCGCGCTGTAGTCGTAGAGCGAGAAGACGAGCTTCTCGTCGATCTTGAGCAGCGCGAGGTTGAAGCGCAGGATGCGCTTGGTCAGGTGCAGGGCCTCCTCGCGCAGCGAGGCGATGGCGGCCTCGGGCACCTCGGCCGTCGAATCCTTGATGAAGAGGGTCAGCGCCTCCCGCTTCTTGTCGGGGAAGAGCCGCGTGAGCAAGGCGGCCAGCAAGTTGACGATGGGCAGGAAGATGGTGACGCCCAAAAGGTTGAAGAGCGTGTGGTAGAGGGCCAGGCCCAGCACCGGGTTCGCCGCCAGGGCGAAGAAGTCGAGCACCAGCCAGACCAGCGCCGGGGTGAGCAGGAAGGCCACCACGCCCGTGGCCGCGTTGAAGATGAAATGGCTCAGGGCCACGCGCTTCTTGATCTGCGAGCCGCCCAGGGCGCCCAGCAGGATGGTCATGGTGGTGCCCACGTTGGCCCCGATGACCATGACGGTGGCCTCGTCGAAGCTGAAGAGCTTGGCGTTCAGGGCCGTCAGGACGATGGCCATGGTCGCGGCGCTGCTGTGCATGATGGCCGTCATGACCAGGCCCACCAGCAGGTAGAAAGCCAGCCCGTAGTCGGGCATCCGGCTGGCGTCGAAGCCGGCGGTGAAGCCGTCCACGCTCTCCTTCATGTAGGCCAGGCCCAGGAACAGGAAGCCGAAGCCAGCGAGCAGCTTGCTGGCGCCCGCGTAGCCTGACGACTGGTTCGCGAAGACCAGCCCCAGGCCGCCCACGCCCACCAGCGGCAGGGCGAAGCTCTCGATCTGGATCTTGAAGCCCACGCTGGCCACGATCCAGCTCGTGAAGGTGGAGCCGATGTTCGAGCCCAGGATCACCCCGATGCCGTTCTCGAGGGTCATGATGCCCGCGCCCACGAAGGCCAGCACCATCAGCGAGAGCGCCGAGCTGCTCTGCAAGACCGCCGTGGCCAGCAGGCCCGTGGACATGGAACGGAAGCGCCCGTCGGTGTAGCGGCGGATCATCCGCTTGAAGGCGCTGCCCGACAGCTTGCGGATGGCCTCCTCCATCATGAACATCCCGAAGAGGAAGACCCCGAGGCCCGCCAGCATTTTCCAAAAGTCGAAATCCTCGAACATGGCGCGTGGTTGAGATTGGGCAGGCCCTGGGCCCGCGGGTTAAGAAACCGTTTTCCCAACCTAAAGTACGCGTAAAGCCGCAGTCCGCAAAACCCTCAGCGCTTCAGGGCCTCGTACTTCTGGATGTTGGCCGGGTCGGCTTCGGCAACGATGTTGTAAACGCTGGTCTTCTCGGCCGAGGGCACGGTGGAGTGGCTGAAGATGTTCACGATCTCGTCGGCCTTGGCCGTGAAGAAGACCCGCGTGGCGTGGGCCGTGGGCTTCTGCCGATAGACCTGCTGTATCAGCCGGAACGACTCGGCGATCTCGGCGCGGCCGGACTCGAGCCGGGTGGACATCAGGTCCAGGCCCAGGCGGTGGTAGCGGTACGAGGCCCGGCGCAGGCCCCGGAAGTCCTCCTCGAGCAACTGCTTGACCAGCCAGTGGCGGTTTTCGAGGCCCTCGAAGGCCTGCCAGCCGGGCCCGGAGTTGGTGGCCCCGGCCGCGTTGTCCACGATGAGCTGGGCCTGCTGGAAGTAGGGCGTGCCGGCCTCCATGGCGTATGAGTCGAAGTCCATGCCGATGATCAGGTAGGCGTAGTAGGCCAGCACCGAGAGCAGGTTGTTGGTGAAGCGGTTGGGGTTGAACTCCATGACCATGCCCTCGAGGTACTCGAAGGTGAGCTGCTGGTCGCGGTAGTTGATCAGGGGGCTGAAGTAGGACGAGCCGTAAACCGGCCGCCGCGCCTGCACCTGGAGCGTGGCCGTGTAGCGGTCGCTGCCGTTGAAGTCCGTCAGGTTGACCAGGATGGTGCAGTCGATCTTCTCGTGGGGCAGGAAGTTCTGGTCGGTCCACTTGGTGTTGTTCATGAACTCGTAGAGCACCTTCTGCATGTTCTGGAAAAGGAGCTGGTTGGAGTTCTGGATCTGCTGGTGCGTGACCTGCACCTGGCAGTTCAGCTCCTGGGCCTGGACGCTGGCCAGGTTCGCGAGGCCGAGCAGGGCGACGAGAAGCACGAGTCGTTTCATGGCAGGGAGATTGGATTGGGGGGATGGGGATCGCTTGGCGCGGCTAGTCGGCCGCCTGCTGAACGGAGCCGGGGTCTGGCATGTTGCCCGCCCGCCCCAGGCGGAGCGCCAGGTGGTCCACGATGTCGGCGGCCACCTGGTCCTTGGTCTTCAGGGGGAAGGGCACGGGCGGCCGCAGGGCGTCCACCAGGGTTACGCGGTTGGTGTCGTGGGCGAAACCGGCGCCGGGCTCGGCCAGGGAGTTCAGGACGATGAAGTCGAGGCCCTTGCGCTGGAGCTTGGCCTGGGCGTTGCGGAGCTCGTCGTTGGTCTCGAGGGCGAATCCGGCCAGGATCTGGCCCGGGCGCTTGGCCTTGCCCATCTCGGCGGCGATGTCGGGGTTGGGCACCAGCTCCAGCCGCAGGGCCTCGCCGTCGCGCTTGATCTTCCGCGGGGCCACCTCGGCCGGGCGGTAGTCGGCCACGGCGGCGCTCAGGATGGCGCAGTCCATGCCGGGCCAGCGGTCGAGGCAGGCCTGGAGCATCTCGCGGGCCGAGACCACGTCCACGCGCTCCACCCGCGGGTGCTCGAGGCGCAGGGCGATGGGCCCTGCCACCAGGCAGACCTGGGCGCCGCGCTCGGCCAGCTCGCGGGCGATGGCCAGGCCCATCTTGCCCGATGAGTGGTTGCCGATGAAGCGGACGGGGTCGATGGCCTCGTGGGTGGGCCCGGCGTTGACCAGGGCGCGCAGGCCCTCCAGCTCGCGGCCGCGGCCCAGGACGCGCTCCAGGGCGGCGACGATGTCCTCGGGCTCCATCATCCGCCCCTGGCCGACAAGGCCGCTGGCCAGCTCGCCGGCGGGCGCCTCGAGCACGATGTTGCCGAAGGCGGCCAGCCGGCGCAGGTTCTCGCGGGTGGAAGGGTGCGCGTACATGTCCAGGTCCATCGCGGGCGCGACGACCACCGGGCAGCGGGCCGAGAGGTAGGTGGTCAGCAGGAGGCTGTCGGCCTGGCCGTTGGCCATTTTGGCAAGGGTGTTGGCCGTGGCCGGGGCCACCAGCATCAGGTCGGCCCAGAGGCCCAGCTCGACGTGGTTGTGCCAGGTGCCGTCGGCCTCGTTGGCCAGGGCGCTCAGCGCGGGCCGCTTCGAGAGGGTGGCCAGGGTCAGGGGCGTTACAAACTTCTTGGCCTTTTCCGTGAGGATGACCTGCACCTGGGCGCCCTTCTTGACCAGCGCGCGAACAAGAATAGCTGCCTTGTAGGCAGCTATCCCGGCGGTGATTCCCACGATGATCTTCTTGTCTTGGAGCATGGCTTCGGCTTCAGGGGCCATTCTTTCAGGCCTCCTCTTGCGTCTGGCGGGGCTCGACGGCCCCCGGCTGGGCGAACTCCTCCTTCTTGGGGTTGCGGAAATAGACGTCGCCTTCGAGGAACTCCTCAATGGCCAGCAAGACGGGCTTGGGCATCTTCTCGTAGAGCTTCGAGAGGTCGATCTGCTCGCGGTTCTCGTGGACCTCCTCGAGGCTGTCGGTCAGCGAGGAGAACTCCTCGAGCTTGGAGTTGAGCTCGTTCTTGATGTCGGTGCCGATCTGGTCGGCCCGCTTGGCGACGATGCGGAGGGCTTCGTAGATGTTCCCGGTCTTGCTGTCGAAGTCGCTGAAGTTGCGGGTTATGGTGCTGGTCGAGGCCTTGCTTTTCTTGTAGTCCATAGGGCTGTTGGGGGATTGGTTTTTTTCTTTTTGGGAGTGGGGCCACGCGCTGCCTGGCCCGAGGGCTCAGCCGCCGCTGGCCGTCTGGGTGTGCTTGAGGCAGCCTTCCTGGATGCGTCGGGCTTCCTTGGAATACTGCCCGTCGGGGAACTCGAGGATGAAGTTGTCGAACTGCTTGAGGGCGGCCTGGTAGCGCTCGGCCTGCTTCTCCTGGACGCTGTTCTCGGCGTAGAGGAAGTGGGACTTGACCAGGAGGAAGGCCAGCTCCTCGCGGTGAGGCGTGAAGGGGAACTGCTCCAGGCTGCTGGCGATGGCCGTCATGGCGGACTTGAAGTAGTCCATGTTGAAGTACTGCTTGGCGGCCAGGTACGACTTCTCGGCCAGGCGGTCCGTCAGGTCCTCCATGAGGGCGTCGCACTGCTGCGTGCGCTCGCTCTGGGGGTAGTGGGTCATGTAGAGCGAGAGCTCCGTCATGGCGTTGCGGGTGGTGCCCTGGTCGAGGCTGGGCCGGGGCGCGTCCAGGTAGTAGCAGTAGGCGCTCATGAACTCGCACTCCTCGCGCTTGTCGCTGTAGGCGTAGGTCTGGGCGTAGCTGCGGAAGTGGTAGCCGGCCATGACGTAGTCCTCAAGGCCGTAGTGGCAGTAGGCGTAGTAGTAGTTCACCTCGTCGGCCCGGGGCCCGCCCCGCAGGATCGGGATGAGCTGCTCGAACAGGCCCATGGCCTTGCCGTACTCCTTCTGGTCGTAATAATCGACCGCCGCCTGGTACTTCTCCTCGACGTCGTCGCTTTTCAGCAGCTTCGAGTATTGGCATGAAAAGGAGCCCCAGGCCAGGAGCAGAAGCAGGAGGAGGCGGCCCAAGATAGGGGCCAACGGGCTTGGTGAAAGGCTGATGGTTTTCATTTTCAGGGCTTTGGTTCCAAGGGCGGGCATAGGGCCTGCTCTAAAACATCCGGCAAAGATAGACGTAATGGAGCGAATAATAAAACTAAATCTTCAACTTCGCGCCCTGTCGGGCCGAAGGTTTTTTGAAAATCCCGACAAAAAGCGTTTTTTTGCGCGTTTCTCTCAGACAAACGGGGAGCGGTTCCTTTTATTGGGATGATGGAAGGGACCTTGGCAGCGACCTGCTTCAATTGGGGAAGTCAGACATCAAATCTTCTTGTTTCATTCACCTAAACCATAACAAAGTCGTGGATATTTTTGACAAACTCAAAGCGAACAAAGGCCCGCTGGGCAAATTCCAGAAGGTAGGCCACGGGTACTTCCTGTTCCCGAACCTCGAGGGCGACATTCACCCGATGATGAAGTTCCGGGGAAAGGAAATGCTCACCTGGAGCATCAACAACTACCTCGGGCTGGCCAACCACCCCGAGGTGCGCAGGGTGGATGCCGAAGCCGCCGCCCAGCACGGCATGGCCTACCCCATGGGAGCCCGCATGATGTCCGGCAACACCTCCCTGCACGAGCAGCTCGAGCAGCAACTGGCCGACTTCGTCGGAAAGAAGGCCGCCTACCTGCTCAACTTCGGCTACCAGGGAATGGTCTCCATCATCGACTCGCTCGTGGACCGCAAGGACGTCATCGTCTATGACTCCGAGTCCCACGCCTGCATCCTCGACGGCGTCCGCCTGCACATGGGCAAGCGCTACGTCTATCCGCACAACGACATCGACAACCTCGAGCGACAGCTCAAGCGCGCCACCAAGCTCGCCGAGTCCAACGACGGCGGAGTGCTGGTCATCACCGAGGGCGTATTCGGCATGGCCGGCGACCTCGGACGCCTCGACAAGATCGTCGCCCTGAAGAAGAAGTACAACTTCCGCCTCCTGGTGGACGACGCCCACGGCTTCGGCACCATGGGTGCCACCGGCGCCGGCACCGGCGAGCACTTCGGCGTCCAGGACGAGATCGACGTCTATTTCTCCACCTTCGCCAAGTCCATGGCCGGCATCGGAGCCTTCGTGGCCGCCAGCGACATCGAGATCGTGGACTACCTCCGCTACAACATGCGCTCCCAGATCTTCGCCAAGTCCCTGCCCATGCCCATGGTCAAAGGCGCCATCAAGCGCCTGGAGATGCTCAAGACCATGCCCGAGCTCCGCTCCAACCTCTGGAACGTGGTCAACAAGCTCCAGACCGGACTGCGCGCCCAGGGCTTCAACCTCGGCGTCACCGAGTCGCCCGTAACCCCCGTCTTCCTCGAAGGCGGCTCCGCACAGGCCGGCGGCGTTACCCGCGACCTGCGCGAGAACTACAACATCTTCTGCTCCATCGTCGTCTATCCCGTGGTGCCCAAGGGCGTCATCATGCTCCGCCTGATCCCCACGGCCATCCACACCGAGGAGCACGTCATCTACACCATCAAGGCCTTCTCCGAAATCCAGGCCAAGCTCAAGCGCGACGAGTACGAGTCCGGCGAGCTCATCGCCGGAAACATGACCTCCGCCTAGGCGCGCATCCCCCGGACGGCCTCGGCCGGACGACGCCCCCACCCAGCCCCGCCCCCAAAAGGCGGGGCTTTTTGTCCTTGGCAAATGGCTGGAATTATTTTCATTGTCGTTTGGGCGCCTTTAAGTAAGACTTTGAAATTAGATTGTGTTAAATCTGAAATCAATGTTCGATTTTTTTCCACGAAAAACACGAAGAACACGAAGAACACGAAATTTTTTTTGGGATCGAAATTTGAAGAAGAGTCTCGCAAGGAGCCAAACCAATTGAGAGCCATCCCAATGAGACCAGGCCACCTGGCAAACT
>JFJP01008112.1_pt1 | contig 12590 bp, 13 predicted proteins | sample 431651 | NCBI WGS metagenome assembly JFJP01 (sample SAMN02602958, study PRJNA72255) | Microbial mat metagenome, whole genome shotgun sequencing project. | biome: fresh water; feature: sink hole; material: water; isolation source: purple microbial (photo- and chemosynthetic) mats found in... | reverse complement strand
CGGCGTGCGCGTGGGTGCGCAGCATCGTAGGCGCGGGCCAGATGCTGAAAATCCAGCCGCGTGTACACCTGAGTGGTGGTGATGCTGGCGTGCCCCAGCAACTCCTGCACGGCCCGCAAGTCACCACTCGACTGCAAGACATGACTGGCAAACGAATGCCGCAGCATGTGGGGGTGCACGGGAGAAGCCAATTCAGCCTGCATTGAGCGCTGACGCAACACCACACGCACCTGCTGTGCCGATAGCCGCCGCCCCTGGCGGCTGACAAACAGCGCCTCGAATGGAGCCTCCCCGTCTGGGGTGTCTGTGACCTGGGAAACTGTCGGGGGCAACCACGCCTGGCGTGCCTCCAGCCATCGCTGTACCGCTGCCACGGCTGGTGCGCCCACAGGCACGGTGCGCAGCTTGGAGCCCTTGCCCAGCACGTGCACCTCGCCAGCTTGCACATCCAACCACCCCCGTTGCGGGTGGGCACCCGTGACATTCAATCCCAACAGTTCCCCCAGGCGAAGGCCGCAGCCATAGAGCAACTCCACCATGCACTGGTCGCGCGCTTCGCGCACCGGGTCGACTCCAGCGCGCTGCAATCCGGCCAGCTGCACCGACTCATCCACACCCAGAGCCTTGGGCAGGGGTTTGGGTGACTTGGGCGCACGCACCCCGACCACGGGGTTGTGCGCCACATGGCCCGAACGACCGGCCCACACGTAAAAACCGCGCCAACCCGACAGAATGAGCGCAATGCCACGCCCGCTGCGCCCGCCGGCGTGCATGCGCGCCACCCAACCGCGCACATGGTGTCCTTGCACAGCGGTCAGTGACACCTCGGCCGCCACGGCGTGGCCTGCCAGTTTTTCAAGATCGAGGGTGTACAACGCAACGGTTCGCGCGGCCAGTCGTTTCTCAACGGTCACGTGTTGCAGGTAGGCTTGCACCAGCGCCTGGTCACGGGTAGACAGGCGCAGCAGCGGCGCTTCAGTGGCGGGGGAAGCCACTGTGCGCACAGGGGTGGTCAACCGCGCAAACGGTAGAGGGCCGCACTAGCCAGTTCGCCGATGCGCTCCAGAAAGTCGGTGCCCATGTCGGCCGCAAAGCGCTGAGCATCGCCAGAGGCCAGCACCAGCAGACCAAATGCCTTGGCACCGGGCTCTTCGCGCAGGGCAATCAGCGCCAGCGACTTGGCTCCAGCGGGGTCTTCCAGCCAACCCGTGGCTTCCAGCCCTGGGTTGCTGCCGCAATAAGGCTGCGCTAGAGACGAGGCAAACGCCTGAACATCCTCACTACAGCCCTGGGCAAAAGCCTGGCTCGCCCACTCCGGGGCCACACCCCAGACACGCAATGCCACTTGGGGCACGGCAAAACAGAGGCTGAGATCACGGGCAATCAAGGCAGGCAACTGGCCGGGATCGGTGGTTTTGAGCAATCCAAAGGTCCAGCCCTGCAGCTTGTCGCCAATGGCCATGTTGTCCTGGCCGTGACGAATGAGATCAACGATTTTGTGCTCTAGCGCCCGGATTTTTTCGCGCAACAGGCCCGCCTGACGCTCCTGGAGGCTGACGGCGCGGCTGCCATGGGGGCTGCTCAGCTCCACAGTGGCAAGTACCTCGGCGTGGCGCTCGAAGAAATCAGGTGTTTGCACCAGGTAGTTGGCGATGTCGTCTTCTGTGATGGGTGACAGAGGCTGGGATTCGGGAATGGGGGTGGCACTCATGGCGGAAAACCTGGGGTGAAGACGGCATCAAGCCGCGGGCAATTCAATGTGACCGGTGAACACGGTGGTGGCTGGGCCAGTCATCCACACCGGGGCATCCAGCGCAGGGGTGTGGCACCAATCGATGGTGAGTTGTCCGCCCCGTGTATCCACAGTGACCGGGCCCTGCAGGAGGCCCAGGCGCACGCCGGCCACAACAGCGGCACAGGCACCTGTGCCACAGGCCAGCGTTTCACCCACGCCGCGCTCAAACACGCGCAGGCGAATGTGGTGGGGATTGACCACCTGCATGAAACCGGCATTCACTCGGTTGGGGAAAGCGGGGTGCCGCTCTACCAGTGGACCCACCGTGCCCACGGGCGCGGCATCCACTTCAGCCACCACCTGCACCGCATGGGGATTGCCCATGGAGACCACCGCAACAAAAATAGCATCAGAGTCAACACCTATAAGCGGCAGACGCCATTTTTGCCAATTATTTTCAGTCGTGGCAGTCAACCCTGCGGGATTGAACGGCACGCGAGACAGGTCGAAAATGGGCGGGCCCATGTCCACCGTCACGCGGCCATCGGCGTTCATGCGGAGTTCAATCACGCCATGCTTGACCTGCACACGCACCACTTCCCGGCTCGTGAGGCCGCGTTCGCGCACAAACCGCACAAAACACCGGGCACCGTTGCCGCAATGCTCCACTTCGGCCCCGTCTGCGTTGTGAATGACATAGGCGAAGTCGGCATCAGGGCGCGTGGCAGGACGAACGGTGAGGATCTGGTCAGCCCCCACGCCAAAGTGGCGATCGGCCAGAAAGCGGTACTGGGCCGTGGTCAACCCCAGAGAGGCAACGGTTTCATCCAGCACGACAAAGTCGTTGCCGGCACCTTGCATCTTGGTGAATGGAATTCGCATGCTCACGCCATCAATTCTGTCACGCCCGCAGACTGGCTGGCCAGGCGGTTGCGCCCTGCGCCTTTGGCGGCATACAGCGCTTCGTCAGCCTGCCGCAGCAGCACCGCACCGTCTTCGGGGAGGGCAGGCACCAGGGCAACGGCTCCCAGACTGGCTGTCACGATGCCGCCGCCAGGACGGGCTGCATGGGGCATCTCCAGACGGCGAATCTGTTCGAGAATTTCCCGGCCCACTTCCACGACCCCTGCCAAAGGCGTGCCAGGGAGCAGCACCACGAACTCTTCGCCGCCGTAACGCGCCAAGCGGTCGCGCGGGCGACGCACCACTCGCTTCAAAAGGGCAGCCATCTCACGCAGGCACTGGTCGCCCTTGGGGTGGCCGTAGTGGTCGTTGTAAGCCTTGAAATGATCGATATCGATCATCAGCATGCCCAGCGACTCGCCCGCCCGCAAGGCTGCGCGAGTCTCGCTCTCAAGGGCCTCGGAAAACTCACGCCGGTTACCAATGCTTGTGAGGGCGTCGACCCGCGCCATGTGGTGCATTTCATCGACCCGGGTGCGCAGCAGGTATTCACGGCGCACGGTGGGTGTCACATCGGTCACCTGCACCAAGGTGAATTGACGGCCGCTTTGCCGTGCGGCTTGCTTGCCCATAGGAATGATATGCACCGTCTGGCTCAACAGCGCTGGCGGGTGACCCACCAAGTGGGGCATGTACAAGGGCAAGGGCGGCGCGTGCAGGCTGTGAGACATCATGGCCGGGAAACCCGTTTTGACGCTCAGGGCCAGGCGTGAGCAGAAGTAGCTGCTGATGAGGTGCGGAAACACGTCGGTCAGGTGGTGCTGGATCAACTCACTGGCCTGCTTGCCGCTGCGCCGCAGGAACCACTCATTCACAAACACCACCCGCGAGGACTCATCGAGGATGACAATGCCCGCTTGCAAATGGATGAGCGCCACCAGTGGCCAGGGTTCGACCCCAACGGGCACCACGGGCACTTCATGCAAGGGCACTTGCGACACGATCATGAATCGGCCTGATTCAAGAAGCGCGTCAACATCTGCTCCAGCAACCCTTGGGAGGCCACGTCGAGTAAAAAGGCCAGCAGGCCCTGTACCTCGCGGGCGGCCACCTCAAACTGAATATCGATCAGCAGCACCTGCCCGCCGGGGTCATGCTCAGGGTGCAACACGGTGTGGACATGGCTGAGTTCCACGCTGGGCAGTGCGCCGTCCAACTCGATTTTGAGAGCGTCGGCAACGCTGGCCATGACAGAGTTCAGCAGGATGTTGCCCACCTCGCTCAGGGCTTCCTGCTCCATTTCGGCCAGTTGCTCCAGTGGCAGTTCACCGCCGACCATCATTTGTACCAGTTGCAACCCGCTCTCAGCCGGGAACATCAGCACCGCCTCGGCATTGATGGCTCCCGAAAACCGTTGTCGCACCGCACTGACAGAGGCCATGCCGACACCGCCCATGTGTTCGGTCACCTCACCACGAGACAGCACAGACACACGCGGCACGGTCAGCAACACCGAATCGCCTGCGATCTGGCTCAGGGCGTGCGCCGCCTGACCCACCCCCATGTTGAAAATTTCGGTCAGCGCATCCAGCGCAAGGGCCTCGAACTTCATGGCTGTGCCGTCAGGTACGCAATCACCTGCAGAATGCTGGCGTCGGTGATGGGTTTTTGCACAAACTTCAAACCGATGGATTCAGCGCGGACGCGACTGCTTTCCTGAATATTGGCCGTCAACATCACGATGCGGGTGTTGGGGGCCAGGGTGTGGAGCTGGTCGGCCGCATCAAAGCCATTGAGACCAGGCATGTTCACATCCATCGTGACGTATTCAGGCGCCGATTGGGCAGCCATCACCAGGGCCTCATCCCCTGAGACTGCCTCGTCCACCACCCAATCGGGTTGCAGGGCCTGCACGCGCGCACGTATCATCATGCGGGAGACTCGGCTGTCATCAACTATCAAAAGACGGGGTGGCAAGCTGCTCTCCTTGGAAAAGACCTGCGAGTTTAGCCGCGCAACCGAGCGACCCACCATGCCACCCTGACAGCCGGTACTGGGGCCACCTCGCACAACGTGACGCTTCACACCTTTTCGTTGCGCGACACGCCACTACCCGCCCTGCCGCTACCATGCAGCATGGTCCGCCCCTCTCAACTGCTCCACCCTCCCCGCACCCCAGCTGCCACGCGCCCGGCTGCCACGGTGCTCCTGCTGCGCGACACGCCCGACGGGTTCGAGGTGCTGATGACCCGACGCAGTGCCACGGCCAGTTTTGTGCCGGGGGCCTATGTCTTTCCGGGCGGCGGCATTCAGGCCAGCGACTCGCAGGCCCAGGCCTTGTCCACGCGGCGAACCACCCAAAGCGACGAGGCGCTCACCCAAGCCGTGGCCGCCATCCGGGAGTGTTTTGAAGAGATCGGTGTCCTGCTGGCGCACCACGCCGATGGAAGTTGGGCGACCACCACCGACGTGGCGTCGATGGACCGCAGTGCCCCGTTCAATGAACAGTGCCCTGGCAGGCGCTGAGGTGTACCTGCTGTGCCACTGGATCACCGACCGGGACCTGCCCAAACGTTTCGATGTGCCGTTTCTGGTGGCGCGGATGCCCCCGGGTCAGATACCCGTGCCGGACAACGGCGAACAATTTGAACCCGTTTGGGTCAATCCCGCCCATGCGCTGGCCGAACACGCGGCTGGACGCTTCTTCATGGTGTTTCCCACCATCCGCACGCTGGAGCACTTGCAGCGCTACAGCGATGTCAATGCCGTGCTGGCCGCCTGCCAGAACGAACAACCTCTGTTCACCAGTTGTCCCCGCGCCGCCCTCACCGGCGGCAATGAATCGCGCCACATGGAGCACGAACCTCCCTTTGGCGAACTGGCGCTGGTCTGCCCTGACGGCCAGTTGGGCCACCCTCTGGACTGGGACCCAACACGCCCCGTGCGGCTGCTGAAAAATGTGCAACGCCTCACCGCGCCCAATCCCGGCTTCATGACCGGCCCCGGCACCAACAGCTACATCGTTGGCGACCCGGCCACTGGTCATGTGGTGATAGACCCCGGCCCCGACGATGCAGAACACATCGAGCGCCTGTGGCACGCAGCCGGGGGCCACATACAGGCCATTGTGTGCACCCACTCGCACCCCGATCACTCCCCCGGGGCCCGCCCCTTGCAAGCCCTGTGCACCGCCCAAACCGGGCGCACCCCGGCCATTCTGGGTTTGAGCAGTGCCACCACATCGCGGGCCAACAGCCGGTTCACGCCCGACAAAGAACTCCAAAATGGAGAGCTGGTAACCCTTTCCCATCAAGCGTCAGATGGGATTTTGACTCATACATTGAAAGCCATCCACACCCCTGGCCATGCAGCCAACCACGTGTTCAGCGGCGACCACATCCTGAACGGCAGCACCACCGTCATCGACCCGCCCGATGGCAACATGAACGACTACCTCGATTCGCTCGACACGCTGGCGCTGGCCTGTACCGAGCACGACATCGGCTTCATCTTGCCCGCCCACGGCTATGTGCTGGGCCACGCGCCGCAGGCCATTGCCCACCTCAAAGCCCACCGCCTGCAGCGGGAGGCAAAGGTGATTGCAGCCTTGCAGGCCCTGCCCGACGGCAGCGTGCAAGACTGGGTGCGCCACGCCTACGGCGACGTGCCCGAGCGCCTGTGGCCAGTGGCCGAGCGATCCCTGCTGGCCCATGTGCAGCGCATTCAAACCCTGGGCCTGGCATGAACAACCACACACCCCGCAGCCGTGCACCGCAACAGCCACGCACACCGCCTGCTCCCAAAACACCCCAGGTGCTTCCCGGCGTGCGCCTGGCCAAGCGTGTGGCCGAACTGACCGAATGCTCCCGCGCGCAGGCCGAGCAATTGATTGAAAGCGGCCGCGTGACCGTGGACGGCGTGGTGGTGCAAGACCCACCCGCCCGCGTGTTGCCCCACCAAACCGTCGAAGTGGCCGGCACCGGTGCAGCCAAGCCCATTGCCCCCGCCACCCTGCTGCTGCACAAACCCGCTGGGGTCGACTCAGCCGGGCAACTGCGCCTGCTGGTGGCCGATCGCCACATGGCCAACGACCGCTCGGGCCTGGTGCTGCTGAAAAAGCACCTGGCGAACCTGGTGTGTGTCACGCCACTGGAGCCCGCCGCCAGCGGTCTGGTAGTGTGGAGCCAGCACGCCGGCATACAACGCAAACTGGTGGAAGACGCCTCGCTGGTCGAGCACGAAGCCATTGCCGAAGTGCAAGGCGAGGTGTCGCTGCAGGCGCTGAAACGGCTGAACGAGTCGAGCGTGGTGGACGGGCGCGCCATGCAGGCGGCCAAGGTGAGCATCAACCACACGGGGCCTGAATCGACTCGCTTGCGCATCGCCTACAAGGGTTACCACCCCGGCCAGACCGTGCAACTGTGCGACCAGGCGGGGCTCGCACTGACGGCGCTCAAACGCATCCGCATCGGCCGCTTGCCAATGACGGCCCTGCCCGAGGGGCAGTGGCGGTTTTTGCTGGGGTATGAGCGCTTCTGAAACGAAGCGTGTTGAAAAAAGTGTGAAGCTGGCCGATACGCCGGATTTTGTGCGCGGCAGTTGCCTGCCGGTGACCGCCATTCATCTGGGCCGGGGGTCGCCCACCCGGCTCGGTGCTACCTACCCGCCAGCTCCGCGGAACCACGTCAACGCTGGCCTATTTGGTATTGCTGCGCGCAGAGATTGCCCGTTTCACCCGGACTGAACCGGCTCGTCTCTGTTGCTCTGATCCTCACCTTAGGGCCCCTTGGCTTGTCGGTGGAGAGGTGTTACCTCCTGCGCTGTCCTGTGCAGTCCGGACGTTCCTCCAGTGCGGCCTTTCGGCACTGTGCACCAGCGGCGGTCTGGCCAGCTTCACGGCGCTATTATCGCCCCCGCGTCGCGGCCAGCCGCGCCTCCTTTTGCTTGATGACCACAAGCCCCTCAGGAACCGCTCATGATCCGACTGTCCGAACTCAAACTCCCGCTGTCTGCCCTGCCCGTGGTGGAGCGCCTGGCCGTCGATGCCGACCAGCCCACTGCCGCCGAGGCGCTGGACCCGGCCCGCATCCACCCCCTGCCCGCCTTGCACACCCTGGCGGCACACACGCTGGGTGTTGCCCCGGGGGCCATCGCATCGGTCCACGTGTTCAAGCGCAGCTTCGATGCCCGCAAGGCAGACCTGTTGGCCGTGTTCATCATCGACGTGACCCTCGCCGACCCCGCCACCGAAGCCGATCTGCTGGCCCGCCATGCCGCGCACCCCCACATACAAGCCACCCCCGACATGGTGTGGCGTGCACCGGCATTGGCCCCGGCTGACTGGCCCACCGCATCCGGCCAGCGCCCGGTGGTGGTGGGCTTTGGGCCCTGCGGCCTGTTCGCCGCGCTGGCGCTGGCGCAAATGGGGCTGAAACCCATCGTGCTGGAGCGTGGCCAGCCCGTGCGCCAACGCACCAAAGACACCTGGGGACTGTGGCGCAACAAGGCCCTGAAGGCCGAAAGCAACGTGCAGTTCGGCGAAGGCGGCGCAGGCCTGTTCTCGGACGGCAAGCTGTACAGCCAGATCAAAGACCCTCGCCACCTGGGCCGCAAGGTCATGCTGGAATTTGTGGACGCCGGTGCCCCGCCCGACATCCTCTACATGGCCCACCCCCATGTGGGCACATTCAAGCTGGTGAAGGTTGTGGAAGCGCTGCGCGAAAAAATCATTGCGCTGGGCGGCGACATCCGTTTTCAGCAGCGGGTGGTGGGTGTTGAGTTTGAAGACTTTTCGGCCTCCAGCGCAATTCTATCAAGCGAAGACAGCTCTCAAAACAGAAGAATCAAAGCCCTGCAGGTGCAAGACTTGGCCACCGGCATCACCACCACCCTGCCCACCCCGGCCGCCGTGCTGGCCCTGGGGCACAGCTCGCGCGACACGTTTGCCATGCTGTGGGACAGCGGCGTGTTCATGGAGGCCAAACCGTTTTCGGTGGGTGTGCGCATCGAACACCCGCAAAGCGTGATCGACCGCGCCCGCTGGGGCCGCCACGCCGGGCACCCGCTGCTGGGCGCCGCCGACTACAAGCTGGTGCACCATGCCGCCAACGGGCGGGCGGTGTACAGCTTTTGCATGTGCCCCGGCGGCACGGTGGTGGCCGCCACCAGCGAGTCGGGCCGCGTGGTGACCAACGGCATGAGCCAGTATTCCCGCAACGAACGCAACGCCAACGCCGGCATGGTGGTGGGCATTGAGCCCCGCGACTACCCGCTGGACGCGCCCGCCTGGCACGCAGCGTTCGGCGAAGCTGATGGCAACCGCTACCTGGCCCAAGCACAAGCCCTCAGCGACAAGGGGCAGACCCACCCGCTGGCGGGCATCGTGCTGCAACGCACGCTGGAAAGCCGCGCTTACGAGGCCGGTGGCCAGAACTACGAGGCCCCCGGCCAACTGGTGGGCGACCTGGTGGCCGGCAAACCGTCCAGCCAGTTTGGCAGCGTGTTGCCTTCGTACAAACCGGGCGTGAAGCTGGGCGATTTGTCTGCCGTGCTGCCAGACTACGCTATTCAAGCCATGCGCGAGGCGCTGCCTGCGTTTGGTCGCAAGATCAAAGGCTTTGACATGGCCGACGCCGTGCTGACCGGCGTGGAAACCCGCACCTCGTCGCCCCTGCGCATCACGCGCGGCGACGACTTCCAGAGCCTGAACGTGGCGGGGCTCTACCCCGCAGGCGAAGGCGCGGGCTACGCGGGCGGCATTTTGTCGGCCGGGGTGGACGGCATCAAAGTGGCCGAAGCCGTGGCCCGGGAACTGCTGACCACGTAACAATCTCTTACAAGCCGATACTCCTGCGTTTACACACAGGTGGCATGCTTGACCGCACCGATGGAGCACCACATGACACACACACACACTTGGGCGATGGCCGCTGTTGCCGCCGCCCTGTTCAGCGCACCCGCTGCGGCCCAAACGCCAACCTACCCCACCAACCCGCCTGGCAATGCCGAAATGGGCCGTGTGCTCAGCAGCATTCCGGTGCTGGCCCAGGTGGCCGTGCCCCGACAGGTGTGCACGGTCGAGCACATCACCCGCGATGGGCAGAAATCCGGAGCGGGAGCATTGATGGGTGGCATTGCAGGCGGTGCCATGGGCAACGCCGTGGGTGACGGCTCGGGCCGCGCGGTGGCCACCATGATCGGCATCGTGGGCGGGGCCATTCTGGGCAACAACATCGAAGGCGGTGGCAAAACTGCCGCACCGAAACCACCTACGAAACCCGCACGCAGGGCTACAACGTCACCTACGAATACGCGGGCAAGCAATACACGGTGCAAATGCCGCAAGACCCCGGTGCCTGGGTGCCACTGCGTGTATCTCCCGTGCTGCCCAGTCAGCCCCAACCCGGCGCGGGCTACGTCAGCCCGGTCAGCGCAACGCCAGTGTTCATCGGCCCCACCGTGATCACGCAAGCCTCCTGTGACCTATGTGCGCCCCAGCGGCTATGTGGGCATGCCCAACACGCAGTTCTGGCTGAACGTGTCGTCTGACCGCCGCCAGCCTTACACCACCCACCATCACTCGCACGGACGGGTGAACGGCAGCTTCGGCTACGCCAACCCCGGCAGACACTGGGACGATGACCGCCGCTGGCGCTGACAGTTGTACAAACAAAAAAGCGACCCGAGGGTCGCTTTTTTGTGGGTGAAACCTTCCGGAGTCAGCTGGCTTGCAAGGCGGCAATACGCTGTTCAATGGGCGGGTGTGTGGAGAACAGCTTGCCCAATCCACCGGTGATGCCCATGGCAGCCATGCTCTTGGGCAATTCGCCGGGGGTCAGGCCACCCAGGCGGGCCAGCGCGTTGATCATGGGTTGCTTGCGGCCCATCAGTTGGGCAGCGCCCGCATCAGCACGGAACTCACGCTGGCGGCTGAACCAGGCCACGATGATGGCAGCGGCAAAGCCCAGAATGATGTCCATGACGATGGTCGTGATCATGTAGCCAATGCCAGGGCCCGAGTTTTCGCTGTCGCCCTTGCGCAGGAAGCTGTCCACCGCGTAACCAATGATGCGGCTGAGGAACACCACAAACGTGTTCATCACCCCCTGGATCAGCGTCATCGTGACCATGTCGCCGTTGGCAATATGGGCCACCTCGTGACCGATGACGGCCTCCACCTCTTCGCGGGTCATGTTGTGCAACAGGCCGGTGGACACAGCGACCAGCGCATTGTTTTTGTTGGCACCGGTGGCGAAGGCGTTGGGGTCACCTTCAAAAATGCCCACTTCGGGCATGCCGATGCCAGCCTTGTCGGCAAAGCGGCGCACGGTGTCCACGATCCAGGCTTCATCGGCATTGCGCGGCTGGCTGATCAACGTAAAACCTGGGGTGGACCACTTGGCCATTTGCTTGCTCATCAGCAGCGAAATGATGGCACCGCCAAGCCAACGCCCCCATGTTGAGGCCGTTGGCCGTCAGGAAGCGGTCCACGCCCAGCAGGCGGGTGGTGATCAGCAACACGGCCATCACGGCCACGTTGGTCAGTACGAAGAGAAGAATGCGTTTCATGGCAACTCCGAAGTGAGAAATAGGCTGAATATAAACTGGGGACGTTCAGTATTTTCTTCAAGAACCCTCTGACCCGCACCGCTGGATTTTTTGATAATTTGGCCTATCGTGCTGCACTGGGTTCACACCTGCGGCAACAGGAAGCGGCGCTCCCAGGCGGTGATCTCCGCGTGGTAGTGGTCATGCTCCAGGCCTTTGACGGCCAAGTAGGCCTGCACAAAGTCTTTCCCCAACAGGCGCGGCGCATGCGCACTCTGGCGCATCAGGGTCAGCGCTGCATCAAAGGTGTGGGGCAGCTGCCGCTCGCTGTCGTAGGCATTGTCGGCCAGCGGCTCGGTGGGGGCGCAACGCTCCTCCATGCCCGCGAGGCCTGCGGCCAGCGTGGCAGCCATGGCGAGGTAGGGGTTGGCATCGGCCCCGGCCAGGCGGTTTTCCACCCGTCGGGCCACCGGTGCGCTGTGTGGCACGCGCAGGCCTGCGGTGCGGTTGTCGTGCCCCCAATGCACATTCACCGGCGCCTGGCTGCCCGACACATAGCGGCGGTAGGCATTGACGTTGGGCGCGTAAAGCGGCATCAGGTCGGGCGTGTAGGCCTGCAGGCCGCCGATGTAATGTGCAAAACGCTCACTGGCCGTGCCGTCTGCGTTACTGAAAATGTTCTGGCCACTGGCCATGTCTTCCACACTCTGGTGCAGGTGCATGGAGCTGCCCGCCTGGCCCGCCATGGGTTTGGCCATGAACACGGCGTTCAGACCGTGGCGCAAGGCAATTTCCTTGGCCGCGTACTTGAACAGAAACGCCTGGTCGGCAGCGGCCACCGGGTCGCCGTGCAGCAGGTTGATTTCGTACTGGCTCAGGCCCACCTCGTGGATCCAGGTGTCGGAGCGCACACCCAGCGCATCCAGCGCGGCATGGAACTCATCCCAGAACGGGGCCAACTCGTTGAGCATGTTCATGCTGAAGGCCGACTGGCCCACCTCGGCGCGCCCACCCCGGCCCACGGGCGCAGCCAACGGCTGGGTCGGGTCGGTGACAGCAGCCGTCAGATAAAACTCGATTTCAGGCGCGACCACGGGACGCAGACCCAGCGCATGGTAGCGGGCCACCACGGTTTTGAGGGTGGAGCGCGGAGCAAATGGGCACAGTTCGCCGGTCAGCTCCACACAGTCGTGCACAGCCACATAGCGTGGCACCGACGACCAGGGCACGCGGCGCAGCGTGGTCATGTCGGGCACCAGGCGTACATCCGGGTCACTGTCGGGGAAGATGGGGTTGTACGAATACTCGCCCGTAACGCATTGCATGGGAATGGCCTGGCAAATGCGCAGTTCCTGCCCGCGCGCAAAGCTGGCAGCGGGCATCAACTTGCCGCGCGGGTAGCCGG
>JFJP01042173.1_pt1 | contig 12591 bp, 7 predicted proteins | sample 431651 | NCBI WGS metagenome assembly JFJP01 (sample SAMN02602958, study PRJNA72255) | Microbial mat metagenome, whole genome shotgun sequencing project. | biome: fresh water; feature: sink hole; material: water; isolation source: purple microbial (photo- and chemosynthetic) mats found in... | reverse complement strand
TCGGTAGCCACGTGCCATCCCACGGGGGCTATGTTTCGTGTATCGGATACGGCATACCAGTTGTAGAGATGCCCATATTTTGTACCATTGGTAGCGGTGTTGGAGTAATCGCACCAAGCACCAGCAGTTCGAGCTGACCAAGCAGTGTTACCAGTTACATTGTCTATTGCATCACCATTGCGATATTTTGTAGTTTTCAGGTTTTCTACCATCCATGTTTGAGTACCAATGGTAACCGAAGTATATACATTGCCATCAATATCGGTTGTTAGAGTAACAAAACTCTGCTCCGCACCATAACTCGTTACCCCACCGCTATTGGTGGCATAAGCCCGAACATAATACTTTGTGCTGCCTTCAAGTCCTGTCAAGGAACTGCTAAACGCACCAGTGCCAGTTCCATTGGAAATTTTGGTGCTTAGGGCTATGGTAGGCATGGTAGTGGTGCTCCAGCACACGCCACGGGCTGTTACTGTCAAACCATTATTAAATATACTGCCGCCACAGGTGGCGGTGGTTAATCCAATGTTAGTTGCCACAGCGGTAGTTACGGCATGAGCAGGTTCGGTGTAAACCACGCTGTCCAGGTCGGCGGGCTGTATGGATTGTTTTTTTATTACTGCACCATCTTTCATTATATACATGTATTGGTTTTGCCACATTGCATTGCCCACATACGTAAACTGGTCAGCACTGCTGGTTGCACTTGTTCCTCCCGTTGTAGTAACAGTTATATCTACTGCTCCTACAGAACCTGCTGGCGCAATGGCAGAAATTTGTGTTGGCGAGTTAACCGTATAGCTGCTTGCATTGGTTGCGCCAAACTTTACTGCTGTAGCATCGGTTAGGTTTGTTCCGATAATAGTAACGGTTGTTCCTCCTGCTGTTGAACCGCTTGTTGTAGAAATGCTGGTAATGGTTGGGGCTGGTGCATTTACTGTCGCACTTACAGCTACATTTTGAGAGATTGCACCCGTTGAGGAGCAAACCACATTGCCCGAAGGTGAACCTATAGCCGCAGATGCTGCAATGATCACTTCTATGGTTCTAGTAGAAATGCTTCCCGAAGCAGATGTAAATGTAACCGATGATCCAAAACTGCCTTTCCCGCTTTCTCTTACTTCAAAACTCGGGGGGGCAGTAACTGTCAAATCTAACATGGTAGGAGAAACTCCAATGCTAAATGTTTGAGATGCAGATGCCGTTCCTTTTACAGCACTAAAAGCAGTTAAACTTGAGGTGGAAGGCGAATTAATAAAAAAGAAGTCTTTCCATTGATTAGCCGTTGAATATGCTAAATACGAATTGGTTGGTACTGTAAGTTTGCAACTTGATGTACTGATATAGTTAAATACTTTAGCTGAACTTGTTAAATCAACAGGTGTGACAGCTAATACATTAATAGATGTTAGGCCAGTACAACCAGAAAAAGCATATTGTCCAATTGAATTTACGCCACTTCCAATCGTTAATGTACCGTTGAGTTTTGCACATCCATTTAGAATATTATCTCCTATATATGTAACAGTATTTGGTATAGTTACACTACTAATTAAACCATTGCATCCCTCAAAAGCAGAATGTTCAATCCTTGTTACACTATTTGGTATCGTTAAACTTCCGTTTAAACCATTGCAACCATTAAATGCAGCTTGAGAAATGGTAGTTATCCCTTCTGGTATGGTAAGACTACCTTTTAGTCTTGAACACCATTGAAAAGCGTTAGAACCAATGTATTTAACCGAAGATGGTATGTTTAAATTACCTGTCAGTCCACTGCATCCCATGAAACACATTGCTCCAAGATTGGTTACTCCAGTTGGAATCATCAAATTGCATGTTAAACCACTACATGAACTAAAAGCTCCATTTCCTATTGAAGTTAAAGAAGAAGGAAATACGATGGAAGTAAGACTGGTTTTTGCTTTATTAGTTGATGGATTGTAGAAAGCGGAATTTGGAATTTCATTTACAGGATAAACAATAGTACTTGTTCCTTGAGTACCGTCCGTACCTGTATATGCAGCTATTGAAGCTCCACTCATATCCAATACTGACAATGCCGGCATATTATCGCGCATGGCTTTAAAATCGGTAGCATCGATGTTGCCGGTAATGGTAAGGTTGGCTAGGGTATTTAAATCGCCACCTGCCGCTGTTATGGAAGCAGTCAAACCACCTGCGGCTGAAACTACGCTAATTGTTGTGGGTGCTACTAATGTTTTAAATGTAAAGTCTGTTCCGTTAGTTGTTCCACCCGAGTTTACTCCTTTTACCCTGAAATGGTAGGTTGTGTTTGGCGCTAAACCCGTAATAGCTTTGCTAACTGCTGTTGCAGAAGTTCCGGTAACGGGACTTTGTGTTGCGGTAACGCTTGAACCATAAGCGGTAGTTGTGCCATATTCGAATGTTACTACTGTTGGTGCGTTATTAGCATTGACGGTTCCGTTTAAAGTGACACCGGTCGATGTTACGCTGGTGGCAGCTACAGTAGTGGCTGTTGGTGCAGAAACCGCTGTTGCTACATTTATTACATATTCTTGTAATTCACCCAAACCCATATACAATTCAAAACTTTCAGGAATAGCTTGGTCATCAGCAGATAGTACTACCCTCATATATGTTTTTCCGATAGATGCTGTTACCGGAACAGTTATATTTCCGGTAAAAGTCCGAGTTCCACCTGCAGTTTTAGATTGATTCCAAGTAATGCATTGTTCATTTAAGGTTAAGCCCGTACCATTATTTCCACAAGTTCCAAAATTTCCACTTTGATTCCAATCTATAAAAACAGCAACATATTGATATGTTATGTCGCCAACTGTTTTAATAGAAATTGGATATGTTACCCCAGGGCTTACTTGTCCTTGAAATGAAGTGCTGGGATAAATTGTTCTAAATGCCGAATTATAAGGTGATGCAATTGTATTATTTATTCCTGCAAAATTAACGTTGGAAATATAATCACCCCACTGATGCGAATTAGCGGGATTGGCTCCACTGCAAATTTGTAAAGCTGTTTGCGCCCAAACAGAAGAACAAATAATTCCAAGCGCTACGACAAGGAATAGTTTTTTGAATAACAATGTAATACTTTTCATAAAAATAAATATTAGTTAAACTTAAAAATTAAACACATAAATAAGGGTTTTTCCAACCGGAAATGCAGTTGTTATGAATATCCATAAATACTTCCTGGTTGTAATCCATAGCTTCCCCATTTTATTTCTTCACCAGTTTCCACTCTACGGTTTCGTTGACAGTGCTAATTCCAACAAAAGGTTGCATTGGTAATGTAAATTCAGTTTTCATAAATATATTTTTATCGGAATTTTAAATTTCAATCAAAACCTTATTTTTTAGCAATCGTGGTATTTCAAATTATTTTTCAAGAATTTGGCATACGTTTTTTGAGCCGTTTTTCTTTTTGCGTTTAGCACGCAAATAATTTCAAACAAATTTACGAAGTGTAAAATTTAGTAGCTGTCCAATACGTAAAAAAAACTGTCCAAAACGTAAGTAATTTCTATCCAAAAGGTAATTTTAGGGCTAATAATCAGTGTTTTGTAACGTTTATTTTGGCGTTTGTAATAATAAAAACAGATTTTTGTAGTACATTTTACATTTCACAATATTTTGTGTTTAGTGTGTTTTGTATTTATTTGTGTATTTAAAGCATCAATAATCGTAACTTTTTTTTTTACTCAAAACTTAAGTATAAAATTTGGGTAGTATTAACATAAATAAATTTTATATATCTTTGTCAATTCTTTAATCAGTTCTATGGCAAAAATAATATTCCTATTAGCACCCGTCTTTGCATCCTTATTTTGGATAATTGCACTCTATAGCGATAAAAATAACCAAACGAATCCTCGCAAAATGCTGATGATTTTTATGATTATTGTTTTTATATGTTTCACCTCTCATTATTTATATTTTTCACCGCTTCGTCATCTCTATCACTATGTAGATGTGCTCTTGACCTATGTCGGACACATTGGTTTTCCTATCTATTATATATATTTCCGATTGCTTACCGTGGACGAAAAGTTTACTTTTAAAGCACATGGAATCTATATCGTTCCTTCGCTAATACTCACTACCATATATGCAATTGGGGTGTTGCTTACGCCAACAATCGAATATCGGACATGGCTTTTCGATGATAATGCATTTTCTGATTCGTTGTATATACAATTTTTGCGCAATATGCGAATCTTTTTGCGCGTATGGTTCCTATTGTTGATAAGTGCAACTTATATAGGCAATTACCTACTTCTGAAGAAATATGGATATAGGGCTGAGCAGTATTATTCGGACATAAATGATGGTAAGTACAACAATGCTAGCCTACTTAACTATTCCATACTAATCTTAACTGCCAGTTCGTTTGTAGCATTGGTTTTGGGGCGGCAATTTATATTGCCAAAGGACACAATGATTTATGTACTTTGGACGATATATGCCATAACAGTTTATTTTATAGGCTATATGGGTATACGTCAAAAAGCCGTAAATCCCACATTCGACTTAGAAGAAAACGAATTAAATAAAAGTACAGAAACCTCAATTCTGATTGATCAGAATATAGTACACCAAAAAATATTGTTGCTTTTTAGCGAAAAAAAAATATATTTGAATAGCCGGCTAAATATTATGGATATTGTAAAAGAAGTTGGTACAAATAGAACTGCCATTTCGAATCTTATTAATCATCATTACAATCAAAATTTCTGTTCCTTTGTAAATGGTTATCGAATTGAAGAATTAGCGAGGGTACACGCCGAAAATCCCAAATATACAAATGAGCTATTGGCAGAAACATGTGGTTTCGGGTCGTTGAATTCGCTTAAGCGAGCTCTTGATGCAAAAACAGGACTATCGCTGTCGGACTGGAAAAAACAACAAAAACAACTAGATAGTTAGCATTAAGTTCTAAATAAAAAAAGCGGGCTGTTTCAAATCATTGAAACAGCCCGCTTGGTATAAACGAATCAATAATTAAGTAATTCGGAATAATTAATGATATGTTTTTATTTTTATTTTTACTTTCCGACCCCCAACCCTCTACTGCATAGCCGTCAAGCTAAGAATTATTTTTAAGAAGGGGATATTTCATTTAGTGGTTTAATGACCCCCAATCCGTCAGCTGACGGAGGGCTAAGACATATTCTCCAAAAAGGATATGAAAAATTAAAGATACTGCGTCTTAAAGCCTCCGTCGGCTGACGGATTGGGGGTCGAAACTTAAAATTAGCTTGACGGCTATGACCCAGTAGGGATTTGGGGGTCATATTCAAAACATATCATTTAATATTATCTACTACTTAAATCCTATATCGACTAAGCGCAGTAGCCGATTTGCGGGCTACTTCACTGTCGCGCTACAATGAAGGTAATGCGGGTGATGAACCTCCAAAATCGCACGAACTAGGCTATTGTCGCTTAGACGTGTGTTACCAAATCGTGCATTGGTTGTGAAGAATAGGCCATTTTTTTGTGAGGATTTTCATGATGCATGTAAATATTTGTATAAGTTCACGTTACGCAACAGTAAAATTACTAAACGTGCACTTTGCTTTGAATTTACCTGTGGTAAAAATAGAATTATAAACTATTTGAATATATCCTTTTTTTTTGAAATACTAACCAGTCTACCTATAAAATATGTTACAAGTGACGTAATAAAAGGGTATTTCATTAGTATGTTTTCTGCATTAATATTATTTAGAAATAACATCAATATACCTAAGCATACAATAAAAATAATATCCCAAAATATTTTTCTCATAATGAACTAATAATTTGATAAATAGAATGTATTACTGAATACATTCTACTTGTTTGTCTTATTGATTATTAGCAATTACTGAGAATATCGCTCCTTCAACTATTGACCATACTGGACCTAACAACATACCGTATATTGCACCCGCAGCGTCTGCAATTATAACTGCATCTCCTTCTTTCATTGTTGATTGATTAACTCTGTTAATGCCATTGAGTGCCTTAATCTTATTTGATTCTGTCTTCCAAAATGAATAAGAGGAGTTATAAACCTGAACAAATGTTGTTATGTATTTTTGGTCGTTTTCAGACCATTGAAAATTACTTAATGAATTAATAGAATTCAATAATTGTTCACTTGATAAATCGCCTAAGATAACGTGGACATTAATCTCGGATAACTTTGAAAATAACAAATCACTTATTTCATTATTATCTTTTAGATATGTTATAATAGACTTAAAATCATTTGTAATAACATCTTTTGAAGTAGTTGATTCTGATTTTGCACGAAATTTAATATTTGACTTAATTGTAATAATACTTGCTTTAGCTTCTAATTGTTTTATTTCAGATTCATTAAAAGTTGAATTTTCCGAATTTGTCAATACATTAATTATGTCCGCTTTAACTTCGTCATAGTCTGTGCTATTTATATTTGCATCACTTTCGTAATAAAGAGATAAAGCTTGATTATGATAAAAACCTACTTTATCTTCTAATGATTCCTTTTGTATTTCGGAAATCGTTTCGTTGTTATTACATGAAAATAGAAAAATACTTAGAATGATACTTATAAAATAATTTGTTTTCATTTTTTTGTTGTTTTGTGAATACATCGGTATTTATTTTTTTTTCTCGTTGTATTCTGTTTGTAAACTTATTTTTCAGTCAAGCACTATATTTTGCAAACAGATAGTTTTTGTGCTTTCGAGAGTTATCTGCTAATTTTTATTTTTTTCTCCCGTGATTCAGGCTCTACTTTTGTTCAAGTCCTAAATCGTTTTTATTGTTTTAACTGGTGTCCATTTTTCTTTTTTTTCATGTTTGGTAATTATCGGCTTTTGCCGGAAATAAAATATACGGTGGCCGCTCTGCATATATTAAAAAAAACTATAAAAGCCACTGCAGGACGTTTGCTATTAAACGTTAACCATGCTGTGGCTTTTTTTGCTTTTTGGGCGCTTATGGGATTTTTGTTTGGTTACTACAATTTCTTACTTCAAGAAAGATTTTGCATAGCTTTTATCATTAGCAACATCAACTTTAAGTATATATATAGCTGATGGTAGTGATGCAACACTAAAACTCTCATTTATTCCAGCTGAAATTGACATTTTAAGATTTCCATCTAAATCGTATATACCAACAGAATTGATTGTCAAATTATTTACAAACTCAATTCCTAACTTAAACTGATATTTTAAATTTGTTCCTGTTTTTATCAATACCATTGACATTTGCGAATCAGGTTTCTTTCCAACTACAATTGTGTCGCTATTTATGCTTCCACTTGAATTGTATGCCGTTAGATATATTGAATATTTCTTGTTTGAATTCAAATTAGTAAGTACACTACTTACATCATCCTTGTTGTTTACATCTAAATAATATTGTGATGTTTCTCCAAGAGCAGTATAATGAATTCTATAACTCATTGCACCATCTGCAAAATAGCCAATAGTTGCATTCATACTTCCTGCAGTAATTGTAGTATCCAACAGTGTGATTTTAGGTTTGTTGGGCTTGTAAGGAATATAAAATTCATAATATGCAGTGTCTTTTACACCATTAATGCTTTTACCATAACAAGATACTATTCCTTTTACATGTATATTATCTTTACCTCCTCTGCTCCAAAGTTCTTCGGGGATAGTGTCATGCTTGTACAGAACTGTGAACGATTGCTTGTCAGTAGTTGCAATTTTAAAACGTGTCCCATCATTTTTTATCATTTCGGCACTGAAAACAAGTTGGCTAAACATGTAATTTCCACTTGCAGAAAAGATGTAACTTGTTTCGGATTCTAATACTTGTTCAGCAATGCCCTCAGGCGGATTAATTTGTAAATTATTTGCAGCAGGTTCTTCTGTTTTACATCCAAGCATTACCAATGTCAGATATAAAAATGAAAGCGATAATAATAATGAGTTCTTTTTCATTTGTAAAATTTGATTTAAATTATTTATATAAAAAAAGTAAACTATTTACAATTTTGCCTATTATATAAAAAATGTTATCAATGTCTGTTTATTGTAAAATAATATGATTCTATAAAAGTATCCGTCAGACTGGGAAAACAGTCTGACGGATAAAGTACTATTATGTTTACTTCATAAACGACTTTGAATAAGTCTTGTAGTTAGCCACATCTACTTTTAGAATGTATATGCCGGAAGTTAAAGAGGCAATACTAAAATATTGATTAATACCGGCTGAAACGGACATTCTATAGTTGCCATTTACATCATAAATAGCAGCAGAGTTGATTGTTAAGTTATTTAGGTATTCTGACCCAAGTTTAAATTGGTATTTCAGGGTTGTTCCTGTCTTCGTAAGTATCATCGATACTTGAGATACAATATCATCGCCTACTGTAACTGTTTCACTATTCATGCTACCATTAGAATTGTATGCAGTTACATATATTGAGTACTTTTTATTTGGATTTAAATTACTTAAAAAAGTACTCACATTTTCTTTTTTATCAACGTCAACATAGTATTGTGAAGTTTCTCCATATGCAGAATAATTCAATCTATAACTTGTTGCTCCTTGCGCTATATGATTAACTTTTGCTTCCATTGAAGTTGTAGTGGTATTTGCTTTGGTGGCACTAATAGCGACAGTAGAAGGAGAGTAAGGTAGTAAAACTCTTTTGTAAGCCGTGTAATAAACCGGATTTGTTCCTGAACTCTTACCATTGAATGAAACATATCCTATTATAAATCCAGTTTCTGGATCTCTTTGCCAGTCATAACTTGGTAAAGAAGAATAGTTTAATGTTAAAAGCCCTAACCCATATCCATCTTGCTTAAGAAGAAAATACTCTCCATCTGATTTTACTAGATTTAATGTGAATGATTGCTGATTACAATCTGCATATGAGGGAATGTCTGTTTTTAATGTATAGTTAGTATTTGGGGATAGTGTAAATCCAGTATTGTCCATATTTATAATATTATATCGATATGTTCCACCCGTAATTATATCAATATTCCACCCCATTTCTTCTAGTATGCTTTTCGTAATGGGAGTCATTTTCCTTATTACCATTCCAGAGTAGAAAAAATTTGTCATCAAGTCAATATTCTCGGGAGTAGAATTAAAGTCTATTGATCTATTTAAAGTGTTTTTTGTCAATGCAGAAACTCCTTCACCTGGGCTAAACAATAAGTCGTTATATAATTGATGACCGTAAGTACTATTTCCAAAATAAATATTATTGCCGTCTAAAAATGAAATAATGCTACTTGTCGAGTTGTTAATGCTTGAAAATTGAGTCCCGTTACTGTTGAAAATTTTCGAATCGAACAGATAAGGGTAATTTTGACCATTTACATTTCCCAAATAATTCAAAGTGCTACCACTTTTTGACAATGAACTTGCGAAACCACAACCGGTTACCATTTCTCTTAAAATTACAGTAACAAGGTCATATTGAGTCTCAGCAATTCCATTTTCATCTTCTCCGTAGTAAAAATCAACATCAGGATTCAATTTGATGGTCATATCAGGGGATGATGGATCAGTATCTGCAGCATATTCCCTATTGGCTATTGATTGTGGAATCAGCATATCTAAACCTTCTGTGTTCCTGATTGGGTTTGTAGTGTCAGGATTTCTATTTTCATAATTATTTAGTACAAATCGAGATGTTGTTATTGCCAAATGATCACCCGTACCCCAATCTGAATCAAATTCAGAGGAGTTTCCAAAAGAAATTTCAATGGTTAATGGGAAATCATCTTTAATAGCTTCAGCTAATATTTTAGCCGCTAGTTCAAACGACGGAGTAAAGTCGTGTCTGTATGTTCCATTTTCTATTTTTATTTTTGATGCGGTGGCAGTAGGAACACTAGTGATTTTTTCTGGATTTGTTCCAATATTAGAAAGTCCATAGGAATTATATGTCCTGCTATAACTGATAACATCTCTTGCTACTGCATGATTTAATAAAAATATGCAGAATGACAATAATAGGGTAAATTTTAATTGTTTCATAATTGTTTTATAAATTGTATGTTAGTAATTGAAAAATGCCTGAATATGTGTTCCCAGATGTGGTTATGGTAAGGGTATAGCTACCTTCTCCTAAACTTGAGATATCAACGTATTCGGTATTTGAACCTGAAACGGAATAGGAGTAAGTAAGTCCATTATCGCCCGTAATAATTACCTGAACATTTCCGGTATAGTCCGACGATTCTATTATAATCGTCTCGGAGTTGTAACTTGCTGTAAAGGTTTCTAGTGGTTCTCTACGGGGTTGAGGCTGTACATCATCTTTTTTGAGGGGAATGTCATTAATTGCCGCAGAAGATTGAGTAATGGCAGTTGCATACTGAGTAATCAGCACAATGGAGAAAATAAAAAGAATAAATGTCTTTTTCATTTGTTTGATTTTTTTGAATTTTGTTTGAATATTAATACCTTTAACGCTTGCCAAAAGTATTGCAAAAAAGCGTCTCCGGAATAGATTACCGAAGACGCTTCAAAAAGTTCACGCTCTTAAGAGCGTTAATGGTTTGGTTGTTATGATTATAGCTGATTAAAAGTTCACGCTCGATTTTTACTTGTCTGCATAGTGAACGGTTGACTTAAAATTATCTATTCAATAAATTTGCCTCTTTTTACTTAGATTAGATTTTTAATTATTGGTATCGTCAGTTGTTCTAATTTTTTTTTAAGCTTCAGTTTCCGACTACGAATACTTTCGTCACTGGTATTAAGTAATACCGCCATTTCGCGATTACCTGCATTTAGTGCAAGTAGTTGCAACATAATTTTTTCGCTTTTATTTAGCTTTCCGGCTTCTTCAACCGATATGCCGGTTAATTTTGTAAATGTATCATTGTCAAATGTTACCGTTTCTGTAATCTTGCTTTTTTTGTTGTAATTATCGTATTCATCCGATATCTTATTGTAAATCGTTTTGTTTTTTGTAATATATGTGTTGATTTTCAAATCAAATAAGAGTTTTTTTATCTCAAGATTCTGTACGGATATTTGTTGGAAAAATGAAAGGATAATTTTCTTTTTTACCAATTCTAGTTCGTTTCTGCTATTCTCATCAGTTAGGGTTTGTTGTTTTTCGTAAAGCAATAGTTTTTCATTTTCCAACGCTCTATTGCGCTCCTCTGTCAGTATTTTTATTTGCTTTTGCCTGATGGTATGCTGTAGCAGTATAATGATAGCAGAAAGCATAAGTAGCACAATACCGGCTAGAATGATTGCCCTATTTTTTAATTGAAGTGCATTGTTTTCCACTTCTGTAAGGTCGTATTTCTTTTCAAGTTCAAGAATTTTGGTGTCCAGATTTTTATTTACATTACTGCTCATCAGTTCGTGTGTCTTTTTGTATCCATATATGCTGAGTTTCGAATTTCCGGACTTTTCGGCGCTCTTAGCTAAATTGAGATAGTAAAGGTGATTAAGTTGGTGACTTGTATCTTGTATAGCTTTTACGGAAAGTTGTGCATATTTTAATGCACTATCGGTTTGGTTTAGGTTGCTATATGCCTTGGATATATTATAGAAGTTCGCAATCAGCGTATTTTGATATTCCGGCTTTTTCTTTATTTGCAGTATTTCCTTTTCAAGCTCAATGGCCTTTTTATAATGTCCTAAACTCTCAAAGTAAACCGATTGCATATTCTTATAACTGATTGTGAATTTCTCATTTTTAAGTAAGAAATGAGAGAGCGTGTCCAAATATAAGTTGGCAAGTAAGTAATCCGTTTTTTTTACGCTGTTCCAGAATAGATTCATATAAGAGGAAAAAAGATAGCTTGTATCTCCAAGTTGTTTGGATATCTGGGCAGCCTTTCTATAGTAACCTTTTGATACATCTATATTATTGTTTTTATCATGTATCTCTCCAATATAATACAAACACAAATACTGGTTTATGAGGTCGGGTGGCAAAAGTGAGTGAAAAATTTGTGCCGCTTCTTTTAATGGTTGGTAAGCAGCACTGTCGGTAATGTGCATCCGATAACGCACAATTCCTTGATACATTAATGATCGAGCGTAATAATCGGGGTTCTTGGAACGAAAAGCAGATAGCAAATCAACAGTTGAATTGATAAGGCTGTCGGAAGTAAAATTAAAATAAGTTTTGTCTTTGGCTATAACCTCAAGTAGCTGGTGATAAGCTTTGTTGTATTTGTTTAAATTGTCAGTTTCTATTAGTTCCAAACTATCAAGCGCAGCTTCGGGTTGTACAGATAAGAGGCTGTCAAATTGTGCTAATTTTGCAGTGTCGGCATTATTTCTTTCTTGTCGGCAATCAGTAGTAGCCAATAACAAAAATGCAAAAAAACTTATGTAACCAAACCATTTCATATCTCTGATATTTGTTTTTACAAAGATACGAAAAGTTTAACTAGTTGAATATGTATTTTTAGATTCAGTCGTACTTCTTTTCTTTTTAATGATTGTCAAGTTACTTGTCAAATTGTCTTGTAGCAAATGTCACTTCGTGTTCTGTCTTTCTTTTTTTTGCATGTTTGGTATCTCCCGTATAATATTCAAAAACTCTTCTAAATTATAAGCTCCGGTTACATTTCGTTTTTCGTA
>JFJP01043562.1_pt1 | contig 12592 bp, 6 predicted proteins | sample 431651 | NCBI WGS metagenome assembly JFJP01 (sample SAMN02602958, study PRJNA72255) | Microbial mat metagenome, whole genome shotgun sequencing project. | biome: fresh water; feature: sink hole; material: water; isolation source: purple microbial (photo- and chemosynthetic) mats found in... | reverse complement strand
TTTTTGAAAATTTATGATATATAATTTAAGTGATAAACCGTCTGTTTTGCAAAGTATTATACATCAAATGCGCGATAAAAATATACAAAACGACAGCATGAGGTTTCGGAAAAACTTGGAGCGCACCGGCGAAATATTTGCTTATGAAATGAGCAAACGTTTTTCGTACAAACCAATAGAAGTGGAAACACAACTTGGTACCGCAAAATGTTTTCAATTGGACGAAAAATTGGTACTCGCCACCATTCTACGCGCCGGAATACCTTTTCACCAAGGTTTCCTTAACTTTTTTGATGATGCCGAAAACGCCTTCGTTTCAGCATACCGGCGTTACAGCAAAGACAATACCTTCGATATTCACCTCCAATACACCTCTTCCCCCGATTTAGACGATAAAATATTGATTCTCTGCGACCCCATGTTAGCAACCGGCTCGTCAGCCATTTTAGCTTATGAGGCTCTTCTGGAAAAAGGCAGACCAAAACATACTCATTTTGCTTCCATTATCGCTTGCAAAGAAGGGATTGAAAATATCCGAAAACATACATCGCCCGAAGACGTTTCCATTTGGGTAGGTGCTATTGATGAGGAACTTACCGTAAAATCGTACATCGTTCCCGGTCTTGGCGATGCAGGGGATTTGGCTTATGGGGGGAAGTAGGTTTGAGGAAAAATGAAAACATCAAAAATGATAAATTAGTTGATAACGTATAAAAGGGGCTTTTGAACCACATAAGAGAAACATCAATACACAGTTTAAAATTGTAATTGTTTGTAAATTAATATTTTCTATGCAGCTAAATGGTTTAAAAAATTTCACTTTGTTACCACTTTGATACGTTATCAAAAAATTGGCTTTTATATGAAGGAATTGTATTTCAATAAAGCATTTTGGTAGATTTCTTTCAACTTTTTTGCCAAATGCTCCGGTTCAATGATATTTATTGTATCTTCACAACTACAAAGTTCAGTTATCAAATCTTTGTTAACTCTCACATTCAATTCAATTCGAAATTCAGTTTCATTGTCAATCAATACTTTTTGAGAAGAATGAAAAGGACGAGCTTTGAGAAATATTCCTTGACTTGGTGTGGCAGAAACAACAACCCGTTCCACATCGTTTGAAGTATAGGTTACTCCAATCATATCGCCATAAAAATCGCTGACTTTGAAAAATTCATTGCGATTGTATTTTGTATTTGTAAGCGATTTTGAAACGATTCTATCAAGAGGTACTGAAAGAATTTTAGAATCTGTAAAATTCCAACCCAGTACGAACCAACGATTGTTGTGTTCGCAAATTTGATAGGTGTGAAATTTAATAGTTTTGGTTTCAAAGTTGAAAAATGGATAATACTTTAGCAGTATCATTGCTTTGGCGTTTGCAATATTTACAAAGTCGTTGATAAAAATTTTTACTTTAGAAGTTTGCAGTATTTTTTCAAAAATAATCACATTATCATCGTCGTTGAAATGGTCTTGAATAGCCAGTGATATTTTCCCTATTGTTTCGCTAAAAGGTTCGAGCACAGGCAAATCTTTAAACTGCTTGAGTATATCAACAGCATCTTCGAGCGATTTCCGTTCCTTTATAGTAAGTTTATGCTGTGTTATTGAAAAATTGGGTATGGAATATTCATAACTCGACTTGTTGCGATTGAATTTTATTAGGCTTTCTCCGTCTAATTCAACAACATCGCCGAATAGGCTATTCATATCAGCAATATCTTTTTTGATGGTTCGTTCCGAGGGATTTTCGGAATCATCGCGGTAATTATCACGGATTTCAATTCCGCATTCTTCGGCAAGTTCGCGCCAAGTCCAGAGGCGTTGTCTGTTTTGCAGGCAGCGGTCAATAACTCTGTATCGGTGGTAGGCATATTTGTTTTGCATGATGTTTTTTTTTGGGGTGAAATAAATTTTTTTCACCCCAAAGATAATAACTATTTTTCAATTTTTAATTAAATTATCTTATTTTCGTAAATTTCAACATTCACTTTTAGCCCATTACCAATTACAAAAAATGTTTCTGTATCTTTGCCATCAAAGCATATCATCAACGGTTTGTCTTTTAGATTGGGTACTTCTGAAATGGTAAACAGTGCCGCATATCCCGATTTTAATTTGACCATTGCATTTCCATCAGGTGTTTTAAGGTTGGGGTTGCTACGGTTTAAGGCATCTCGTACTGAAAGCCAATTAGTGTATATTTTGGTATTTGTAAGATTATTACCCGCAGTTTTTTCGGGTGTAACTGTTACGTAAAAAGTCTTGTATTTATCCCAAACATTTTCCAATGATGTATAAACTGCTTTTTTTTCTTCCTGCGTAATTGCTTCATTATGAAGTTTTTTATTTGCCACACACAATTGATACCACAAAAAGCAATCTTCTTTTACATCGAATTGTTTGGGAACGATTACGTGTGAATTACCATTGGGCATTTCGAAATATTCAATTCCGTTTTGGATAATGATTTCTGCCATTTTCCTTTCATCAAGGTCTGCATTATTCCATTCTGCAAATTCCATTATTTTGGTAACTACATCTGAAAATTGAAAGCTATAGTCTTTATGTACCAATTCTTTACCAATTCGAGTTTCAATATCAGTTTCAAAACTACTTTCTGTTTTTGAGTATTGCTTATTTAACAATGTTTGCAGTTTTGAAATGGTATTATCAGAAATTTTAACATTTTTGTTTTGATATTTATTTCTATTGTAAATAGTAAAATCATTTTCACTAAGTTTTTTTAAAGTTTCATTAGTGATAATAAATTTATCTTTTTCGAAAATGGAATAAATTTCTATCTCCATTTTCTTCAGAATTTCATTTGTTTTATACTTTCCACCATAGCGTTCTTTCGACATCTTATAAACTCCAACAAGAGGTTTTAGTTTTTCAACAACTTCTGCACTGTATCCCTGATTTAGGAGAGCATTTATTGATTTTTCGCTAATTTTCAATGTATCAGCTTGTTCAGTATATTCAACTTTTGCGGTCGCTTCGTTACCGGCATATACATTTGCTTTTCGAACGAAATGACTTAATACACCGTATTTAGTATTCAAATGGATATTTCCTTCGTATTTTACCAAAAAATTTCGAATTTTATTTGATAATTGATCAAAGGAAGAAGATAAATAACCTGATTCCCTAACAAAAGGTGGATTTTGGCTAAAAATAGTTTTCAATTTTGCAATCAAATCTCCTTCAACCAATTCATTTTCTTTTGGTTCTTGAATATTGCCGGTTTGTTGAAGCGTAGTTCGTGCATGTAGGTATTCGTAGCGCAGTTCGCCTTTAGGGTCGCGTAATCGGCTACAGTGTAGTTTTGAATGGCATTGTAAAGTTTTTCAATTACAGTTGTTTGCGATTCAACTATGTGTATTTTAGCTATTTCAGTGAATGATTCAACTATTTGTTGAATTTCCGGTTTTGGGTTTATTAAATGAAACTGCTTTTCGGAATACAAACAAAGATTTTCTGTTGCGGTAAATGCGGCTTTTTTTAACTTTTCCTCTACTTCATTAGTTGAAACTTTTTGGATTTCAACACCGGCTTTACTCAACTTTTGCTTTAGGCTATACAACTCAACAAAGTTATGCTTCACAATATTCGGAGATTCTATATTAATTGTTTCAACTTCAAATAAATGAAAATTTTCACCGTACAAAATTGCTTTGTTTCCTGCTGCTTCCAGGTTTTCATATTTCGTTTTAATTTCCAACAACTCACCTTCGTCATTCGCAACTTTTGGGATTTCAACGCCGGCTTCACTTAATTTTTGTTTTAAGCTATACAACGAAACAAAACTGTGCTTTTCGATATACGAATTTTCTTCGTTAACTGTTTCAATTTCAAATAAATGAAAATTTTCGCCACATAAAACTACTTTGTTTCCCTCGGCTTCCAGATTTTGATATTTCACTTCTATTTCCGGTAATTCACTTTCGGTTGCGCAGCAAACATCTGCTATTTGTTTTTTGAAATTTGCAATCTGTTCAAAAAACTGTACAATTTTACGTTCTTTGGTAGTTGAACTTGCTGTGTAATTGTATTTTTGAGCGATATTCAAGCGGTTCTGAATGGAATAAGTTAATTTACCAGCCTTTTGTTCTTCACCAATTTTTGGTAACAGTTCTTTAATTGTAGTAAATGGTAATACTTCAATATCCTTATCTTTATGTACAGAATATTCAATTTTAAGTTGTTGTTTTACAGACGTAAAGAGCGTATCAGAAATTGCCTCAGAGAGTTTTTCGGCAATATTACTCAATGGGTTTTCAACCATGGGAAGAGCTTCCAATTGCCCGTTTTCGATAAACAAATCCAATGAATTTTGAGGGGTAAACGAAATTCCTTTTTTATAGCTCAAAACACACCATTTTTCAAAAGGGGTATGTAAACCGCTCGTGCAAAACAATGTTTCGTTAGTGATGAACTCTTTAAAATTGTCGGTTTTTACAATTATTTGTAAATGTTGCTTTTTGCGGTTTTTGGGCGGAATTTCGTCATCTTGTTCCTGACTTACCAAAAACACGATTTCGGCTTGCTCTTTTACTTGTGTGTGAATACGCTCAATTTCACTGAGTAACACACTTGACTCTGAATTCCAATCGGAAATATCAATAAGTATTCTTTTCATGACTAAAAATTTAAATGATTAATTATTAATGATTTATAAAACATAACTTATTTATTAATTTCAAAACATTTTGGATGACTCTTTTTGTATTCAGTCATTCTTTTGCTCAAATAATTTTCAATTTCGTTTACCCCTTTAAATTCTTCAATACTTTTTTCGTATTGCCGAATATCAACTTTTTCGATTTCAGGGTTTTTTTCATTTTTGTACCAAAGTGCCAAAAATGCCACACTGCGTTTGTGAGTTTCAAGCTCAGAATTTGCAAAGTCGTAAAAACTCTTATCTTTATTTTTCTTATGAAAAAAGTTTGAAAAGTCGCTGCGAAACTTGTTTATATCACTGAATAAAGGGCGATTATCGTGTGGAATTTTTATTCCGCCATTATTTAATCTATGTGTTTGTGAAACAGTATATGCCGAAAATTGTTTTTTCTTTTCTTCTGACAATTGAATATCAATTGGTACTTTAGGGTCGAAAAAGTCTGGCGATAATTCACCTTTCATATATTTCAAACGTTCAATGGTAAAAAACTCAAAATTTGTTGTTTCGTTTGTCATTACTTTTGCTTTTTTGTCTAAAAATGAAATTCCGTCAACTGTAATTTTATATGTATTATTCTCATTTTCAAGCAAAAGATTGTTTTTCAATAAAAAATGGAATTGTATGTTTACAAAGTCATCTTCTGCAATTCCCAAAAAAAGGCAAATCTCATTGTGATTTGTCATTCCATTCTTCACCAATTCAAGTATTATTCGGCTAAATCGGTCTATTTCAACCGATTTTTCAATAACTACACTTTGTGTACATTCCCAAAAAGGAATATAAACTTCAAGTACATTGTGTAGATAAAAACCCTCGGTTTTGTATTGTTCATGATACATTTCCCAAACCTTTTGAAATTTTCGATTTTGTGTTTTATTTTCTATTGCGCTCATAGTAGTATTTCGTTTAAGTTGTTTACAATTAAATTTTGTTGTTGAAGTTCTATTGCAATCTGCTGTAATTTCAGCTCTTCAAACTCTGAATTTTGGTTTAACCTTGCTCTTTTAATTAAAAATTCGCTATCGCCAACAATTACTAACATTCGCTTTGCCCGCGAAAATGCTACATTTATCCGGCGATAATCTTCAAGGAAACCTATATTGCTGATAGCCGGTGTACTTCTTACCACATCATAAATAATAATATCACGTTCCGAACCCTGAAATTTGTCCACCGAGTTGATTTCAATAAGATAGTTTTTCTTTCCATTTTCATCAATATCAACAAAATTGGGATATGACGACAAATCAATACTGTCTTTAAGCAAGTCAACCTGCCCCCGATAGCCTGCAATAATTCCAATACTAAACTTTTGTTTCTGAATGTTATTAGGGTACAAATTGTTTAATTGAGTCAAGATTTCTTTTATCGTTTGTACATTACATTCGTTTTGCCTTTTGAATTTGTTGTTATTGTCGCTCGGCTTTTCCTTTTTTGAGGTGCTCACAAACAGAATTGATGTATTTCGTTTCAAATTTAAACCATGCGATTTTTGTTTGTCGTAATCTGGAATGACACTAATATCCGGATTTTTGAGTTTACCATCGTAAAAGTACTTTGAAATTAAAGAACCAATTTGTTTAGGCATACGGTACTGAATATCAAGCATTTTAATATACCGTTTCTTCTCATCATCTTTTTCAAATTCCTTTATCAGCTTTTCAAATAAGCTTTCGCCAAAATCTTTGTCGAAATCAAGTCCATTGTCCTCTAATTCGACTTTAACTTTTTGTTTTACTGCGTCTTCACGTGTAATTACCGGTGGCAATTGTTTGTGGTCGCCAATAAGTATGATGTTTTTCCCCATATTTATCGGAACAAGGGATTCTGCTGGTGTTGCCTTGCTACTTTCGTCCATAATCACATAGTCGAATACAAAATTTACTCTGCTATATTTGCTACTGGCAATATGAATACAAGTTGCACCTACAACGTTCACTTTTAACATCATAGCTGTTAGGAAATCCAGTTCCGTACTTCCATTATTCAGCATCGATTTTTTGCGGTCTTTTCCATCTTCTACTGTTGCACCATTAAGGAAAGCCATCCAATCTGATTGAAGCGAATGTAGTTTCATAAAATCCTTGCCCAAATGTTTATCGAAAATTTTTTGCGCATCGTTAAAGTTTTTTGAATTTTCGAACAACTTTTTAAGATACGATTTACCACTTATTGTATTTATTACTGCTGTAAATAATGCCCAATCTTTTTGCTTATCTAAATTGTTGTAATATTTGTAGAGTTTGATTAGTGCTTCATTATTAAGCTGATTCGCAAATTTTTCAGTTAAATAATTTTTCGATTTTACTTCTGTTTCGCAAATCCATGCCTTCAACTTATTTTCGTAAGTATGCGGTAAAATTTGGCGACTAAGGTTATCTTTTTCAATTGTATTTTCGCTTGCCAATCGAATAAAACGAATAGCTGTTTTATCATTTTGGTTTATGGTATCAATACGTTCCAATACATTGTCAACAGCCATGTTTGATTGGGACGTAACCAATATTTTGGCATCACTTTGTTGCTTAATAATCTGTTGAATTAGTTCCACAATAACAGTAGTTTTGCCCGTGCCGGGAGGTCCTTGAATAAGGTACAATGGCTTTTGTCGCAATGCCTCAAGAACTGCTTCCCTTTGAGTATCGTCGTTTGTTAAATTTTTGTTACATACTTCGTTTTTGAACTTTTTATACTCGTATTCTTTTATTTGATACGGGTTGGGCAAAACAGATTTTTGCGGATTTGCTAAGATATTGCATAAAATTGGATTTGCAATGTCCGATTTTTCAAACTTTGTACACGCTTCTACTTGTTTTTTGAATTGACTAATCTCCTCATGCACATCTTCAATCAATTCACCTTTTTCAGGAATTTCGTCTATATTACAAATTATGTCTTTAATTATCAGATATTTTTCTTTTGGTTTGTAATCTAATACTGAACCAATTTTTATATCATCAATAAATAATATGACGCCATTTTCCTTCAATTTCTTGATTTTTTGCCAGTTTGTAAAATTGTCTGCCAACATAAATTTTACGTTGGCATTATTTTTACATTTTTCCATTGCTACATATTTCACCTTAAATGCCTCTTCTTCAATAAATTCTTTCTCTTTTTCAGGTAAAATTCTCCACTGTTTAACTAAATCACATTTAGCTTTTACTAATTCCGAAAGTCTGTTTCGTTCACTGTATTTTTCCTGAAAAAAATTCACACAATAGAAATCAGAGTAATTCTGGCTGAAATTGAAATCTGCCTTAAATGCATCTTTTGATTTTATAACCTTATCATCACATTGATTTATACAATGTTGAAGCGGAATGAAAATATAATTTCCGGTATCCACAAAAAAACATCCTTTCCAATTTTGTGTACTAAATCTACCGGTAATTTGATTTTTCCCATTTGATAATTCATTCCCAACTTCAAACCAAACCATTTGATTCATATCGGCAAGAACAGGTTCAAATTTACTTTGGTCTTCCGGCTTTGTTATCACTTTAATTGTTTGGCGATTCGATTGATATTCCGATTGAACCAATTCATCAATCAGATTCAACAATTCTGAATATTTCGCAAATCTTTCGATTCTTTTGGTGGCAAGTGCTTTATTCAAAATTTGAATAGTAGTTTCACTTATTTTTTTGCGAAACAAAAATTCAAATGATTTGATAATCGAAAAAATATCGTCCTGAAAATTAGGATATTGTATATTTTCGTTTCCATGATACCATTCTTTTACATTTGAAGACAAATAATGTATATTCAAACATTTATTTTTATTGAATATTTCAAACAAACCAACGAATTGAAGTTTAGCATTTCCATTTTTATCAATTCGAATAGCATCAGGAGAAATAAAGAAAACCTGTCTATTTTCATTTTTTAGCTCACAAAGTCCGGTTAATACTTGTTTTAAACTCAAATATTTTGCAAATTCTATATTGCTCAAAAGACACTTATAATTTTCTAAATGCTCATAAACAAGATAATAACATTCGTTTAAATTATCAAAACCGGTTTCAACTAATGTTTGAATGCCTTCCATAACACGGTTTTTGAGCGGTTTTACTTCATTATCAATAATTCTTTGAATCGTTTTATCATTGCGCTCATCTTTACTGATAGTTAGAATTTCAAACATTTCGCCACCATGATTTTCGCATAACCAAAATTTAATTTCTTTACCAAATTCCTGATTCAAACTCACGACTGTGTAATTACCAATTTTTTCCATTGCTTTCAATATTTTAAAATTAATATGCTGCAATATTACTCTACCAAAATGCACCCTACGTGCACGCACTTTTGATTTTTTTTTTTTTGAACTACGTTGTTGTTTGCAATCTGTTCAATAAACTTTTTTACAGCTTAACCTTTCTTCTTTTGAAGTGGTTTTAATTGTTTATCTTTGTTGCATTGTGATTTGTAGTACTGTTTTTTAGTGCCATTCATTTTCTGTTGGCATTCTTCTTTTTAGATACATTGTCTTATCGGGTTTCTCTTTTTTCTCTGCCATTATTATAAAATTTTAAATTAAGCATTTGAATTACGATACAAAACTAAGTTTACATAATGCAAGGAATATGCACCCAAAATTTTTTTTATTTTTTTTATGAATTTTTTATCTTTTTTTGTTGATTATGTTGGATAAGAAAGACTGACAGGCGGATTTTCGCGGTTAAGAAAAAAACCGCGTCTAAAAGCGTTTATCCACGTGTTCCGCGTTCCTATTTCTTGGAAAATATTATGTGGGAAGTGTAAAAATTTTTCAAAATGCGAAAAAAACAACAAAGAATTATTAAAAATTCTGAAAAATAAAGTTTCAAAAAAAGAAAAAACTATCTTTGCATTTCAAAAAAAATAAAATCTTATTGGCAATCAAAAATAAAATTGTTTAAATGTAGGTTTACATTTCTACTTGAAATTGAAAAAAAAATCTAAAAAATAATAGAAACTCGCATGAAAAAATTTCAATTATTCAATAATATTACCGGTTGGCTGGTGTTTGTTGTTTCAGCCTTTGTGTATATTTTAACCGTTGAACCCACCGCAAGCTTCTGGGACTGTGGCGAATTTATTACAACCGCCTACAAATTGGAAGTAGGGCACCCGCCCGGAGCACCACTGTTTATGATTTTGGGACGCATTGCCTCGCTTTTTGCTTTTGGCGATGTAACTAAGGTTGCTTTAATGATTAATACCATGTCGGCAGTGGCAAGTGCGTTCACTATCATGTTTTTGTTTTGGACGATAACACATATCGGCAGAAAAATTGTTGCAAAAAAAGACGAAGACCAAACAAATTTTTCGCCGGCACAGATAATAGCAATTATAGGAAGCGGTTTGGTAGGTGCATTAGCCTACACTTTTTCCGATACGTTCTGGTTCTCGGCTGTTGAAGGCGAGGTATATGCCTCATCTTCTTTGTTTACGGCTGTTGTTTTTTGGGCTATCCTGAAATGGGAAAACGAAGCTAATGAACGTTATGCCAATCGTTGGATTATTTTAATTGCCTATCTTGTAGGGCTTTCCATTGGCGTTCACTTGCTTAATTTGTTGGCTATTCCGGCTATGGTTATGGTGTTTTATTTCAGAAAATACAAACCTACCAAAATTGGTATTTTGTACGCTTCTTTAGCCGCAGTAGCTATTTTAGGTTCGGTTATGTATGGTATTGTGCCCGGCATAGTTACGGTAGCTTCTAAGTTTGAATTATTTTTTGTGAACACGCTCCATTTGGGCTTCAACACCGGTATTTTAGCTTATTCCATTCTTTTAATCGGTGTTATTGTTGCCGGTATATATTTTACCCTCACAAACGATAGTCCGGTGATTAACACAGTTTTCGCTTCGTTGTCATTAATTATGTTGGGAATTCCGTTTTTCTCTTCCAACGGGTTGATTACCATTATTGTTCTCGGCGGATTGGTATATGGAGTTTACAGAATGGCAATTTTTAATCGCGCATTGGTAAATACCATTCTTACTGCTTTCACTGTTATTGTGATAGGTTATTCTTCTTTTGCAATGATAGTTATTCGTTCGTTAGCTGAACCGCCAATGGATCAAAACGATCCGGAAGATGTTTTTTCTCTGCTATCTTATTTGAATAGAGAACAATACGGTGAAAACCCGCTTATTACAGGACAGTTTTTTAATGCTCCCGTAGTTGGTTATGACGATGGTGCGCATTGACCACAAATTGATTCGGGAATTTGCTCCGGGGTATTCTACTTTTTTCCCAAGAATGTATTCCGACCAAGATAATCACATTGAAGGTTACATGAAATGGACAGGAATAAATGAAAGTGAACTTTTTTATCCGCGTTTAGATGCCTCAGGAAATCAGGTTGTTAATCCAAGAACGGGGCAACCGATGTATGATTACGAAAAACCCAAACGCGCTCCTTCTTTTGCAGAAAATTTACGATATTTCTTTAAATATCAGTTGAATTATATGTATTTGCGTTACTTTTTGTGGAACTTTGTAGGTCGCCAAAACGATATTCAGGGGCACGGCGAAGTAATGAATGGTAACTGGATTAGCGGTATTAGCTTCATTGACAACGCCCGACTCGGTAGCCAAGACCTTTTGCCCGATTATTTGAAAAACAATAAAGGTAGAAATGTTTATTTCTTCCTTCCTTTAATAATAGGTATTTTGGGCGTAATATTTAATTTCAGAAAAAATAAAAAAGATTTCTGGGTATTGTTGTTGTTCTTCTTTTTCACCGGAATAGCAATTATACTTTATACCAATCAGCCGCCGTATCAACCCCGCGAAAGAGATTATGCTTATGCCGGCTCTTTTTATGTTTTTGCTATTTGGATTGGTTTGGGGGTTTTGGGAATTATTCAATTCCTCAGAAATTTAATTGACCCGAAGGGTGAAAACCATTCAAAATATTTTGCAATTGCTGCCGGAATTACAGTTGTTACTTTTGCCGCTGCTCCTTTGCTGATGGCTTCTCAAAACTGGGACGACCACGACCGCTCCGAACGATACACCGCTCGCGATTTTGCTTATAACTACCTTAATTCGTGCGCTCCGAATGCTATCATTTTCACAAATGGCGACAATGACACTTTCCCGCTTTGGTATGCACAGGAAGTTGAGGGAATTAGAACTGACATAAGAGTTATAAACCTTGCCTACCTTGGAACTGATTGGTACATAAGCCAAATGAAACGTAAGGCTTACGACTCTGAACCTGTTCCTTTTTCGCTAACAGAGGAGCAATACGCTGAGGATAAACGTAATGCCGTTTATATTCAGAATGAAATTAATTCTTACACTAACTTAAAAGAAGTTATTGAATTTATTAAATCTGACGATGTAAGAACAAAACTGCAAATGCAGTCCGGCGAAATGTTTGATTATTCGCCAACTGCTATGTTTATGCTACCGATAGACTCGGCTGATGTAATGCAAAAAGGCGTTGTGCCCCAAAACCTTGCCGACAAGGTATTGAAAGAAATGCAATGGAAACTGAACCGCCCTTACATTCGTAAAAACGATTTAATGGTGCTTGACCTCCTTGTGAACAACAACTGGGAACGACCAATTTATTTTGCTATTACCGTTGGCAGCGAAAGTTATTTGGATTTGGAAAATTTCTTCCGCCTCGAAGGGCTTGCTTACAGAGTAGCTCCGGTGTTTGAACAAAACAGTACCGGACAACTCGGCGGCGTAAATACCGAAATTATGTACGATAACATGATGAATAAGTTTCATTGGGGCGGTATTGACAACCCAAATGTATATCTCGACGAAAACAACCAACGTATGTTGATGAATATGCGAAATAATTTCTATCGCCTTGCCGATGCGCTTATTACAGAAGGAAAAAACGATAAAGCAATAGAAGTTCTTGACCGTTGCATTGAATTGATGCC
>JFJP01022120.1_pt1 | contig 12592 bp, 9 predicted proteins | sample 431651 | NCBI WGS metagenome assembly JFJP01 (sample SAMN02602958, study PRJNA72255) | Microbial mat metagenome, whole genome shotgun sequencing project. | biome: fresh water; feature: sink hole; material: water; isolation source: purple microbial (photo- and chemosynthetic) mats found in... | reverse complement strand
TTTTTATCTGATTTTTCCTTTGTAATCCAGTATGTTTCTCATTCTGATAAGCCGTGCAGAATGGACCGACGGGATTCTGAAACATTTCACGTATCCGTCCATGAACTGGCGTAAAAAAGAAATGAGCCTCGTCAAACAGAGCTGCTTTCATGGAAACCTGCCTTGGTTTCCAAGTCAGCAGATTTTTCCCTGTTCCGGAATCTGTCACAGACAGCCATGCACTCTTTTTCCAGTCGCACAAACGCGTCCACCACTTTGGGATCAAAATGCCGTCCCCGCTCTTCAAGGATCATATCCTTGGCTGTTTCATGGGGAATAGCGTCTTTGTAACATCGTTTGTTGATAAGGGCATCGTAAACATCGGACAAAGCCATGACTCTGGCAGAGATGGGGATATTTTCGCCCGAGAGTCCGGCCGGATATCCTTTGCCGTCCCAGCGTTCATGGTGATACATGGCAATCTCATAGGCAAGCCAGAGATACAGGGAACCGGTTCCGCCGTATATCTCGCGGAGCATTTTGCCGCCGATTGTGGTATGGGTTTCCATGATCTGACGCTCTTGCGCTGTGAGTCTGCCCGGTTTTTTGAGAATATTGTCAGATATTGCCACTTTTCCCACATCATGGAGCGCGCTGACCAGGGCTATTTCATCTGCCATGCTGAGGCTCAATCCCAGCTCGGGATGATTTTTTGAAATATCTCTGGCAAAGAGCCGGGTATAATGAGAGACCCGTTCCAGATGAAAGCCTGTTTCTTCGCTGCGGTATTCTGCGAGCTTTGCCATGGAAAAAATCAGAAGTTCCTGACTTTCCAGCTTCAGCAGCCGGCTGCCTCCCCTGAGACGGAATTTCAGTTCATCCGGAAAGACCGGTTTGGTCAGATAGTCGTCTGCTCCCAGCGACAGCGCGTTTAAGAGGGAATCCCTGTCGTCCATTGAGGTCAGCACAATAATATATGTATAGCGCAGTTCATCTTTTCGGACAGCCTGAATCAGATGATATCCGTCCATTTTCGGCATAGCCAGATCCGTCAGCAGCAGGCGGATATCAGGCTCCTGAGATAATTTTTCAAGAGCATCCGCGCCGTTTTCCGCCTCCCTCACATCATAGCCGTCTGCCTCCAGCGTGGTTCGGAAAATCAGCCGCTGAACCATGTCGTCGTCTGTCACCAGCACTTTGGGCTTTTTATGCGGAGCGTCCATTATTTCTCCAATTGAAAATCGAGAATTGGAAAGTCAAACTATTTCTCATTTCTCACTTCTCACTTCTCACTTCTCACTTCCAATGCCTCTTTAAGATATTCCACTTCTGCTTCCAGCTTCGAATACATTTCTCCGGCTCCGGACAGATTACCGTCCCTGCCCATTTTTTCCAGTTCCAGCGCAGTTTTAGCCACTCTTTGGGCAGAGAGATTGTAGCTCATTCCTTTAAGGGCATGAGAACCGAATTCCACGGATTTGCTGTCCCCCTGGGCAATCCCGTTCTCTATCTGTGCCATGAACTTGGGAAGACTGGCAAGATACAGCCTGATAACCTCTTTTGCCAGTTCTCTGTTTCCCCCGGTAATTTCTAAAAGTTCTTCCATCTTAAAAACCTTATCATGGTCCCCCGGCATAGTAGAACGACTTTGCAAGTCGTTTCCCTCCGGCACAGTAGAACGACTTTGCAAGTCGTTTCCCTCCGGCACAGCAGAACGATTTTGCAAGTCGTTTCCGGCAATTTCGCTTTCAGGGCTGCTTTTCGCGATAACTGCTTCTGCAACAGACAGAAATTTTTCCAGCCGTATGGGTTTTGCCATGTATGTGTCCATTCCGGCAGCTATGCAGCGTTCCTGATCTTCTTTCATGGCGTATGCGGTCATGGCTATAATAGGAATATGCCCCCCGGTTTTTCTCTCCTTTTCTCTTATCTGCCGGGTGGCTTCAAGACCGTCCATGACCGGCATTGAGACATCCATGAGAATCAGGTCGAATTTTTCCCGCTCAAAGGCTTCCACGGCTTCTTTGCCGTTCAATGCAGACTTGCACTCATGTCCTCTTGTTTCCAGAATTTTCTGTGCCAATCTCCGGTTTAAAACATTATCCTCGGTCAGCAATATTTTAAGTTTTTTCTCACACAGACTTATCCGGGACCGGGGGGAAAAATCTTGAACAGACTCCGCCTGTCCGGCTCTGACTCTGATTGTGAAATAAAAAGTGCTGCCTTTTCCCTCTTGGCTTTCAGCCCATATCCGTCCGCCCAGCATTTCGACTAATTGTCTGGAAATGGCAGTTCCCATTCCGATTCCTCCGAAAATACGGGTGGCGTATCCGTCTGCCTGAGTAAATCCGTCAAAAATTCCCTTGATCCGGTCGGACGGAATACCGATTCCCGTGTCGGATATTTCAAATAAGAGGTTCGAGGTTCGGGGTTCGAGGTTCGGGGTCAGCTCACCCCGAACCCGGATTCCAATCCCGCCTTTTTCAGTAAATTTTACCGCATTGTCTGTCAGGTTTGCCAGAATCTGCCGCAGAAAATTCGGATCCGTGACTATCACCGGCGGCACATCCGAGGCAATGCCGAGGCTCAGTCCGAGAGATTTGCTCCTTGTCCTGGCGCGCAGCGGTATCATAAAATTTTCCATGAATGAATGTATCCCGACAGACTTCTCTTCAGGTCTGATCTGTCCGCTTTTGACAGCGGAAAAGCTGAGAAGACCGTCAATCAGCATCATCAGCGAATCCGCCGCGCTCCTGGCACTTTCCAGAAATTCACGCTGCTGATGTCCGGGATCGGTGAACAGCATCAGATCAAGCATTCCGATCACGGCATTCATCGGGGTTCGGATTTCATGACTCATATTGGACATAAATTCGTCCTTTGCCCGATTTGCAGATTCGGCGATTTCCTTGGAACGTCTGAGTTCCTCCTCAATCCGCCTGATCTCCGTAATATCCCTGAAAATAGTCATTTTCGAAATCGTTCCGTCGCTATGGAAAATAGGAGAATTGGACATAAGATAAAATCGGCTGTCTTTGGGGCTGCAAACTTCCGATTCGGAATATTCGCCCTTCTGAGTTTTCCAGTGAAGGCACCAGGGACACGCGCTTTCACGGTCATGCAATGCCCTGTAGCATCGCTCTCCCACAGCATTATATCCTGTCCGCCGTATCATTGCAGGATTCATGAAGGTGACACGGAAGTCCGGAGAGCAGATATAAACCGGGTCCCGCATGGCTTCCATCATGGAGCGGTATTTTTCTTCACTTTCGCGCAGCGCATATTCTGCCAGCCGGCCCGCATTCTGCTCTTCTTTCTGCTGGACGGTTCTAAGGAGAATTGCCGGCAGCAGTTTCAGATACAGACCTTCTTTGTCTTTTATCAGACAATAATCAAAATAGTCAAAGCCGGCAGCGGATGACTCGTCAATAAGCGATTTGCTTTCCGTACCGATCAGCAGCACGGCGGGCAAAGGGGGGTCAGAGGTGAGGGGTGAGGGGTAAGAGGCAAGAGCCTCTGACCCCTGACCTCCGAGAACGCAGTCCGTAATCAGCAGATCATAGAAAGCTCCCGCATCTTGTCTAAGCATTTCAATCTGTTTCATCACTTCTCCGGGCGGGCATCGCGTGATAACTACAGGAATTCCGCGGGCATGGTATGCCTGCTGAAATGCAGAAACATCATCCGCGTCCGCTCCGGCAAGCAAGATTTTAAAGGGCAGTGTTATGCTATCGCTTTTCATCATTTTTCATCATTCCTCCGCGGTAAGGGGTTCGGGCTAGGAGCGAAAAATTTTTCGCCTCTACCCCGAACCCCTCACCTCTTACCCCTGACCTACAGTTTAAACCGCTTCACAATTTCCGAAAGCGCGGCAGCCGTTTCGGACAGAGATTCGGATGAGCGGTTTGTAAGGGCAGCCGCAGAAGCGGTTTCTTTGGACACAGTCCGGATTTCACGGATATTTTCGGATATATGTCTCACGCCCCGATCCGCTTCTTCGGCAGCATTGCTGATCTCTCTTATCTGCTTTGCCAGTTCTTCGACATTGCGGGCAGTGTCAGATACGCGTTTCGACATATCGCTCACGGACCCGGCAATATTTTCAGCCAGCTTTGCAGATGCAGAGGCATGTTCGGCAACGCGTTTGGCGGTCACTGCGCCTCCGGAAACGGATTTTGAAATAGTATCCGCGGCAGCGGTCTGTTCTTCCACGGACGAGGCGGTTGTCATATTGATCGCCGCTGTTTCCGCTATGAGTCTGCTTATTTCTGTCACAGCGGCGACAACTTCATCCGTGCTGACCTGAATATGCCCGATCTGTCCTGTGATCTCATCGCCGGCGGTCATGGATTGCTTTGCCAGTTCTTTGATCTCTCCTGCCACAACAGCAAAGCCTTTGCCGGCATCTCCCGCGCTCGCTGCTTCTATAAATGCGTTTAAAGCCAGCATATTGGTCTGATCTGCAATATTTTTGATTATGCCCACTACTTTGCCTATCTGTTTTGACGCGATAACCAGCGTCTCCATTTTGACCCGGATGTCTTGGGTACGCTGATCGGCATTGCGGGAGATGCGGTCTGCCTGAGCCGTATTTCTTGCAACATCATTCAATGAAGCGGTCATTTCCTCTGAAGACGCGGCAATATCTGTTATCTCAAGAGATGTTTCCTCGCTTGCCGCGGCTATATGTCTCACATTTTCAGATGTCTGTTTTGCCAGATCTGCCACGGTCTCAAACGCTAAAGACATCTCCAGGGTCACGGCGGCAATCTCGGACACAAATGAACCGGACAGATTTACCGCTGATGCCACAGACGCCACATTGGCAGAAACCTGTTCCGATGCCGTGGCAACCTTTTCGGACCGGCTGTTTGTCTCTTCGGCAGACAGAGTCATGTTTTGCGAAACCGAAAACAGTTCCCCGGAAGAGCCGGAAAGACTGCTGACTGTATCCGACAGTTTTTTCATAATATCACGGAGCCTGAGAGTCATTTCATTCAAAGCCTGCGCCAGCTTTGCGATCTCATCTTTTCCATCCGCCGGAATGACTGCGGTCAGGTCCCCTTCTGCCACCGAGCTGGCAAAGCTGACGCCCTTTATCAGCGGCATGGCAATTCCTTTTGAAACAAACCAGATCAGCACCAGCGCGGCTCCGGAAATTGCCACGGCAGCAAATACCTGAATCAGCATTTGCCGGGTCCGCCGGCTTTTCATATCTTCTGCCAGAGATTTTGCCTGAGCCAGAACCACGGACTTCGGGACTTCGATCATCACTGACCATGGTGTGTCTGCCTGTCCGATTTTCAGGGGAACTGTCACCTCCAATTTGATTCCGTTCGATTCGATGCGCTGTTCTCCCGAACGGACCGCTTCGATATCTTCTTCCCAGTCATCATGTCCCAGTTCTCTGATATGTTTTCCCATAAGTTCCGGATAATCGCTGACACCGGAAAGAATGCCGTTATAACTGACAATGGCTGTCATTCCCGAACCGGAATACAGCGTTTTGTTGGCTTCATCTGCCAGAGAGCGGATAAAATCCAGACGCATATCAACGCCGGCAATACCGCAGAACACATTCTCGGCGATAATGGGTACCACCAGAGAGGCTATCCATACAGGTTTTCCGTCAATGGGATACAGGTAGGGATCAATCAGACATTCCTTTTTTGTCTCACGCGGAAGAAGATAATATTCCCCTTTGCGGATGCCGTTATCATCTCTTTCGGTGCTTTCATAATCCGTCAGGGGTTCAAGGCGGATTTTTCCGTCTTCCTGCCGATGCCAGTAAGGAACAAACCGTCCGGTCCGGTCATGACCTTCGGTTCCGGCATAAACATCATCCAGACCGTCCAGAGCATTCGGTTCCCAGCACACATACACACCTGTAAATGTGTCGTTTCCCGCCAGTATCCCCCTGATGATGTTATTGATCCTTTCCCTGTCTATTTTAAGACCGATGTTTTTGTCTTTGACCCCGGAAAGCATGGAAGCCAGGGTCTGGGCGGAATTCAATGCACGGGTGAACTGAGTCGCGATTTCAAGACCTGTTATTTTTGCGTCTGCAATCATCTGCTTTTGTGCAGCATCCGAGACAGAATCTCTCATGCTCTGTATCATCAGAGCTGTTGTCTTTTTATCGGAAATAATCCCGAACAGCATCAATACAGCTATGATGCTCAATAAACACAATCCGAAAACAGCGGCCAGTTTTCTCCGCAACGATCTGAATTTCATCGGGCCCCCTTTTAAGTGGGAAGTGAGAAGTGAGGAGTGAGAACTGTTCATTTCTCACTTCTCACTTCTCACTTCTCACTTCCTCCTCACTTCTCAATTTAAACCGTTTCACAATTTTTGCAAGTTCAACCGCGATAACCGCCAGGGATTCAGAAGACATATTGGTTCGGGCAGCACCTTCGGCTGTTTCTTTTGAAGCAATGCTCATACCCTGGATATTCTTGAAAATATCCCCCACTCCACGTGCAGCATTGCCTGCGGATTCGGCGACAGCTTTTACCCCTTTTGCAAGTTCTTCCACGTGAATTGCCACTTCCTTTGCTGTTTCTGATGTTTCATCCGCGGATTTGGCGATTTCTTCAACCAGACATGCGGATTCATTGGCATTTCCGGCAACATTTTTTATGGAAGCGGCATTTTTTGTGACGGTTTTTGAAATCTCTCCGGCTGTGGCAGTCTGCTGTTCCGCAGAAGCCGCGATGGATTGATTGATCCCTACGATTTCATTGATAATTTTACTGATTTCTCCGATGGCTCCAACCGCTTCATCTGTGCTTTTCTGAATTGTTTTAATCTGTTCGGCAATATCGCCGGCTGCCTCTGCCGACTGCCTGGCTAATTGTTTGACTTCTCCTGCCACCACTGCAAATCCCCTGCCGGCTTCTCCGGCACCCGCGGCTTCAATCGTGGCATTCAATGCCAGCATATTGGTCTGATCTGCAATTTCTTTTATGACTTTGACAAATTTTCCGATCTGTTTGGACGCAGAAACCAGAGCGTCCATTTTGGCAATGCTATCGTCGGCGCGGCGGCTGGCGTGTTTCGATACCTGACTTGCCTGAGCCGTATGTTTTGCCACTTCCCTGAGTGAAATTGTCATCTGCTCCACTGCCGAAGCCGCGATGTGGATTCCCGCGGAAATCTCATCGCCGGAACGCGCCATGTTTTTCACATTTTCTGCTGTTTTCCGGGCAAAAACGACCACATTGGCAAAATTGGCGGACATCCGGCCGGTCATGTCAGAAATATGGATCAGCCGTGTGCTGGACTGCTCTGTCGCAGATGCCACATCTGCCACGCCGCTTGCTGTCTGTCCGGCAGAACCAGCCACTGCCTCGGACTGCACATTCATTTCTTCTGCCGAAGATGCCATTTCCGCTGAAATAGAATACAGTTCTTCAGAGGAATCGGAAAGTTTTCCGGTGGTATCTGAAAGTTTTTCAATCAGATCTCTCAGATTTTTCATCGAAATATTAAGATGTTCCGACATGACAGCGATTTCATCATAAGTTTTTATCCCGATTTCCGACGTGAAATCTCCCTGTCCCAGTTTTTTTACAAAGACGATAATATCCCGAATCGGTCTTGCAACCGCCCGCCGCAGATAAAAGAAAAATGTCGCGCCTGCCAGAACGGAAATCAGCGCGGCCACAAGGATATTGTCCCGCCGGGCATGAGCCAGTTCCTCACGCATTCCGGCCAGCGGACTGATAATTTCAAACGCGCCGTGTACTTCTCCGGCTTTCCAGCCTTCTTTTTTGAATCCGATCTCATCTTCGCTTCCTTTCGGATCGCCGTGACAGATCAGGCAATCCGCTGTCAGTCTGACGGCACGGAAAAAGCGGATGGCATCCGCAGACTGTTCTGCTCCGCCCTCGGAGGCATTGAGCTTTTCCGCGCCGACATGAAGCACAGCGATTTCCCCCGCAGTCTGAGCCTGATCTTTATCTTCCGGATAAAGGATTTTTCCGCCGGATGCTTCAATTTCCGCAATGCTTCCTCTGCCTTCGAGATAATCCACCGCAGCCTGTTCCAAACCTGCACGCGGGATATTTTTAGGATTGCGCGGCTGATTTCTCGGAACCCTAAACGAATATCCCAGTTCGGCTGCTCTTTTTTCCGCAGCGGTCCACGCGGAGACAACGGGAATTGTCAGATATAATTTGGTCCGGGTATAGTGCGTTCCGGTATCTGTGACGACCTTTAATTCTTCCTTCAGGGCTTCTTTGCTGAACATTTTCAGATTGTGGAACTCACTGACAAACACCCGAATTTCTTCGCAGAAAGTGGTCAAAGCCTGAGACCTTCCGATCTCTTTGGCAAAATGAGTTTCCCGGAGTTTCGCGCTCTGGTAATATACAACAAACACGAAACTGACACCCATGACAGCTAATACGATCAGAATGATTTTTGTGCTTAAACTTCTGAATCTTAAATTTTTAAAACCGGCCATGGTGATATTCCCCCTTTTGAGTGAGAATTGAGAAGTGAGAAGTGAATATTCAATTCTCAATTCTCACTTAATCTTATTATATGAAATTTTCTGTAAAATCAACCATGATTTTTAAGCGGGAAAGGTGAGAGGTTCGAGGTCAGGGGTGAGTGCCGGCAAAAGTAAAACGATTTGCAAAATCGTTTTACGGTCATACGGCAAAACGACTTTGCAAGTCGTTTTATGTATGTGCCGGCAAAAAAAACGATTTGCAAAATCGTTTTACGGTCATAACGGTAAAACAGCTTTGCAAGTCGTTTTATGTATGTGCCGGAAAAAGAACAACTTTTTGCAAAATCGTTTTACGGTTAGACAGGAAATTATATTAACGGTATTCGGTGTAACGAGGTGAATATACTGTGATTACGGGGTCTGTATTTTCAGAGAAGCATAACGTCAAAGATCACCGGGCGCGAATCGCTCCCGTGCATTGATTTGTTGGGCAATTTTATCATCGCATGAAATTGGCAATGCCATCATTGCAACCAATTTTCCTGAATTTTTATTATTGAAAGTATCAATTTGAATAAAACCCATTCTTTTATGAAAGGCCATTGATTTCTCGTTAACGGGTTCGATGTTTACTTCTGAGACTATTAAAATTACTTTATTTCTTTTGCAGTGCGATATGAATTTCGTGTATAATTGTTTTCCAATCCCCCTGCCCTGTGTTACTTTACTCAGGGCAATTCTGTCAATGTAAATAAAATCATCATATCTCGATTGAAACCATTTATAGTTTTCGCTGCTGTAGTCACATTTATTGTCCAGAGCCAACATAAATCCCGCAACAAAACCATTCAGTTCAATTGTGTCAAAATAGTATGAATTATTTATCAAAAGAGACAGTTCGTCAAAATTTAAAAAATTCACGTCGGGGACGGAATTATTATTAATGATTAGAATTTGATCAATAATATTATTGTTCATTATGATTTTACTTTATTGCCCAACAACGAATTCAGTGGCGGGCGGATAGCCATAAATTCTTTATTTTTACAGGTTTCATCATTTCAGTGCCTCCTTTTAAATCAGTTTTTATTATTAATATAATAATAAAATCAAGCAGATGTCAAGATTTATTTTGGCAGGGATTGCAAGATTTAAGTAGAACTTTAATTTCCCGTTGCTGAGAGCAACAGCGATCCCCACAATTTTTCGACATCCCGCCGGGTGTCCTCAATATCTCCGTCATTTCTGATCACAAAATCGGCCCGTCTGACTTTCTCCTCAACGGGCATCTGAGTATCAACAATACGGGCGGCTTCGGCTGCACTGATGCTGTCTCTGCGGGCGAGCCGTTCAATCTGTTTTTCTCTGGGGATATATACCACCAGAATTTTATCCGCCATATTTTGAAGATTGAATTCGAACAAGAGAGGTATCACTGCCTGAATAATTTTGCCGGGACTCTTTTCCGCAAGAGCGGCGATATGCCGGAAATATTCATCGTTGATTGCAGGGTGAGTAAAGCTTTCCAATTTTCTTCGTTTTTCTTTATCCTGAAAAACTATTTTGGAAAGCTTTTTCCGATCAAGATTTCCGTCTTTCTGAAGAATATCTGCTCCGAAATACTCAGCGATTCTTCTTAATGCAGGCTTTCCCGGTTCAACGACCAGTCGCGCAAGCAGATCAAAATCAATTGTCTCGGCGCCCAATTCTTGCAACATATCGGCAACTGTGCTTTTTCCGCAGGCAATACCGCCGGTCAGACCCAGAATCAGAGAGTTGTTTTTTCTCATGGTCATTGTTTACTCGACAAGAGTAAATTTCCATGCACAGAACCAGTCATCCGGATGATCGTCAGGCGGACATCCCACACATTCGGTGCGAATCCGGGAATCTATAGTCGAGGCAAAGGCGGGATATTCCACCAATCCTGCGGATTTGCAGGGATAATCGGGCAGCCCTTTGCGTTTGCGGGCAGACTGTACCCGGCAGTCATTCATACGGAAAATAATGCAGTGATCGTCCACGTCTTCCACAGACTGCCTGTTGATAAGGGCATACATGCGAAAGGCAAGAGCTTTTTTCAATGCCGGGATACCGCCTTTTTCCGGTATTCCCAGCAGTTCTTTGATGCGGGCTGCTTCAAATGGGGAGTAGCGGCTCCAGCAGGTATCGTTACAGCGTTTGGCATCGTTCATGCCGAATTTTTTCTCTACAGCCTGAAACCATAATCCGTCATTGGCGAGCCAGTTCACGCCGAGTTTTTCCAGCAAGTCAATCAGCTTTTCCTTTGAAAGACTTTTCAGAAAAGCAGGAATCCCCTTTTCAACCGGAAAACCGAAAGTTTTGCCGAGGCGGGTCATTTGATTTTCCAGAGCAGGACCCCACACGGACTGCTCAATTTCCAGGGCTTTTTCCAAGCCCAACTGATGCTCGACCTGAGCAAACCATGCTCCGTAGTGAAAGATAATCCGCCGGAACGCATCCATAATCAGTTTAACCAGCACTTCTTCGTCAACCTGTTCGATTTCCTTTTTGAATTCAGTCATTTTTCTCCTTTCTCAATCCCTTTTGTTTTAAGTTTTTCAGATAAGACTCGGCTCCGTGGCTCACATTTCGCAGCTTTCTTTTCGTAAAATTCCAAAAATAAAGTTTAATTATAAAAAAAACGTGGAGCATCTGTCAAGACATCTTTTTTATATCTGCTTATTCACGGAATATCAATATGTTTGGCTGTCATCTTCTGAAAAAAACTCTGACCCCCCAAAAATATCTTGACAAGATAAAAAATATGGATTATATATTGATTAATATCAATCTGGGTTCAGTTTTTTTTATGGCAGAGAATTTGTATATCAGATAAAAGAATATCTGAAATTGCATGTTAGCCGGAAAAAGTTAGATAGCAACTGGTTAAAAATCGTATAAATAATGATAGTTATGATATTTCGTTATGGAATTGAGATATATTTCTGAAAATAATACAATCGAATTCTCGCCAAAAAAATTTTTACCCATGACGTATAGAGATTTGATTTGCACAATACAAAGTGACAGTCCACTAAAATATGAAGGTTTTGCTGATTCGTTTAATACGATAACTGATTATGATAATTTAACTTCAGGGAATAAATTCTCTTTTGATATTAATTTTAAACATCCTCTTTCAATTTTTGCTTTAGTTGAAGGGGGGTGGTTACCTTTGCCATTTGCTAATCCAAGTATTTTTCTTGTTGATAGAAATGTTATATCCGTTCTTTCAAAATTTTCACAGGAGACGCATAGAACTGACTTCGAAGATACAAAATGGTGGGTAAACTTTATTCAACACAGTAGCTTTGTTATAAATCCGATTTTATACGCGTTTGAGGGCGACAAGCAAAGACTTCCTTCATTGAATGAATTTATTGATTCATTTGAAGAAGCTTCATTGAAAATTGCGAAACAGTTTCCACATTCAAAATTAATTCGATACACGGAACAGACCTATCGTGATGTATATAAAATTGTATCTGGCTTTGCGGATCGTACTGACAGGGAGATCAACTTTCTGATGAAAACCGTAAACAAAATTATCAATCGTGTTGCAGATTCAAATCTTCCTGAAATTCGATCTGAAATAATACATGATGCTGATAAATATAAATTACTTAAAAAATCTTTACTGGTTTTTGCTGTATTATCATGCTTATATGAAAAAAAAGATGGGTCAGGTTTTCTTGCTACTCGTAAAATTATTAAGCCGAAAAAAAAATATACTGAAAAAGATGCTTATAATGCCATTGCTGACATAAGGTTGATAGAATGTTTTATAGCTACATTCGCATTGATACAATTGAAAGACATAAAACCTTTTGCACTTTGTACTTGTGATAAATCTCTTGCAGCATTTTGGTGCGCTTTAGAAATTCAATATATTAAACTTCATAAAGATAAACTGAAAATCAATTTTACTATGTCTGAGGAACTATTCCCAAGGTTGAATGATGTTGAACGAGAAGAATTGAATCAAATACTATCATAAAGTTCTAACCCAGCGATGCACACGGATGCGAAGGTTCCGGTCTTCATTCTTTGGGGCGGTGAGCTATTAGTCAGAATTTTAAATGAATTCATAGAATAATTTCAGAACTCTGATGGATAAATTATGACAAA